>WOR8_10005890_pt1 | contig 12153 bp, 7 predicted proteins | sample DeeMarSeWOR38_10_FD_19890 | JGI IMG/M metagenome (IMG submission 19890) | reverse complement strand
AGACATCCTCAGGGTCTTCTTTTTCGATAAAATAAAAGTCAGTATCCTCAGAAAAAGAACCCAGCTTTGGCATCTGACCTTTATTTATCCTGTGGGCGTTAACAATAATTTGGCTTTCTTTGGCCTGGCGGAATATCTCGTTTAACTCCACCACTGGTAATGCAGCAGAGGATATAATGTCATTTAGAACATTACCGGCGCCAACTGAAGGCAGCTGGTTGACATCACCGACAAGGATAAAGGTGGCCTCCTTTGGAATTGCCTTTAACAGGTGATGCATCAAGATGGTGTCAATCATCGAAGCTTCGTCAATAACCAGAAGATCACATTTCAGCGGGCTTTCTTCATTTCTTTAAAAACCGCCCGCCTCACTCATCCGCTTGGCAGCCCTTCCGGTCGGTCCATAAAAATTATCAATAAAATCCGATTGTGGAGGAAGGCACGAAAGCCACAATTCGAACCCTTGCAAAATATTGTGGAATTCCATATGAAATAAACAATGATCCAATTCGATAACAGTGGCAATCATAGTGCTCTTCTCGGATACTCTGGAAATTGAAGTATGCCGTCAAACGTGAGGATCTATTTTTCGAAAAACATTCCTTAAGCTGATAAAAATTATCAGCGAAACTTATATTCAATAAGAATCTCAGGAAGGATGCCGGAATGGGTAAAAAGCCAACAAATGAAGAGTTATTAAAACGCGTCAAGCAGTTAGAGAGGGTCGTTAAAGAAAGTAATCGGGTGACAAAATATCTTGAACGGGAAAAGAAGTTCTCTGAAAAGGTGCTCAGCAGTCTTCCAGGTATTTTCTACCTTTATGATGAGGATGGAAATAATATTCGCTGGAACAGGAATCATGAAATTCTAACCGGGTTTTCCGCTGAGGAGATATCTGACCGCAAAATACTGGACTGGTTCGACGAAGAAGAAAAAAAACACATCGCTTCAAGAGTAAAGGAGACTTTTGATCGAGGAAAATCTGATGCAGAAGGTAATTTGATTATCAAAAGTGGGGAAAGGGTGCCGTATTATTTTACTGCCATGCGAATGATTGTCGATAAAAAGAAATACCTTCTGGGCATGGGTACCGACCTGAGTGCGCTCAAAAAGACGGAAGAGGAATTACGTAAAAGCGAGGAAAAATACAGACAGATTTTTGAAAATGCGGTGGAGGGCATTTTTCAGACAACACCGCAGGGACGCTTTGTTAGCGCTAATCCGGCCATGGCACGTATTTTAGGATATAATTCACCGCAGGAATTGATGGCAAAGGTTAAAAATATAAAAAAACAGCTTTATGTCTCAAAAGAAGCCAGGGATGATTTTATACGAATAATTAAAACCCAAAAGGAGGTCTCAGGATTTGAAACCCAGTTTTATCGTAAAGATGGAAGTCAGATTTGGGCGTCGGTGCATGCGCGATCTGTTCTGGATCAGGAAGGAACGCTGATACTCATCGAAGGGATCGTGACCGACATCACCAAGCAAAAACTAAAGACGGAAGAATTAAAGCAGCGGGAAGCATATCTACGGGAAGAGAATATTCGCTTACGATCGAACATTAAAGACAGATATAAATTTGGTAATATTATCGGTAAAAGCCCAGCCATGCAAGAAGTATATGACCTTATTTTACAGGCAGGGGCCACAGACGCAAATGTCATCGTGTACGGCGAATCAGGAACAGGTAAAGAGATGGTAGCCGGTGCGATTCATGAAATGAGCGACCGCAAGGGCAAAAAATTTGTCCCCGTTAACTGCGGCGCTATACCGGAAAACCTGATGGAAAGTGAATTTTTTGGATACAAAAAGGGCGCTTTTACTGGAGCGATTGCGGACAAAAGCGGTTATTTTGATATTGCTGATGGCGGAACCCTTTTTTTAGATGAAATGGGTGAAATCAGCCTGAGCATGCAGGTTAAGCTTTTAAGGGTTTTGGAAAGCAAAGAATATACGCCTGTTGGCGCAAATCAAGTTAAGCGCTCCGACGTCCGCATTATCGCCGCAACCAATCGCAACCTTCGGGAACAAATCGATAAAGGATTAATGCGAGAAGACTTTTTTTACAGAATTCACATTTTACCCATTAACTTGCCTCCATTAAGGAAACGCAAAGAAGACATCCCCTTGTTGGTAGATTATTTTATAAATCTTTTCGCTAGAGAAAAATCAACCCCTCCGTTGAGCGGGAAAATGCATGAGGCCTTGTTCAAGTATAATTGGCCTGGAAACGTTCGGGAACTTCAAAATGTTATTTATCGTTATGTCACGTTGAACCAGTTTGAAATCAACGCCTCACTTGAAACGGAAGGCCCCGAATCTGCTGAGGCCTTCAAAGCATTTGCCAATGAGGAAAAGATATCATTTAAAAAAGCTACAGAGAATTTCGAGAAAAATCTTCTGGTAAAAGCACTGGAAGCCAACCGGTGGCATCGGGAACATACTGCTGATAGCCTTGAACTCCCCACACGCACATTCTACCGAAAAATAAAAAAGTACGGCCTATAATGGCATTAAATATGCCATTTTTGGCATATTTAATAATTCTAATAATTTCAATTATTAATGTATTAAAATCAAAAATAACTGTCATTATCGGCAGTTTTTTTCTCCAGCAGACATATGATTCCCTTATCATCAATTTCTTTTAACCACCTAATATATAAGCACATTTTATTTTTCAATGACTTGGCATGCCTTTTGCCATTTAAAATCGACAACATGACACGATAATTCAACCAGGCTGCGAAGGATAACCAGGACCATGCATCAGTTTTGTACACCGGAATGGCTGGAAGAAAGTGCACGAATTTATGAGGCGACGCCAGGCGCCAAAGATAAGCTGAAGAAGTTGACGGCAACGCTTTGTTATCGTGTTAAATCCGACCTGAATTGGGGTATCAGTGAAGATATCATTTTTTGTTCCTTTTTCGAAAAAGGCGAACTGACGACCCTAAATTTTTTTGCAGAAGATGAAGCTTTTCAAGCTGCCGAATATCTGATGGCAGCAACACCACGGACATGGAAACAGATATTAAGAAAAAAGCGCGATTTTGTCACAGATTTCATTCTGGGAAAAATCAGCCTGGAGCTGGGCACGAAGGTGAGCTTGCTTGAGCTGGCCTCTTACGCCAATAATATTCTGGATTGTTTAACTCAGGTTGATCTGCAGTTTCCTGATGAAATGTCAGCGGATGAACTGACAACTTACCGATCGAAAATGAAAACTTTCCGGCATGCAAAAGGTATCTGAAACATGTAAAACTTCCCGCAGGGGAATAAATTTATTGCTCTATGATGAATATTGGCTTATGAATATGCGAATCAAACCAGATACTTAAATAACTTGCTAAGAAAATTTGGTTGCCTTTCCTTATTCTTAAATTCAGGAGACACATGATGTCCCGATGGCTGTCAAATCGTTTCAGAAAAAATTTTCTGTCGTCGCAATTCGGATTAACTCCCAAGCACACCATTTTAATCCTATTCGCTTTCACTTTCATCGCATTGGTGATCTTACTTGCCAGGTTCGCGCTCGGCCGGGTCGAAGAAAAAATTAGGACGGACGCGGGCGAAGCTCTTCAGATCGTTCTGCAAACCACCCAGGAGTCACTGAATTTGTGGATAGAATCCAATAAGTTTGATCTGACCCGACTTGCGTTAGATCCACGAATCGTCATTTTGACCGAGAACCAACTCAAAGTGCCCCGCAACAAAAAGGATTTGCTGAAAAGCCCAGCATTAAGAGAATTGCGCATATTCTTCGAAATTAATAAAGATCAATTCGGCAAGGCAAATTTTTTTATTATTACCCCTGATTTTATCAATATCGCATCGATGGGTGATAAAAGCATAGGGACTAAAAATCGTATTGCCTCACAAGCCCTGGATCGTCTCAACAGAGCATTTAGGGGTGAGACTGTTATGGTTCCGCCAATTTGGGCTGATGTAGATTTAGCGTCATCTCCCAGTAATAAGGTAGGTGCCATCCCGAGCCTGTTCTTCGTGGCACCGGTAAAAAATAACCAGGGTCAAATCATCGCAACGGTCGCGCGACAGATCGACCCGTCGTGGGATTTTACAAGACTCATTCAACTGGGACGGATCGGGAAAACCGGGGAAACATATGCCTTTGGCCCTTACGGCAAGCTGCTTTCCCAGAGTCGTTTTGATGAAGATTTGCGCAAAGCCGGATTGATCGCCGAGAGCGAAAAGAGCATTCTTAAAGTCAGCCTGCGTGACCCCGGTGGTGATATGACCAAGGGCTTTTCCCCTTCAGTGCCCAGATACCAGCAGCCGCTGACCCTGATGGCCAAGCAGGCAACCCAGGGTGAATCCGGTCTAAATGTGGAGGGATACCGGGATTATCGGGGCGTGCCGGTATATGGCGCCTGGTTATGGGATGACCAGCTGGGTTTCGGATTGGCCACCGAAATCGATCAGGCAGATGCGCTTAGTCCCTATTTCACCACCCGCACGGTAATCCTAACCGTGTTGGGAATTACGGTTTTTCTGGCGCTGGGCTCTCTGATGCTTTCGGTGTTGGTTGACGTGCGCGCGAACCGGGCGTTACAGAAATCCCATGAAGAATTGGAGCTTCGTGTTGAACAAAGAACGGCCGAACTCAAGGAGAATCAAGCGCGTCTGGAGCAGGCCGAGGAACGCAGTCGTTTGCTGCTCGAATCCGCAGAAGAAGGTATTTTTGGCGTAGGTGAGGATGGACTGGTGAACTTCATCAATCCAGCCGGGCTGAAAATACTCGGATTTAAATCCGAGGAAGTGATCGGACAAAAGATCCATCCGTTGATTCACCATACCCGGCCCGATGGCACCCCCTATCCGAGCGAAGAGTGCCCGATGGACCACAGCCTGACCCATGGCGTAATCGGCAGCCGGGATGACGAGATACTGTGGCGCAAAGATGGCACCTCTTTTCCCGTAGAATACACCAGTGTTCCGATTCGCAAGAATAGTGATATTGCCGGCACTGTTGTCGTTTTTCGCGATATTAGCGAACGCAAAGAAGCTGAGGAGGCCTTGAGAAAAAGCAGAGCGACGGCCAGGGGGCTGTTGGATGCGACCCAGGAATCCCTTCTTCTGCTGGATAAAGAGGGCATTATTATCGCGGTAAACCAGACCGCTGCACGCAGACACAAAAAGACACCGGAAGAACTCATCGGAAAAAACAGGTTTAATATCTTACCTCCGGATCTGCGTGAATCACGAAAAGCCCATTTTAACAACGTCCTGCAAACCGGCAAACCTGCAGATTTTGAGGATATTCGAAACGGAATGGTCTTACACCATATTTATTATCCGGTTCAGGATAAGACCGGCGCTATTATCGGAGTGGCCATCTTTGCCCAGGATATTACCGAACGTAAACACTTGGAAGAGGAGATGAGGCGGAATATGGAAGAACTGGAGCAATTTAGCAAATTGGCAATCGGACGTGAACTAAAAATGATCCAGCTTAAAGAAGAAATAAATGAATTATTACGGCAATCAGGCCAAGGTGAAAAGTACGAGATTGTTGAATGAAAAGAAGAAATGAAAAGGAGGTACACAAAATGCTCTATGCCGCATCAGCACACAGTGAAGATATTGACACTGCTTCGGCTCTTAATGAGATTATCGAAAAGTGTCAGAAAAGATTGTCAGGTCAGACGCCCAAAGCCGGATTGCTATTTGCAGGTATTGATGCAGAGCATCAGGCGCTTTTAGATGGAATTAACAAGGCCTGGCCAGGGATCCAGTTGATCGGATGCACCACAGATGGTGAGCTTTCCTCTGACATCGGATTTCAGGAGGACTCGGTTACCCTTTTGCTTATAGGGTCTGATACGGTTGACATCACGGCAGGGATTGGGCGCCAAGTTAGCCAGGATATTACGGTTGCCTGCCGTCAGGCTGTAAAAGAAGCGCGATCCAAGACCCAACTTCACCCGAGTCTTTGTATCGCCAATCCCGAAAGTCTGACAACCAGCGGCCAAGAGGTTATCAGGTCCCTGAATAATGAATTGGGGGATGACGTTCCGGTGCTCGGTGCAACGGCAGCAGATCAATTACGCTTTAAAGGCACCTATCAGTTTTACTGCCATGAGGTTCTGTCGGACGCTATCCCCATATTACTGTTTTCGGGTCCTTTGGTGTACGCTTTCGGTGTGGCTAGCGGATGGAAACCAATCGGTAAACCGGGTCAGGTGACGCGATCCCAGGCCACCACGGTACAGGAAATTGACGGTTCGCCGGCTATTGATTTTTACCGCAAGTTTTTGGGACCTGACGCGAAACCGAGCGGGGAATGCCCCCTGGCTATTCTCAATGATAAAGACGAAATTCAGTATTTGCGAGCCCCAGCTGGATTCTCTATCGAAGCAGAGGGTGACATCAGATATTTTGCTGATGTTCCAGAAGGAGCAAGGGTCCAAATTACGGTAGCGGACCGGGATGCGATCCTCAACGGCTGCCGGGAGTCGCTTGATATGGCAATACAGCGTTATCCGGAAGGCAAGTCACCCGATGTAGCAGTTTTCTTTTCATGCGCCGCAAGAAAACTTCTACTTGGAACTCAGATTAGTGAAGAATATCAGATTTTCAAGGAGAAAATCGACCCGATCGTGCCCATGTGCGGCTTTTATGGATATGGAGAAATCGGTCCGATCAAAGCCAGCAGTGCCAACGCAAAATTTCACAATGAAACGTTCATCTCTCTTTTATTAGGAACATAACAAAAATAAAGTTTGCAAGGAATCGGGGATTGGCTTTCCTCCTATCTATTTATATCCTGTTCAATTTTAAGAGAGGACTCAAGCAATGAACGAGGACTTTGAATCAATTATTGCGAAACTTGAACGCGAAAATCGTATTCTCAAAAAAAAGCTGTCCCGTTCTGAGCAAGCGCGAACAAATCTCGAAGAGGCCAAAGACCGATTCGATAAGCTTTATCAGAAGGTTATCGAAGAACTGGATGAACAAAAGCATCTTTTAACCCAGCGGGAAAAGCAGTTCCGCGCCCTGGTAGAATCAGCTCCCGACGCCACCATCATAACCGATCAAGATGGTGTGATACGGATGGCCAACAAGCAATCGGAGAAACTGTTCGGCTACACCCGAGAAGAAATGATCGGTCAGAAAATTGAAGTCCTCATGCCGGATCGGTTTCGCGTTGATCACGTGACCAACCGGAAACGGTTCATGGAAAATCCGAAGATACGTCATATGGGGGCAGGCCTGGACCTGACGGGTTTGACCAAAGACAACCGGGAAATTCCAATCGAAGTCAACCTCAGCCCGATTGAGACCGAGCAGGGGACTATTATTTATTGCGCTATCCGAGACATTACAGACCGCAAAGAAGTTGAGGAAGCTATCCGAAAAAGTGAGCAGCGACTGAGCATGATTTTGCAAACCACCGCCCAGGGATTCTGGCTCAATGACAAAGACGACAATATAATGGACGTAAATGAGGCCATGTGCGAAATTCTTGATCTGCCAAAAGAAAAAATCGTGGGCGGTAATTTTTTGAACTTTCTCGACGAGAAAAGCAGAAAAATCGTTAGTGAACAGAATCGGCTGCGCAAAAAGGGCAAGCAAAGCTTGTATGAAATTTCATTGTTGCGACCCGATGGGACGGTTGTTCCCTGCTTGAACAACGCGGCGCCCCTCTTAGACGCGGAGGGGAATATGATCGGTTCCTTTGGAATGCTCACGGATATAACCGAGCGCAAAAAGATGGAACAGGAAACCACCCGTCTGCTAACAGAGACACGGCAGCGCAACGCCGAGCTTGCCATCATCAATCATGTGGTGCAGGAACTGACCGGAGAGCTTGATTTTCAAAAGATAATTGAGCTTGCGAGCGAGACGCTCAGCGAATTGCTAAAAGCGCACACCCTATACATTGCACTGTATGACAAGCAAACCCATGAGATCAGTTTCCCCTACTATAAAGCCGGCAATCGCCAAAGAGAGCAGCCAGCGATAACATTGGGTCAGGGATTGACCTCAAGGATTCTGCAATCGGCAAAACCTTTGTTGTGTGAAACGTTGCAGCAGCAGGCCGACCAGAGCGCGATAATTGCGACTGGTGAATGCGAAACGTATCTGGGCGTGCCCATTATGACCGGAAAAGAGGCGATCGGAGTTCTCAGTGTGCAACACCCCGACCGCGGTCGATACACGGAAGATGATGTGCGTCTGGTGAGTACAATTGCCGCGAATTTGGGAATTGCTCTTGAAAATGCCCGCTTATTCACGGAAACGCAAACCGTAAATGAAGCTCTTGAGGTTCGTGTCAATGAGCTGGCTGATGCGCGCCTGGCCATGCTGAACATGATGAAAGATCTCGATGAGGCCAGAAATCAGGCTGAAGATGCCACAAAGGCCAAAAGCGATTTTCTGGCAAACATGAGCCATGAAATCCGCACCCCCATGAATGCCATTATCGGGATGGCGCATTTGGCCCTGAAAACCGATTTGACTCCCAAGCAATACGACTATCTGAAAAAGGTGGATATCTCCGCCAAGTCCCTGCTGGGTATTATCAACGACATCCTGGATTTTTCAAAGATCGAAGCCGGCAAATTGGATATGGAATCCGTAGACTTCCAACTGGAAGATACCCTCGACAACATCTCCACGCTGGTGGGCATCAAAACCCAGGAAAAGGGGCTGGAACTGCTGTTTAAGACCGATCCATCCGTGCCCACAGCGCTGGTCGGTGATCCCCTGCGCCTGGGACAAATTCTGATTAATTTATCGAACAATGCCGTTAAGTTCACAGACTCGGGCGAGATTGTCATTTCCACCGAATCGGTCAAAAAAGGCGATGACCAAGTGACCTTAAAATTTTCGGTTCAAGATACCGGCATTGGCATGACTGCTGAGCAAGCTGCCAGGCTGTTTCAACCCTTCATGCAGGCAGATTCCTCAACAACCCGAAAATATGGCGGCACCGGATTGGGGCTGACGATCAGCAAACGGCTGGCAGAAATGATGGGCGGAGAAATCTGGGTGGAAAGTGAACCCGGACAGGGAAGCAACTTCAGTTTTACCGCCAATTTCGGTCTGAGAAAAGAAAAGGCTAAAAAGCGTTTTAAGCCTTCATCAGATCTGAGGGGCATGAAGGTGTTGGTGGTCGATGACAACGCCACTTCAAGGGGCATATTTCAGGAAATGCTCGAATCTTTTTCATTTGAGGTCTCATTGGCGGCGTCCGGGGAGGAGGGCATCACAGAACTTGAAGCCGCCAGTAAAGATAAACCCTTTGAGCTGGTGATCATGGACTGGCAGATGCCGGGCATGGATGGCATTAAGGCCTCCAAGCGCATTAAGAGCCATAAGGGTTTACGCAAAACTCCGGCCATCGTCATGGTGACCGCTTACGGCCGAGAGGAGGTCATGCAGCAAGCGGGGGAGGTGGGACTCGAGGGTTTTCTGATTAAACCGGTCAATCCCTCAATGCTCTTTGACGCGATCATGCAGGCTTTTGGAGAAGCAGTGCCTGAAATCTCACGGGTGGCGCAAAGACAAGAAAAGGAAGCCGAGACTTTAAAATATATTCGAGGGGCGCAGCTACTTTTGGTCGAAGATAATGAAATCAACCAGCAGGTGGCCAAAGAGATCCTCGAAGGCGCTGGCCTGAATATTACGCTGGCCAGCAACGGACAGGAGGCCGTCGACGCCGTAAAAGAAAACAATTATGACGCGGTGCTCATGGATGTGCAGATGCCGGTGATGGATGGGTACACCGCCACGCGGGAAATCCGAAATCTGAAATCCGAAATCCGAAATGTGCCCATCATTGCCATGACGGCGCATGCCATGGCCGGCGACGAGGACAAAAGTTTGCAGGCTGGTATGAACGGCCATGTGACCAAACCCATCGATCCCGACCAGCTGTTTTCAACTTTACAAAAATGGATAAAACCGAGTGACAAACGAGTTCAAGTTCAACAACCAAAAGTTATTGATAAGACCGCCGAGGATGTTGAGTCGATATCGGAAGAAGAGAAGCTCCCGGAATCTTTAGCGGGATTTGACCTGTCAGATGGATTGAAACGGTTGCAGGGAAACAAAAGGCTTTATCGAAAGTTACTTTTAAACTTTGGTACGGACTACTGTGAATCAACTAACGACATCCGGACCGCGCTGGATGCAAAAGATTTTGAGCGTGCACACAGCCTGGTTCATAATATCAAGGGATTGGCCGGTAATCTCGCGGCCACAAGACTGCAGACTGCAGCGGTTAATCTGGAGAAACTCGTCAAGGGAGTTGGAAAGAAAACCCCTCCGGCAAAAGAGTTAAATTTGAAATTCTCGGAGCTTGAAAATGCCCTCAATCAAGCGCTGGAATCAGCTCAGAGCCTTGGTGCATCTGCTGAAGAAAACGTTGCTAAACTATCCGATGAAGAGATTGCAGCTATCCCCGCAGAATTGGCTCAGGATATTGCCAAACGCATTCGCCAGGCAGCAGAAATGGGAGATATAATGACACTGAATGCCATTGCAGCGGAAATAAAGACCCAATCAGATTCCTGTGTGCCGCTCGGTCAAAAGATTGTTCAAATGGCCGAGGATTTTGACCTGGAGGGTATTCAAACTTTAGCGAATGCATTGGATGAATGCTAAGTCTCAACCCGCCAAATTACAATTATTACAGTGGATCAGGCGCTAAATGTCGTGTCACCAGCAAAGAAAGGAGGAATGAAATGCATCTTAAGTTCAGAAATATTCTGACGCTCATCCTTTCGGTGGTTTCGATCACTTTTCCCGCAGGCATCCTTGCGGAAACCACAACGCAGCACTACCACCCCAAAGGCAAGATGCCGTCCAAGTACAAGGTTCATTGGCGCAATCTTATGTTTTCGGCAATCCTGGCATTGACGGGTTTGCTTTGTGCCCCGCAACTGGATGCCGAAATTTATCAATGGGTTGATGAAGAAGGCGTAAAACATTACAGCAACATGCCTCCGGCCGATGCTGGGAGTGTTAAAATAGTGTCTGGCGAATATCGACATGATGAAGCCGCGGATCAAGAACGCGTTAAGGCCGATCAAAAAACACTAGATGCGCTCACTGAAGAAATTAAAACAGAAGAACAGCAAGCCAGTTTGGAGAAGCAAAAGAAACTAGAAGAGGAGCAAAAGAAATTAACAGAGACAAAACAAACTCAACCGCCTTTGTCCGCCTCTGACTGTTTTAGTCCATCTTATAGCATTCAACAGGGAAAGGGTGTAAATGAGGCGATTATTCCAAGGGATCTTATGGAAGGCGAGTACCAGAATCTCCAGAAACTGTTCCAGAGTTTAGAGGGTAATTGGAAGGGAAATGCTTTGGTGCTCGTTTGCGAAGGAACCCAAGATAACGTCCGTAAAGTGGTTGACAATTATTCAGTTAAGTCTGAAGGCAAAATGCATTCAACCGGGGAGTTTGATTTGAAAGCGACTTTGCATTCTCAAGAAAAGAAGGGAACACACCATGAAAATCTTCGTCTTTATTTGGATCCCAAAAAATTAGCATCAGAACCCAATATTTCAGTCTCGGATATTGAATTGATTTCAGTATCATCGGGTGAACTGGCTTATGTTGAAAAAAGACAAAGTAAAAGCGGAAGCGGAGCGTCTGAAATGCGCGAGACAGTCACCACCATCAAAAAGGCAGGTGAGGATTTTTTACTTGAAAGAAGCCTTTATTTTAACGGAAGGCTAATAAGGATGAGCACCTATTATCTTGAGAATAAATAGTTTGTTCAGTGGTGGTGAACCAAAAGATAAAACAACTAAAATTGACCTTTGGATTTACTAATCAGTAATCAAATTATTTGCGTATTAAAATTTACATCGTTATTTCTTCTCGCAGTTGTTCTCAGAACCATATACGGTTAACCCTAAACCGAAGAAAGGAGGTCAAGGTGAAAACAAACAGATTCTGTATCATTGCTTCATCCGTATTAGCAGTTTTCCTCATCGCATTTAGTGCTGTGCCCTCTTGTGCTCAAGAGGCAAAACCTAACATACTTGTCATCTGGGGCGATGACATCGGCCAGAGCAACATCAGCGCGTACACCCGCGGTCTGGTCGGCTACAAGACGCCCAACATCGACCGCATCGCCAGAGAAGGCATTATCTTCACCGACTATTACGGCGA
>WOR8_10005545_pt1 | contig 12158 bp, 5 predicted proteins | sample DeeMarSeWOR38_10_FD_19890 | JGI IMG/M metagenome (IMG submission 19890) | reverse complement strand
TTTAGGTTCTCCAGAACCGAAGAGGACAATCCGTTTTTTTGATCCGGCCCGCTGCAGGCGAGCATAAATAGCGAAGGAATTACTATACTATTAAACAGACCAGTTCTCTTCCACATATCAGCTTACTTACTTATATAAATGTATATCCTAATCCATCTAAGGCACAGCATTATCTTCCGGAAAAAAGGGAGAAGTTTCCGGAATCTTTTACTAGTATGCCGGAAGATAGTTCTGCTCGCCTGGGTAAATACGAATTAGTTTTGTAATAAGGTGGAATCCAATTTACAAAGTGGGAGTCCTATAATAAAGCTAAAGGCCAGGAGCATGATAACAAGTCATCAAATCTCAGTTCTCAATGGATTAAAGTTATTTGCAATAGTAATACTTCTCAATTCGGCATATGTTTTAAATGGCCAGACGGTTGTTCATACCTCAGAGGGATCGGTCACAGAAATCCAGGCGGCAAAAGAGGTCAGAAGATATATTTTCCTTCGTACGGGGACAGCTCCGGATCTGGCCATTGCAGATAGTTACAGCAGTCTTCCGGAGGGAGATGTGATTGTGGTGTCAGAAGACAGCCGGGATATAATCACAGAGCTAAAACACGAGTATGGTAATGTGGATGCCCCGGACAGCGATAATCGCAAGGGGTATCTCATTAAGTCGGTGGATAAGGGGGATGGAAGGGATATCCTGGTGATCACCGGGGCCGATTCCATTACTACCCTGAATGCAGCTTACCGGTTTGCAGAACTGATCGGATGCCATTTCAATTTGGCCGGAGATGTTATTCCTGATCAAAAGTTATCCTATCCGATCACATTGAGCGGGTATGACGAAAAATCCCAACCCTGGTTTGAAATGCGTGGCTGTCTTCCCTTTCATAATTTTTTGGCAGGGCCAGATTTTTGGAGCACCGCTGATTACAAGTCCTTTATTTCTCAACAAGCCAAAATGGGGTTTAACTTTTTTGGGTTGCATGTTTATGGCGAATATGGAGAATATGGCGACGGGTTGGGAGAAATGGAAGGTCCTGAACCACACTTATGGATGGGACATAAAGATGATGTGAATCCTGATGGAACCATCAAGGTAGAGGCTGCCTATGGATCTTATTGGGGAAGTACATTCCGGCCAGCGTTCAATGCGTGGAGTAACGCCCCTGTCAAAACAACAGAATTTACCAATGGGGCAGATAAACTATTTGCCTATGATGAGGCAGCATCGGAAGCTATCGGATTAAAGGTTCCTGAGACTCACGCTGAAAAAGCGGCAAATTTCAACAATGTGGGAGCGCTTTTAAAAGAGTCTTTTACTCATGCGAGACAACTGGGAATTAAGACAGTATTAGGCAGTACTGCTCCCATGGGATTTATGCCAAAACCTAATAGTGAAATTGAAAAGGACAGAATCCACTTTACACCTATTCTTTCCCAGGAAAGGGCCCGTGATGTGCATGGAATCACCTTACCAACTTCACGAGGATATTCCAACGAAGTTTTTGCAAAAGCAATGTATGAGGGTGTGTTTACCCGGATCGCACGAACCCACCCGTTAGACTATTATTGGTTGTGGACCTATGAAGCTATGACCTACAGTGGTGATGGCCTTAACCCAGAAACTGTACATGCCGTTGCTGATGATTACAGTTACTGCAATGACGTGATGGAGGCCATGAACACTCCTTTTAAACTGGCCGGCTTTGGCTGGAAAGTGGGTAGTGCAGGCTACAGGACCCCCCTGGAATACATCGATGATGTATCTCCCGGAGTTCCTTTTGGAACGCTTTGGGATCAGGCAGAGGGCATAAATCAGGTTATAGCTGCAGGAAATCCGGGATGGTCTACAGTCTGGTATGAAGAGGATTGGGGCCTGGTACAGCCACAGTTAAGAGCCGGTGACACATGGTTGGAAGTACGGGCCGGATTAAACGCAGGAGGAGTGCAAGCCCTGCTGGCCAAGCACTGGCGGATCAATTCTATTGCACCTATGTCCCTGGCGCACGCTCAACTGTCATGGGATAACAGGGTTCCTGTGGCAAATGAATTACTCACCATTTCAGAAGGGGTGGAAAAGTACCCATTTTACAATAAGTGGGATAACAATATAGATAACCAAAATTCTACATTTGTCGAATGGATTACCAAATTTTACCAGGATTGGGCCAGAGCCAACTTTGGACCTGAAAGATCGGATGAGTTGGGAGCACTTTTAGCTGTGGCTGACAGGTTTGGAGAGTCACACCAAATACGCAATGGCGTCAAAGGAGGCATCCCAAAGATAGCGCAATGGCTTCCCAGTTCAATAACTGAATTCTGGCTGGATGAAGGAGATATTGTGGATTATACCGACCCCACATTTCTTGACGCCCTGCATGTATATACGGAATTTTGTTCCTACAAAGATGATATTGTTGGAAAGGGAAACAGGGACCGATATATGTACTGGTACCATTTCTTCCAGTCGCAGATTGAGCTGAGTAAACTGGTGGTCCATGAATTTTATTATCGAGATGAAGATAAACGGACAGAAGCAAGAAAAGACAGCATACTAAATACCTGGGGCAAAGTGATGTCACACGAAATACAACGAGTAAGAAATGAGTCAGAATTAGGGATCATTGCGCAACTGCAGCAGTCTACATGGCACAGATTATTTAAAGAAGAGTATGGTATCACAGATTTTGATATTGTTTATGAAGGCGACAATGCGGTAAGAGCCATGCCCGAAATTACCCAGATCTATGAGAATGAAACTTTCAGCCAGAAAGTAATCTTTATCGGGAATGGATCCATCACAGACCCAACCATGTATTACCGGGAAATTGGTAGCACAGATACCTTTTCGACTGCAATGCTTTTGCCCATAGGTAACAGCACAACAGTAATGAAGGCTGAATTGGTTGATCCGGGCTATGACTTTGAATACTACATTCAAGGTAGTATAGGTGGTGAAACAGTCACTTATCCCGTAACCGGTGGGAATGGCGTTGAAAATATCAATAAGACCGTTATCACAACAGAAAAACTAACCTACACTCCGAAGGAGTTAACCCCGTATGTGGCTCCACCGGCTTATACTCTTACTGCCAATGTTGATCCAGTGCAGGGTACCATAGAGCTTAACCCTCCAGGAGGAGTGTACTCCGAAGGATCAACAGTGTCAATAAAAGCGATTGCTAATCAAGGATATATATTCGATGGTTGGAGTGGTGATATAACTGGTAACGATAAGACAGCTACCATTACCTTGGATGACAACAAATCGGTGACTGCAATCTTCATAGCGGATCCTACATCTGTGACAAATGCGAATTCAGAAAACTCCATTCTGGTTTATCCCAATCCGGTAAAGGATCAACTCCGTGTTGAGAGTGCTGACAAGCTTGAAGAGATCCGGATCTACAGCACCATGGGCGAATTGTTATTTCATGATAAGAATCCCTCAGGTAGTATAGGGATGAATAATTATACAGGAGGAATATATATTATGGAAGTGAAAACAGCTTCGGCGGTAGCCTTTAGGAAAATCATCAAACGCTAGCGTTGCCATCACATTGAAATCCATAATTTCTCCACTTAACTTGATAGAAAATGAAGAGATTGAAACGCTCGGGAATAACTGTTATCATACTGGTTGGAATGATAATGATTTGGCTAAGTTCTTGCAATAAAACAACTAGAGAACTTCCCAATATCCTTTTTTGTATCTCTGATGACCAAAGCTGGATACATACATCTATAACCGGAACACCAGATATGAATACTCCGGGCTTCGAGAGAGTCGCGAGGGAAGGGATCTTGTTCAAAAATGCATATTGTTCCGCTCCTTCATGTGCACCTTCAAGAGCCAGCATACTCACTGGTCGTCACATCTATGATTTAAAAGAAGGAGGTCTGTTATTCGGGGGAATACGAAAAGAGTTTGCCCTGTTCTCAAATCTGCTGCAGCAAAATGGTTACAATGTTGGCTATACAGCAAAAGTATACGGTCCGGGAAAAATGGACGGCGATACATACTGGGGCGAAGAAGAGATAATGGGCCAGGAACATATGAAATACCAGATGAAATCTTCAGAAGAGGTCGGTCCTTATGATTATGCAAGGAATTTCAAGGACTTTCTGAAGCAAAATCGTAAGACCGGGAAACCCTTTATGTTTTGGTACGGGGCCTATGAACCTCACAGGCCTTTTGATCGTAATATTGGTGCCCTAAATGGTATAAATCCAGATAGTGTTAAAGTTCCCGCCTTTTTAACGGATGTAGATGAAATAAGAACCGATATTGCTGATTACTTATACGAAATAGAATGGTTTGATAGTCATCTCTTGAAAATGATCAATCTTCTTGAGAAAAGAGGCGCACTGGATAATACCATCATTATCGTTACCTCCGACAACGGGATGCCTTTTCCGAGGGCGAAAGCAACACTATACGAATATGGTACCCACATGCCTCTTGCCATTATGTGGGGTAACAGGATAAAAGGTGGAAGGATAGTCGACGACTTCATAAACTCGATAGATTTTGCACCAACACTTCTTGAAGCTGCCGGTGTTGACATACCAGCAAAAGTAACAGGCAAAAGCTTTATGGATATACTCGAGTCTTCAGAAGAGGGCACGATCGATCCCGAACGTGATATGGTTGTAACAGCTATCGAGCGTCATACGTATTGTCGCCCGGGCGGATTGCCCTACCCTTCCAGGGCAATAAGGAAGGGCAACTGGACCTATATCGTGAATTTTGAGCCCGATAGATATCCTGCCGGACATCCTACTTTAATCGGACATACAGGTCAAGCCTATGGGGATATTGACGGTGGAATTACCAAGGAGTATATGATCACCAATAAAGATCAACCGGGTATCTCGGAGATGTTCGCGCTGGGTTTCGGGAAACGACCCTTTGAGGAATTATATGATATTTCGACAGATCATTATCAGATTAATAACATGGCAATGGATCCTTCATACGCAGCGATAAAGGGCGAATTGAAAGCAGAGCTATTTGAATATCTCACAAAAACATGTGATCCCAGAATGAGCAATGAATCACCTTGGGATTATTACCCCTATTATGTGGGCGAATACGAAGAAAAGACGAAACTTCCCATTGATCAAAGAGATACAATCCCTGAATGGAATTAATAAGATCAATGGGAAGGTAACCAGCGAAATATAGAGGACTATGATAACAGGTAAATTTCAAAGAGGATATTACAGCTTATTTACAACAATAATTACATGTGTACTGATTTATTCAGCATCGGGATTAAATGGCCAGACGGTAGTTTATCCTGAAAATGCTTCGAAGACTGAAGTGCAGGCTGCAAAAGAGGTAAGAAGATACATTTTCTTACGCACAGGAAATGCTCCAGGGATCGCAACAGCAGATGCATATGTCAATCTACCGGGAGGTGATGTGATTATAGTTTCAGAAGATAGTCGGAACATAATAACAGAGCTAAAGCATGAATATGGGGAGGTGGATGCTCCGGACAGTGACAACAGGAATGGCTATCTAATTAAATCAGTAGATAAAGAGGATGGAAGAGATATTCTGGTCATATCAGGAGCCGATACAATAAGCACCCTGTATGCATCCTATAGATTTGCAGAAATGCTGGGTTGTCATTTTAACCTTGCTTGTGATGTTATTCCTGATGAGAAGTTAAGCTATCCAATTCCCCTGAGCGGGTATGATGAAAAATCACAACCCTGGTTTGAATTACGGGGTAATCTGCCCTTTCATGATTTTCCCACCGGACCAGATCTGTGGAATACGGAAGATTATAAATCCTTTATTACCCAACAGGCTAAGATGGGTTTTAATTTCTTTGGACTCCATTACTACAACCAGAAAGGTTTTCCTGGCTCTCAGGAAGGTCCGGAACCTTCCATCTGGATAGGTCATAAGGATGATTTAAATAAGGATGGCACAGTTAAGGAAGAGGCTGCTTACAAAACATACTGGGCAAGTTCATTTCGCAAGGGTGACTTCTATTCAGGCAATCCTGACGAAGGGATTTGGGGGTATACTCCCGTTAAAACAGAGGAGTTTACCAATGGGGCTGACAAATTATTCATTCACGACTTTGTTGCTTCCAAAGCAATAGGATCAAAAGAGCCCGAAACTCCTTCTGAAATGGCGGAAAACTTCAATAATGTGGGATTCATGTTCAGGGATGCTTTTTCACATGCACGTCAACTTGGCGTGAAAACGGCCTTAGGGACTGAAGCTCCCATGGGGTTTGAGCCTGGTAATTCCAGGCACTTAATTGAGGCAGACTGGATACACTCCTGCCCGCCAGAAGTTCATGCAAGAATGAGAGATGTCCATGGTCTTATCATACCAACGAAAAGAGGACCAGAAAATGAGGCCTTTACAAAGGCGCTTTACGAAGGAGTATTTACACGGATAATGAAGACACATCCGCTGGACTATTTCTGGCTATGGACCTATGAAACCTGGACCTATCTCGGTCACAGGCTCTCTAAACAACAAATTGAAGCCGTAGCTGATGATTATAGATATTGTCAGGATGTGATAACTAAGATGGATACTCCCTTTGAATTGGCCACCTTTGGATGGAGAGTGGGAACGGTGGGGGATAAACAACCAAAAGGAAAAGGCGCACTGGAGTTTCACGATGATTTACCCTTGGATGTTCCCTTTGGCACCCTCTGGGACAGGGCCGAGGGTTTGGATGAAGTCATTTCAGCGGGCCGGGAGGCCTGGTCCTCATGCTGGTATGAAGAAGATTGGGGTATGATCCAACCTCAATTTCGAGTAACTACCATATGGAATGAAGTTGGAGCAGGATTGGATTTCGGAGGCGTCCAGGCCCTTATTGCCAAGCATTGGCGCATTAACTCGGTAGCGCCTGCTTCCTCGGCTCATGCTCAGTTGGTTTGGGAAAACAGAGGGAAGGTTTCGGAAGAATTGCCAGATTCAAAAAGATTCCCTGAGGTAGATATTTTTAAGAGAGATACAAATGTCCAGGACCCAGAGTATGTAAAATGGATCACGGAATTTTATCAGCACTGGGCAAAGAGTAATTTTGGAGTGGAAAAATCCATTGAACTTGGAACTCTGCTGGCCTCAATAGACAGAGCAGGAGAACCTGCACGACCCATGGAAGGAATACACAATGCCATACCCGCAATCTCAACATGGGAACCAGCCCCCAGCGTAATCAGGGCAAGCTATCCGGATGATGGTGAGCCAACTACTTTCTCTGGTCAGTTTGCCGAAGCTTTTGATATTTATCATCAATTTTGTTCATATAAGGAAGATATTGTTGGGACCGGGAACAGGGACCGGTATATGTACTGGTATCATTTCTTTAAATCTCAAATAGAAATGGGCAGATTCGCCTGTCACCGCGCCGCCGCAGAGAAAGATGGTATGACCGAAGCGGAGAAAGACAGCCTGGTGGCCTGCTGGGGCAGAATTATGAAACATGAAATTCAGCGGGTAAGAAATATTTCAGAACTGGGAATAATACTTCAGTTACAACAGGCCACATGGGATAATATATGCAGGGATGGATATGGAATTACCAATATGGACACCCTTTATGAGGGTGAAACAGCAGTCAGGGCCATGCCAGAAATCACTCAGATCAATGAAGGTGAAAGCTTTGAACAAAATGTACTCTTTCTAGGTAATGGAAAGGTAACAGACCCTTATATTTACTATCGGGAGATTGGGTCCTCTGGACCGTTCTCAACTGCTCCCCTTTCCCCCATTGGAAGCAATAAACAGGTCATGAAATCCAAACTGCACAATCCAGGTTACGATTTTGAGTATTTTATAGAAGGGACCATGGACGGTGAAACAGTCACCTACCCTGTAACAGGTGGAGCCCATTCCGATAACATCAATAAAACCGTCATAATCATTAAAAAATCCGGGGCCTAATCCTTTACGCAGCGAACAGCAAATCCTGTCTGCCTGGGATATTTGTTCCTGCCTACATCGTTGTCATTAAAATGTATGTTCCGAAACCAGGCATGACTGGTGTTGTATTCAGAAGCGCTCCAGAAATCGGCATCTTCCCCCATGCTGACGAATGTTCCATCAGCATTCCGGTAACCCCCTGGAAAGGCTGAAAATCCTGTTTCGTTATTTGCTCCTGGATTGGGAGGATCCCAGAGCGTGGTTCCGGATGCTTTAAGCTTGCCACCGGCAACACGTGTTCCCAGATAATCTGTGAGTTGTGTCCATTCTGCATCGCTAGGTAAATGCCAGCCACTGGGACATACACCTTGAACACCGCTTGGGTTGGCATCACTGCTTGTCGCTTCGTTCATTGCTGCAGGCCAGTTATACAGAACTCCGTAAATATTATAATTCGCGGTGGCTTTGGCATCATCCACATAGATCCCATCATATCCATACACATAAAAATAAGGTGTTGTTTTTGAGCCTGTCCCTGGACCAGTCACACCTGGTAAAAATCTCAGGTTTTCAGCCATCCATACCTGTTCGCCTATTTTTACGGTACGATAAGTATTGCCATCACGAGGGTCAGTGAGACCTGGAGTTGTCGAACCAAGTGCAATCTTATTTCTGCACCCAATCAACAAGAGAATTAATAGTGTTGCAGTAACAATTGCTTTCATTTTATCAATATTCTAAATCAAAAGCTGATTGTCAGTTTTAACTAAAATACTAATCAAAGCAGCACTAAAGAACACTTGCAGACTATTTCGGAAGACTTTCCTTTTATTCCGGAAGATTTTTCAACAATCAGGCAGCTATCAGGTGTAATTTTATTTCATCGATCTGGATTATTCTTGTCTGGTTTTTTATACTCTTTCCGGGCATATTCTGATAGATCAATGGATTGATTCGCTTCTATAATAAAATATATATGAGATACTCAAGGGTTGCAGTTCTTTTATTGTGTGTGCTATTCATTAACTCCTTTGGAAAACCACCTTTAACAGTTTCGGATGTGAAGGCCGATTTTTACGTGGCCACCAATGGAAAAGATTCCTGGTCTGGAAAACTAGATAGTCCTAATAGTAGCAATTCAGATGGTCCTTTTGCCACTATAGGAAGGGCCAGGGATGAAATAAGAAAATTGACAGAAAGTGAAAGGAAGACTGACATCTGCGTTCTCATCAGAGGGGGAAGGTACTATCTGAAAGAGACAGTGGTTTTTGGTTTAGAAGACGCAGCTGCAAATGGCCATACGATAACGTATGCGGCATATCCCGGGGAAGAGCCCATATTCAGCTCAGGGATCAGAATTGATGGATGGGAACAATATAAAGAGCGAGGATGGAAGCAGTTTCAGGAAAGTACATCTGAACTTCCTGAGCTGGCCAAAGCTAATGTTTGGGTTGCAGATATCCCTGAGGAACTTGGTACTTTTCGAACTTTATACCACCACGATAACAGGCTTCCCAGGTCACGTTCCCAGGCCTATGTGGTTGACGATCCGCATCCTTCAATTAAAGATCCTCACAGGGAATTCAAATTTGCTGAAGGAACGATGAAAAAATGGTCAAACTTTGAGGATGTTGAGTTGATCGTTCGTCGCTTACACTTTACCATCACGATCCTCTCACTGGAAGCTATAGACGAAGAGAAACAGATCGCCAGGACAGACATTCATAACTATGGGAGCCTGCATACTATCTTGAGTGAAAGACCCCAGGCCATAGAAGAAGGTGAACCCACAGTATGGGTTGAAAATACACTTGAAGCACTTGATTGTCCGGGTGAATGGGCCCTGGACAGTAAAAATGGGAAACTCTACCTTTGGCCTCATGATGATCAGCCAGGTGAAGGAATTTATGCACCAAGCCTGACCGAGCTCATTCGCGTTGAAGGAGCAATCGATTTTGATGGTCCTGCAGATAAACCGGTGCAGGGATTAGTCTTTAAAGACCTGGCATTTACCCAGGCAGACCGGGGCAAGGTTAAGATTGATGACAGATCCATACAACACGATTGGGAAATGATCGACAAAGCAGATGCTCTGTTGCGCTTTCGGGGAGCCGAAAATTGTGTAGTGGAAGCCTGCAGGTTTTTTAACAGCGGGGGGTCCGCCATCCGGCTGGATCTGTACTGCCAGAATAACCGGATCTATAACAATGAGATCAATCACCTGGGTGGTGCCGGAATTCTATTGATCGGCTATGGTCCGGGCACAAAAGATGTGAACAAAAGGAATGAAATAGTAAATAATCATATTCATCACAATGGTGAGATCTACTGGCACTCGCACGGCATTGTCATGTGGCAGAGCGGTGAAAACCATGTGGCACATAATACCATTCACAATATGCCTCGTAAAGCAATCTGCGTTACAGGGGTTCGTCCACAATTTTTTAATCCCGATGATGAATTTCTTCGAAGAGCCCATCCCCCTTTCAGGGAAAATGCACCCTCCATTCGATGGCATGAGATAAAAGATTCCGCAGCTTGCACAGAAAGAGCTATATCTATGCCCTGGGAGAGAATCGATGTATGGGACTGGCCAGAAATAACGCCCTATTTGCACACAAGGGACAACCTGGTCGAATACAATGATATTTTCAGGGTTGGAGAGTTAATGGGAGATGGCTCGGCGCTGAACATATCAGGTGCCGGTGAGGGGAATATCATACGCCGTAATTACCTGCATGACATCTATAATCCCATGCTCCACAGTGCTATCCGGATCGACGACTATCAAAGAGGAACCCTGATAGAAGAAAATGTCATATTCAGAACCAATACTTTTTGCGGAGTACTTGTTAAGCATGAAAACTACTGGATCAATAATGTTATCGTGGATGTTACTCCCAACCAATACGTAATTGTTGGCCGAAGATTTATCGATGGCACGCGTTTCGAAAGAAATATATTATTCGAGCCCGGAAATGAGCAGCACTTCTTTGTTTTTGAGCTGCGGCAAGGTCCAGGCGATGAGACCCCTGGATTATACGAATACTTCAATAAATGCAGTGTAGATCAGAACCTCTATTTCAATGCAGCTGCTCCAGATAGTAAGGATTTTCCGCTGAAAGGCTTACAGGCAGAAGGATATGATAAGAATGGCCTGTACTCAGATCCAATGTTTTTTGATTGGAAAAACGGCGATTTTCGACTGAAGCCTGAATCTCCTGCTCTGAAGATGGGCATAAAATCAATTGATGTACGGGAAGCAGGAATAACAGACGATTTCCCGGAAAAATTCAGGAATTGATTTCATTCCAAAATGAGAATCAACTACTTGCACTATTCTAATTAATTCATGATTTCTATCCTTTCAGAGAGTCTGATGTCTTGTGATGATGCGCCTACCTGTATTTCAAACTCACCTTCTTCTATATCGAAATCACCTGTGTTTTCATTCCAAAATGTGAAATCATCATAGGAAAGATGAAGCTGAACAGTCTTTGTCTCTCCTGCTGCTATGCTTATTCGGTTGAATTCCCGTAACTCTTTCTCAGGTTGAATTACAGAGGATTCTATATCCTTAACATAAAGTTGAACCACTTCGTCACCACCCACCTGGCCTGTGTTACTCACATCTAAACTGACAAGTATCTCCATATCCTTAGCGTTGCTGAATTCTTTTGCATTCACTGTAAGATTTGAATATTTAAATGTGCTATAACTTAAGCCATATCCAAAGGGATACAAGGGTTCTTTATCGAAGAACCAGTAAGTACGACCTTTCGTAATATCATAATCGCCTATGTGTGGCAATTGATCTTCAGTCTTATAATACGTTACAGGAAGCCTTCCGCCAGGATTATAATCCCCAAAAAGAACATCTGCAATCGCATGACCTTGTTCCTGCCCTGCATACCATGACTCGACGATGGCAGGCAGATTTTCATCCTCCCAGTTTAACTTAATCTGGAAACCTTTAACTGTAACCAGGATGACATTGGGATTGGCCTCATATACCTTTTTTATCAACTCTCCTTGCATTCCTGGCCAATTAAGGTCTTCAGCATCTGCTTCCTCATTGGAAACAAACCTGTTGGTACCCATTACCAGGACCACCTGGTCCACTGTTTTTGCCAGATCTATAGCACGTGCCATTAAGGCCTCGTCTGTTTCTTCGATATTCTCAAGATATTCATCATAGAGCATCTTGAATTCGATATCCTGAACTGAAGTTGCATAGATCTGTTCCTGGCTAA
>WOR8_10009842_pt1 | contig 12159 bp, 10 predicted proteins | sample DeeMarSeWOR38_10_FD_19890 | JGI IMG/M metagenome (IMG submission 19890) | reverse complement strand
GCGCGTGTTGACGAGCTCCAGCAGACCGATCGCCTCGCCCTTGCGGTTGCGCAGCGGCAGATGCAGCAGCGTCTGGCACTGGTAGTCGTCGCGCTCGTAGCGCGCGCGCAACCAGGAAAAGTCGCAGCGCTTGTCTGCGGCGATGTCATCCATCGCCAGCGTGATCCCGCGCCTGATGCTGGCCAGCTCGGGCCTGTCAGTTGCGACCGTGCCCTCCTCGGCCGGCCGCGACCGCAACTCCGCGGGCACAGCCTCGGCGCTGGTGCCACCGTAGTGTATTCCGCTGCGCTGGTTCTGGACCACCGCCAGGTCTACGGTCGCCTTGTCCCGGTCGAACAGGAAAATACTGCCGCCGTCGGCGCGGCACACGGCACGCGCCTCGCCGAGCAGCCGCTCCACCAGACGATCGAAATCCTTCTCGGCAGACAGCGCCTTGGAAATCGCGACAAAGCGTTGGATGGCCGTTTTCATCACCGCCATGCTGTCCGACAGGTCATCGACCTCCAGGAAGCGCGAACGCACGCTGATCGGGCTGTCGAGCTTGAAATTGCGAATGCGCTGTGCCTCGCCGGCCAGCTTGCGCAACGGTTTGGAGATACGTCTGGCGATCCACCACGCAACTGCAATGGAGAGCAGCACCAGCCCCAGCGACAGCAGCAGGCTGCTATTGCGCAGTGCGTTGATACGACTGAGCAGCTCGTCACGTGGCACCACCACTGCCAGGTAGGCCTCGTTGCCGCTGCGCAGCGGCAACGCCGACACCGAACCCAGCCAGTCGCGGTCGTCGACGACCAAGTCGAGCCGCCCCTGCCTGGTGCCCGCGCTGAAGCTCTGGTACACCCTCCTGGAAATGGAATCATCGACCTCCGCGCAGGACCGCTTTCCGGTTCCGGAGTACCCGATCATTGTTCCCGCCGCATTGAAGACCAGAATCGCGGTCGACGGCGTTACCCGCTCACGCGCAATACCGGCACAAAAACTATCCAGGGTGATATCGGCCCCCACCACGGCCCTGCCGTCCGGCGCGCGCCGCGCCAGTGTGGCGCCCCATACGTCGGAGGCCTGGAAGCGATAAAAGCCGGTCCCCACCTGCCGCGGAGATTCCATCGCCATCCGGTACCAGCGCCGGCTGCGCGGGTCGTAGTTTGTGGACTCAGGGTCCCGGGCCCCCAGCGATGTCAGATTCTCGTCATAGAAGGTCCACGACCACTGCAGGCCACCGGCACCGGCCTCGACAGTGGACAGGGCAAAGGCCGTCCCCCGCGGCGCCTTTATCCTGCGGCGCAGCTGCACATTATCGCCAACCTTGCGCAGCTGGAAGAACTCGCCGTTCGGGTAACCGACGTAGAGACTGTACAGCGTGGGCGCGGTGCGCAGCGACTCGGCAAAATAGGGCAACATGTGCATACGCTCGCCATGCGTATCGCTGGCGACATCGTCCAGCGTAACGGTAAGATCGACCAGGGCTTCCGCGGGGGCGTAAAGCTTCTGGATGTTGGTGGCGGTTTGACGTGTGATGCGGGCGAACAGATCGTCCGCTGCGATCAGCGCCGCATCCCTGCTCTCCTTGTAGTTGTACCAGATCAGCGTGATACCGAGCGCGGTGATAAGCAGCGTGAACACCAGCGCGATGCCGACCTGCAGGCGAACCCGTGTGGCCGGGCCAGGTGATCGGGTTTCAGCGGGCTGCGTGGCAGGTGCAGCGGTCGCCCGAGTATCGGAAACAGACATCAGAGCAATCCAGAATTCGCAACACGGAACGCACGAATATACTCTAGAATAGAGTCGATGGCTCCCGCTTTGGCGTGCACGCATCCAGAGCAAGCGGGGCAAGATCCGCTCCCTGGACTTGGGTAGAGTTCCCAACAACCTGGAATCTATGTTAGTTTTAGAAAGATTTTGCCAAACAGCCAGCCCCGCCGCCATGGTCGACAAGAATAGCCAGTCGCGCGGAGCTGATTATATGTAACTTGCCGACAGGAGATTAACCAGGATGCAATTCAGTACTCATAAGAAACTCTATTCAATGCTGCCCGGCGTGCTTGCGTCTGTGCTGCTGGCCTCCGCCAGTGTCAACGCCGCCGAGTCGCGCGAAGCGACACCGGGCTACGCTCAGGACTCGCAGAAGAACATTGTGCGCAGCGGCACCGGCGACTGTGTGCACACCGGCACATGGTCATCCGACGATGCAACCGTGGTCGGCTGTGACGACGTGACGCTGGAATACGACATCGAGGTGATTGAAGGGGCTCCATCCGGACTGGTGGGCGCTATCAGCATACCCGATGTGGCACTGTTCGCTTTCGACAGTGATGTGCTCACCGACGAGGGCAAGACCGCCATCGAAGAATATCGCTCCAAACTGCGGCCCGAGCTGTCCGAGGCCTATGCGGGCATCATCGTCGGTCACACTGACAGCACCGGTAACGACGAGTACAACCTGGGGCTTTCCAAGCGCCGCGCCCAGTCGGTGGTGGATTATCTGGTGAGCACCGGAATAGATCGGGACAAGCTGCGTGTCGTAGGACGGGGCGAGAACGATCCGATCGCCTCCAACGACACCGAAGAAGGCCGGGCCCAGAACCGCCGCGTGGATATCATCGTGGTTGCCGAACCCCGCGCCCTGGATACCATCCGCTTCCCGAGCGTGGCGCTATTCCCGCGCCGCAGTGCGGAAATCACCGACCAGGGTCGGGCGATTCTGGAGAAAAACCGTGAAGCATCGCGTGAGCTGCTGAGCCGGGCCACTTATATCGAAGTGGTCGGTCACACCGACGACGTCGGCGATGACGCCTACAACCAGGATCTCTCCGAGCAGCGCGCCAAGGCAGTGCGCAATTACCTGGTGGCCGCCGGTGTGGACGCCAGCAAGATCGTCACCGTGGGCATGGGTGAAAGCATGCCGGTCGCCAGCAACACCACCGACGAGGGTCGTGCCGAGAACCGCCGCGTCGACGTTCTGGTGCTGGGACGTGTGAAATAGCGGCAGCGCTTGCTCCCTTGTTCCAGGGGAGCTGAAGCTATTGCAGGCTAAACAGGGGTCCCGTGTACCGGGCCCCTGTTTTTTTGTGTCAGGGATTCATCTCCTGCTCCAGCTCCAGCATGGCCGGGTCATCCGGATGCTGTTCCCGCAACCGCTTCAGGTGCTCTCGGGCCAGGTCCGGTTTGTGCTGCTCACGATACACGCCGATCAAGGCCAGCCGAGCGTCGCGATTCATGGCATCGCGTACCAGAACGTCTTCCAGTTCAGCCGCAGCCTCGGCCAGCTGGCCTTCGCGCTGCAGCCCCAGGGCATATACATAGCGGTACTGTGTCGACTCCGGCTCCAGCTCCGTGGCGCGACGCAGGGATTGCACCGCCTCGGCCATGCGCTCCTTGCGCACCCGCAGCAGGCCCAGCGCGTAGTACAGCGAAGCGTCATCGGGCACCGCGGCTATACCCTGGCGCAGCACCGGTTCGCCATCGGCATCGCGATCGTACTGGCGGTACAGGTCGGCCAGGTTGATGTAGGCCGGTGTGAAAGTCTTGTCGAGGCGCAGCGCTGTTTTGTAGGCCTGCTCGGCCTCCAGGGGTTCTTTGCGGGCGACAGCGATCGAGCCCAGGTTGAGATGCGCCTCCGGACGTTCCGCATTGACTTGCTGGGCACTGGCATATTCGGTCAGCGCCCGCTCGAGCTGGGTGCGGAACTTGTCGGGCAGGTGCTGTTGCGATACCGGCGCCAGCACCCGCGCGGCCTCCAGCCGCACCGTGCGCGCCGGATCGTCGAGCAGTGTCCAGCCCTGGTCGACCCGGGTACGCAGATCGGTGAGCTCCAGCCAGCGCACCGCCGCTGCCCTGACCAGGGCGTCATCGTCGCTGAGCAGACGTTGCACCGTCATCAGCTGCTCTGGGTGCGCGTGGTCGCGCAATTGATCGAGCGCTGTGGCGCGGGCGATACCCCGCTGAGTGCGGTCAGCGGCCAGCGCCAGCAGACCCTCAGCCGCCTGCGGACGGTTGCTTTGGGCGGCGCGCAGCACCTGGCCGAAATGCGGTCCGCGCTGCGGGCTGTCCGGGTACCAGCGCTCGACCGCCTGCGCCGCCCAGGCAGCGGATTTATCCGCATGGCAACCGCTGCAGGCATTGGGCGTACCCAGCGCCTCGCTGAGGTCGGGGCGCGGCACACGCAGGCTGTGATCGGCGCGCGCATCGATCACCATATAGTTACGCTGCGGCATGTGGCAGGCAGTACAGGCGCTGGAGGGCGAATCCTTCGGATGATGGTGATGCGCGGTCGTGTCGTAGCGTGACGGCAGGTGGCAGGTCGCGCAGACCTGGTTGCCCGCGGCACTGAAGAAAAGAACCGTAGACGTAGACCTCGTCCTTGATCTGGCCGTCCGGAAAATACAGATGCTCGTCCAGCAGCGCCAGCCGGTGGGTATTGTACAGCGGCTCGCCGTGCTCGTAGTCACCCCAGATCTGACCGCGCCGCGCATGACAACGCGCGCACAGTTCGATCTCGGTGTGGTCGGTGCGCACTTTACTGCGCGTTGGCTTGCCGGTCTGCGGGTCGGTGCTCCAGCTGACACCGTCGCGATCGGCAAGGTCGATCACCAGACCGTTGTCCGCGCCGCGTTCAGCGGCCGGATCGGCGGCGCCAGCCTCGGCCCAGGCGACATGTTCTGACCCCGGCCCGTGGCAGGCCTCGCAGGCCACATCGATCTCGCTCCAGGTCGTTTTATAACTGTCTGTCGCCAGATTGTAGTTCTTCTCCAGATAGGTGGAGTGGCATTCCGCGCACTGGTAGTTCCAGGTCTGCTCGCGGCCGGTCCAATGCAGCGGGTGCGTGTGGTCCATCGCCTCGTCGGGATAGAGGTGGAACCAGCGCTGGCCGCCCTCCTGCGCCGGGCGCGCGTCCCAGCCAATGCCGAGGCTCTGCAGGCGACCGTTCGGGAATTCGATAAGGTACTGCTGCAGGGGATACCAGCCGAAAGTGTAGCGGATGGTATAGTCGTGCAGCTTGCCGTCCGGGCCATCCGTGCGCACCAGGAAATCATCGTCTTTCCTGTAGAAGCGGGACGTGACGCCGTGGGCGCTGAACTCGGCGTTGTCAAAGTCGCCGCGCACAGTCTGGTCGCTGACTTCGGCCATGGCGAGATCGTGGTGTGATCCGCGCCATAGTCCGGTTTCCTGTTGGTGGCACTGCGCACAGCGATCCGCGCCGACATAGCCAGGAACGGGAGCGGCCTGTGCCGCAGCCAGACAGATCAGGGCTATGAGCGGCGCGAGAGACCACGGCTGGCCTCTGAGCGGACGCCGACCCGGGGCAGCGTGCGAGGTGTCAGGCATCAGTGAGATCCGACTATGTTGACCAGTGATCGACCGACACTGTACCAGCTAACGGCGACGAATGCCCAGCCAGAACGCGGATCGGATAGCGACCCTGCGGGCAAACACCTGCCGGGCCGCGGCACGGGCGCCAATGATGCCGCCCGGTACGCCACCATTCCGCCAGCAAGCACTATCGGTTCGGTGATAGTCCTCCGCTGTGATGCATTAACCATCCCGCTTCGTGCAGAACGGCCCGCACACCCTGCAACGGGAAAGCACCTCAACCAGCCCGGCGGCGCCTTTGCCCGGGACGGCGCGCTCCATGACCACCGCTTCGATCGTAGCTTCCTTACCCTAGTGAGTCGCGTTGAACTCAGCACGCGGCTGCTCGACGCCACCCGTTGGCAGCGGGGCTGCAGTGCCCGCGAATAGGAGTTGCCGTGTATGCTCATGCTTTGCGAATGGGAAAGGAGCTCAACCGTCTTGGTAACGCTGTTTCTGGTCAACACACTGCACTCCGATTGGTCGCCCGGACTGTGAAAGGTCTCTGGGCCGTCGAAGCGGGTGTGGCCGGCGCCCTCGACACGCTGGGCCGGCGTCTCAGGCCCGAGCGCGCCTCGGCGCGCGGCAGAAGCTTGCTGCGCCGGCTGGGCCCGCGGTTGCGCAAAACAGCCGTCATTCGGCGCAACCTGGAGATCGCCTTTCCGGAAAAAGACGTCTTGGAAATAGCAGCCCTGGTACGCGATGTCTGGGGCAATATGGGCAGCGTCCTGGCGGAGTATGGGCACCTGGAAACGATTTGCCACCGCGAGGCGGAGCAGCGGCTGGAGATTCTACGCCAGGCGGATTTCGATGTGTTCAAGCCGGATGGCCCGCCGGCGATTTTCGTGGCGGCGCACCTGGCCAACTGGGAGATCGCGCCGGGCGCGGTGGTGAAACTGGGTGTACCTCTCACCGGCATCTACACCCCGCTCACCAATCCACGCCTGGATCGCCTGTTGTACCGGGCGCGCGAGCGACTGGGCTGCGGCATGGTCGAACGTGAAGGAGCCGTTCGCCACCTGGTCGCAGCACTGCGCAACGGCGTGTCGGTCGGCCTGATCGTCGACCAGCGCGTAGACGCCGGCGCGCCGGTGCCGTTTTTCGGCCACGCTATGAACTCATCAATCACGCCGGCCCAGCTTGCCCTGCGCTTTGATTGTGAGCTCATCCCGGTTCAGGTCCAGCGCCTCGAAAGCGCCCGCTTCAGGGTTATCTTCCACGCGCCGGTGCAACCGGACCACGCTGTAGTCGACGACCGGGAGCGCGTACTGCAAATGACGGCACGGCTGAACACCTTATTCGAGGGCTGGATTCGGGAACGACCCGGCGAGTGGTGGTGTGCCAAGCGCCGATGGGCTAAACAGCTGTATCGGGATCATCATGAACGCACATCCGCCGGTATTGACTGCGGGTAAACGAAGCGATTGACATGAACAGGTTAACCGTCGCCTGGTCTATGTGTACCGGCGCCATGAACAAGCAGGTCCTCAGACAGCCGCTTATCGGCGAAAAGACCGTCAAGGTGCCTCGTGCTCACGTTACGGAGAAAATGCAGGCCGGCTCGGTTGCCGAGCTGGTCCACTTGTGTGCGGCGGCGGACCTGCTACCCGCCGGCCGGGTAACTCACCAGGATCGACCCGGCTAGATCCGCGCAGTTACAGCGCTAAGCCTTTTGGTCCAATTTGCATCGCCCGGCGTTCGCCTTAGCCTGAGCAATTAGCGCAATGCGGCGGCTATCGCGGCGAAACCTGAATCAGCTACGAGTTACATTCTCGACGGCGATGAGTTGGTGCCCAAAGCACTGGCCCGTCTAATGCGGGCCGCAGGCATGGTTGCGGTGTCCGTCCCATCCGGCAGGTGGATGCCACCGCTGCCGGATGGGACAGATCATGTTTAGAAGCGATACATCACGCCCACGCCCATGGTCCACAGCGTGGAATCGTAAAAATTGATGTTTGAATCTCCCTCGTAGTAAGCGGCCGTGGCAGTCGCCCACCAGTCCTTGCCCAGCGCTCTCAACAGCGACTTGTCAAACAGCGTACCACCGACGCCCCAGCTGTCGTCTTCGCGGGTCTTGCCGTAGATCGGGTGGCGCTTGTCATAATCGGCCGAGTCATAGCTGCCGGTCAGTCCCAGATTGAAGCGTTCGCCGGCTTTGGCATAGGTCAGCTGCACGCCCCAGGTCTCGGCACTCACGGCATCGCCGTCGCGATCGTCCTTGGTGTAGACAAGTTCCGGAATCAGGGATTCCTTGTCGCCCAGATCGAACTGATAGCCAATGCTGGTCGCCATCGCGTTTCAGGAGCTTCTGCTCGGCGGCCGTAAGGCCCAGAAACTGGCCGCTACGCTCGTCGTCGATGTCGATTTCACGGTAGGTGTACTGCACATGGGCCTGGCTGCCGAGGATGCGACCGTAGCCGAGGCGTAGCCCGGTGGAATTACGGTCAGTCTTGCTCCGCTTCTGCCCTTCCACGAACGGGTCTTCCCAGACCTTGGTCGGAATCCCGGAAAAGACAAAGGCTGCCGAGATATTACTTCTGTCTGCCAGTTCCTGGCGCACGCCCGCCTGCTGGGTGAAATCGAAACGCACGGCATCGACGAGTTCACGGCCAAGGAACAACTGGGTGCGCGATTCGAGGGTGTAATTCACCTGGAAATTGAAACCCGGCAGGCCCTCCGTGACTTCATTCGGGCTGCCGAAGATGGAATTGATGCTCTCGGGCGTGAATTCGCTATAGCTCCCCATGCCGATCCCGGCGACCTCGTTGTTCTCGATGCCGTTGTAGGAGTAGCTCAACTGGGCGAAGCCGCTCCAGCCAGTCCGTTCGGGAACACCCCCTGCTGCCCAGGCAGAGCTGGCGACAACACCGAGTGCGCCCGCCATCAAGATCCTTGCTCTTATTGCCATGTGTATCTCCTCGTCGCGTTTAGCGTGTGTGCGCCACAAATGTTACCTGCAAGCGTATCCGGGCAGATTGTCCGTGCGGGATTCGGTGTCCAGGTTAATGGTCACGGACGTCTCTTGCTTACCATTTCACGCCAAACCTGCGACCGCAGCCCGCGGGCGCCAATTCTAGCGCATTTCGCGTCACAAGCGAGCGATTCATGTCCGCCGGTTCGCTGAACAGCGTCCGGCTGTCCCTGTACCTGTTCAATGGTCTGAACTGTAATAGGCGTCCTGCTCGAACAGCGCGCCATCGATTTCGCCGACCGCCTGTCCCTGGTTCCGGGCCTATTGCCACGGCCTGAATATTGGACCAAGGTCCCAGGCCCGCAAGGGGCCGGGTACTCTGCGTGACGCTGTCAGCAACACCCAGCCAGGATACCCTTCAGCCGCTGGATTGCGTGGGGAAGGTCTCGCCGGCCCCCCCTGACCCCACCCGCGCCGAACGCCCCCGCAGCCAGGCTTTTCGCATCAAGATCCTTCGGGAGGTTCTCGGACTCCAGCCCTGCGCGCGCGGCAAATGCTTCGGGATCACCCGGCCAGCCGCCGCGGGCCGATGGCTCAGACTCGCGTTTCGATATTGATGGTCAAGGTCCTGCGCATGGCCTGTGATCCCACGCCCTGCATCGGGCGCACCGAGTGCCAGGAATTGAAGGTCTTGACAAATATCACTGCCTGGTTGGGCATGAATGGATAGCTGTCGACGACTTCCACGTCTTCGAAGCGGCCTTGGAAATTGATCCAGTTGAAACTGCGGCTGGCGTCCTTCATGCGGTTGACGTCGGTGGCACCGCCGTATGCGGCGTCCCAATCGCCATCGCCGAGCATCGACACGATGAGCGTGATGATCTTCGACGGCGCGTCCGTGTGCGGCAAGATGTGCCCCCCGTCGGCCGGCAACATGGAAAATTCGAAGCGGGCGCGCAGACGCGCGCGCCGCGTCGTGGTGCGGCGCCGCAGGATGTCTTTAAGCAGCCTGAGCGCACGCTGGCTGGCCGATGTGCCCACCTCATAGCCGACATCGATGCCGCGCTCCCGCAGCGCCTCCAGAACTCCCGCTACGAAGGCGTCACTCTTGATCCAGCTGTGAAACTCGCGCCACACCGGGTGCGAACGGATGAGCTCGCGGTACTCACGAGGGTTGAAGCGTTCCGAAAGCGAGTATTTCTTACCCAGCTTGGGTATGTATTTGAAACGTTCGATCGGCGGGTAGCTCTCGACCAGTTCCCGGTAACTTTCGGGTTCCATGAGCGGCCTGGCCAACCCGATTGGAAAGGGCTCATAGCAGAAGCTCAACTGGTCGTAGGAAAAATACATCACCACGCGCCTCAGCCGGGTTTCCTGAACACCGCCTGATGCCAGCGGTCACGGCGTGCCGGGCCCAGGTCCCTGACACCCTCCAGCACGAATCCGCCAGTCTCCGCAACGCTGTCGAGGAAGGGCTCCACCGCGCGCCAGTGCGTCGACTCATAAGCTCCCGGCAAGAAGCCCTCCTCGAAACCCTCCAGGACGTCGGTGATGAAAATGCCCCCGGGGCGCAGTACCCGGCGCACCTCGCCGATCATTTTGTTGAGGTCGAACACATGGTCGAGGGTGTTGGTATAGACGGCGTCGATCGAACTGTCGGCAAACACGAGCTGGTGGAAGTCACCCGGCAGAACCAAGGCGTTTGCCTCTCCCGGATTGAGGTCGATGCCCACGGCGAAATAGCCCAGCCCATGGAGCGCCTTGACCTCGGTACCGATCCGCGCGCCGAGACACAGCACGCTGCGCGCCCCCTCGAGCTGCGCGCACTGCGCAAAACGGCGCCTGAATTCGGCGAGGTCCTCGCCCTCGGTTTCCCGCAATCGCTGTATGACGCGTTCGAGCTTCGACCCCTGGTGTTTCACGTACTCGTCGTAGGACCCATAGTTGCGCTGGACCAGCTCACCCTCGCGGTTCCACAGGTCCGATTCAAAAGTCGCCCTTCGCTTCTCGCTCTTAAGCGCGCGCTTGCGCCTGCGGGCAGCTTCTCCAAATCCGAAGCGGAAAATGTTGTATATCCTTTTCACTGATGCCAATGCACTATTCCTCGTCGCCGCGGCTTAACGCGTGTGTCTGTGTAGCGACCGGAAGAAAAGGAACACCCGCGCGTTCGTGCACCGTCGCTTCCGTGGTGAAGATATTGCCAAACTTGCGCGCGAGGTAGCCCATGACGGCAGCGTCGGTTTCGGCGTGACGGCTTGCCTTGGACCGGCGCTGGTCTATCTCCGGATTTTCCCCGTAGGCGTGCGTCAGCTCGAAGCTGAAGCCGCTCAGGATGTAGCGCTCGAACGGCTGCTCGGCAAGCGCGATAGCCAGGGCCATGGCACCAGTGGACGGCTGTTTGCAGTCGATGTGCCGGAGCATATCCCGGTCATAGTCGCAGAGCTCGCGGATCAGGTGGTCATAGTAGCCGTGATCACGAGCAACGAATTGCGCATAGCTGTAACCGTTGTGGCGCAGCATACGGCGCAAGTAAAACGGCTGCATACGCACCAGGGAGAACAGGCTGGTCAACTGTTTCAGGCGCCTGGGCGCCCGCGGACGGGGAAAGAAATACAGCGTGTCCGTACGCTGACCGGCCAGGGCCCGCAGACTCTGGCGGCCGGATTCCACGGCCGGGAGTATCGCCGACATCACGGTAAAACGCGGCGTCGGCAACCCGTGCACCGCGGCCGAATATCCCGAAGCGTTGGCGCATCCGACGGCGTCGTAGCTGGCGCGGGGTGGCAGCACCGGGTCGGGTTTGGATCCCAGGATGAGCAGGCCTCGCCGCACATCGCCTTGTCGTGCCTGGGGCAGCGCCCCAGCGACCTGTCCACCGCCCGGCCGTAGCGCGGCGCACGTTGCCGCCGACAAAGCCGCTGCTTCCCGGGCGTCTGTCATCCCTTCACCTGCCCTGCCTCCTCGACAGCACCGCACCGGCCTTTAGAAACACCTCCTGCGGGAAATCCCTCAGCGCCAGGATGGGGCTGAAGCCGTGCCGTTCGAGGTCGCCGATCCGACCGCGGAAATAATTGCGCCTTACCACGTTGCGCCGCGACCCACCGCTATCGTTCAAATCCCGGAATGGTTCGATGTTAAATAGATGCTGCCCCGCCACGCGCGCGATCTCATGCAACGCCTGTTCGCGTATCCGCTCCATCTGTTCCAGTGCCAGGACGGTGATGACCAGATCGAAGCTCGTGTCTGCGAAGGGCAAAGCAGCCGCGCTGCCTTGGATGAAGCGGATGCGGCGGAAGGCCGTGGTGTCGCTGAGCTCCAGCGGCGCGTATTGCTGCATGGCCACCGGCAGCTCCGCGTGCTTCTGGAACTCCAGCGCCGCCGTGTGGCCTTGCTGAGTCAGTTCCACGCCGCTGAAGGCAATGTCCGGAAAGCGGCAGGCGAGAAGCATGAGGTTGACTCCATTGCCGCAGCCGACCTCCAGTACGGTCCGCGGCCTGAGTCGTTCGACGACGCGGATCAGCAGCAACTGCCGAAAGCGCGTCGCGCCAACGTCGCTCGCGAGCAGCTTCTGCTCGCCCCATTCCCAGGGCGACACGCGAGCCAGCGGCTGCCCGAGGTGATACTTGTCGTACTCATCAGGCTGCCAGGCTTTGGAATACTCTTCGATGACGGCGCTCTCGCGCCGCTGAGTTGAGGGCAGCCACCCAAACATCAGCCGCTTGAGATACCCGCGCCTGATTTTGCGCTGGCGGCGCTGCACTTCAGCACGCCACAGCGAGTCGTCTGTGTCGGAACTCTGTGCCACGAATGGCCGAAAGACCTCGGCAAGTTGCTCGCGAGTGATGTTCAGACCGCTGTCATCAAGCACTTTGAATTCCACCTTCATGTCGACCGCCGCC
>WOR8_10008548_pt1 | contig 12162 bp, 7 predicted proteins | sample DeeMarSeWOR38_10_FD_19890 | JGI IMG/M metagenome (IMG submission 19890) | reverse complement strand
CCACTTAACTCTAGGTTCGAGTTAAGAAAATCAGGCTGAAATGGTTCAGGATTCAGGAATACTCCTATACTTGTTGAGTCTTGAAAGGCCCAAAAACTTACGACTACCAGATGTAACCTTCAATGAATTGTGATTCAGTCAGATTCTACGTTTTGGCAAGAATACTTGAATTTTCGTCTGCATCAACCAACCCCAATATCTTGTGAAAGTGCCTTCCGCTTTTTTAGCTTAAAATGGACGATTCTGAAACTATTCAGACAGTCAATTTTTCTTGACTCAAAGAGCTTTTTATTATTTCATCGAATAAGCGTTTTTTCATCCTTCAGTTATTCTCTATTCTGGAGTTTGAGCAGTGGAGAGTCCCCTCAAAATGTGCCAGCTTGTCCCCGGACGTGACTTTGTTCTGTTTGGAGTCTAAGTTTTCATCTCGAAAAGCCATTCCTATCTAGAAGCCATGTAGAAACTGCAGATCATTTCCTCTCCTGTTCCCTGTCACTTCAGACGCTTCTCCATCTGTAAGAGATTGTCGAACTGCCAAGTGAGCCATCGTCAGGGTCACATCATTTGGTTTAGCTGGGCCTTTTCTGTCATAAGGCAAACTGTAGGGTTCTTTAAATGCCTAAGAATACGAACTATGAAGAATTGAAACAACGGGTCAAAGGGTTAGAAAGAGAAGTTTCCAAGCGGGTGGAAGCTGCAGAGACAATAATGCATTTAAACGCCGTTCTGTATGCCATTTGCGAGGTCAACGAACTCATTCTAAAAGAAAAAAATCCTAAAAGACTGCTTAATTGCCTTTGCAGCAAGCTTGTCGGCACCCGTGGCTACTATAACTCTTGGATTGCTCTCATAAATGGGTCGAGCAAACTTTTGGACTGCGCTGAAGCCGGATTAGGAGATAAATTTATGCCAATGCTCGAACAGCTGAAAAGGGGTAAATGGACTGATCGTGCTCGAAAAGCACTTAGGCAGTCAGATATCTTAGTAACCGAAGACCCGGTTTCCTCCTGCCAAGACTGCCCCCTGTCAAATATGTACCGTGGCCGTGGTGCAATGACTAAAAGACTGGAGTATTCTGGAAAGGTTTATGGGGTATTTTCTGCTTCTGTTCCCAGAGATTTCGTCGCAGACAAAGAGGAGCAATTTATGTTTCAAGAGATAGCCGGTAATATTGCTTTTGCGTTACACAGTTTGGGGGAAGAGAAAGAACGGAAGTGGGCTGAACAAGTACTAAGATCCAGAGAAAAAGCTTTAAGGCAAAAAACCATAGATCTTGAGAAAGCAAATATCGCCTTGGAAGTCTTACTGAAAAAAAGGGAGGAAGATAAAAAAGAGCTTGGAGAAAAGGTTCTGATCAACGTGAAGCGCCTGGTTTTTCCATATCTAGAAAAGTTAAAAAAACTCTCAACCAGTGAAAATCAGTTGGCTTTAATAGATAACCTGGAGTCAAACCTTAACGAAATTATTTCTCCGTTCTTAAAGAGATTATCCTCTACTAAATTCCAAATCCTTACGCCTGCAGAACTTCAGATCGCCAATCTTATTAAGGAAGGAAAGACAAGCAAAGAGATAGCCCAACTGTTGAATACATCAAAGGCGGCCATTGATTTCCACCGACAAAACCTCAGAAAGAAACTTGGCCTTAAGAGTAGAAAATCCAACCTCAGATCCCACCTTTTGACCCTCTCTCAATATTAGGTTTATCCTCGCATTAACCTGATATTCATTCAATATTTACTTTCAGCAATAAGACAGTAATATTATGCAGTTAGGAAGGGATGTGCAAAGCTTAAAATAAGCCGCACCCAAGACGATCTTTGTACGCTTCAAGTGGCGGGCAACGCCGTACGAGGAAACGAGAAAAAATGCGGATTAGCGTTAGCACTTCGGAAGAGCTCGGCAAAGCAATAAAAGACAACGAAGGTGAAATTGAAATAACCGGCGATATCAAGGCAGAAGTCCGTAAGATAATAGCATTACCGAAGGCGCCCTGGGTTGTTGCTGTTGGGGCTATTTCGGCCTCTGTCTTCTCTGTCCTAACCACAGGAGACATAGGCATATCAAGTTCACCAGTAACAATTCGTGGTACAGCATTCAGTCTTGCGCCGATAGTGGGAGTTTCACTTCTCGGAGAGGGTCCATTTCTAGCAGCAATTTCAATTGCTATAGCAGGAGGTGGCGTTGATGCGCTATCAAATCTGCGGAATAGTTATGAATTCCTAGAACGTCCAGGCAAAGCTATGTTGATAATGAAAACAGGTTTCAGAATGGAGGAACCAGCAAAGGATTACTCGTTGTGGGATACTATAGCTTACATAAAATCCAAATGTATCGGCTTGTTTCAAGACATGTAAAGCAGTTCCTCTTGGACAGCAACACTATAAGAAGGGAGGTGGTAGAGATTGACCTATAAAATGTGAGTTGGCAACTAATTAGGATTTTCCATACTAGGGGGGAGAAGCGATGAAAGCTATCAGAAAAGCATCGGTTCTATTCTTTGCCCTAATGTTCGTGGCCGGTACATTCGGTTGCGCTGGATTGAACCATCATAAGGTAGAATACAAGGTAAAGAAACAGCACTTGGGAGGAGATGTCTCGCCCACTCAAGCCTATGAGATGCTAAAGAAAAATCCTAAGCACGTCATTTTGTTAGATGTGAGGACTCGTGCTGAATATCAATTGATCGGTCATCCCGAAGGCGCATATAACATCCCACTAAAGTTTTGGACTGGCAAAATGGGCGACAAGGACTACACCAAATCAACGAATCCCCACTTCGGTGAAGATCTCAAGGCACTTTTCAATCCCCAGAATGATACACTTCTCTTCATGTGCAGAAGTGGGAAGAGAAGCTGCACTGCCTGTAGCGAGGCCGTCAAGGCTGGTTGGCCTGAAGACAAGGTATTCAATGTGATGGGCGGTTTCGAGGGCGACAAAGTGAAAGATAAGAATAGTCCTTATTACGGGCAGCGCAAATTGGGAGGCTGGCGCAATGAGGGGCTCCCCTGGAGCTACCACGTTGATAAGAATCTAATTTACCAGAGGGATCTAGCCGCATAGCGAGCATCAAGACCTGTTACGGAAAAGCCTCTTTCCTATCAGAGGAAGGGGCTTTTTTGTTAATGTAAAAAGATTAAAGCAGGATCGTGACTTAAGTTGAACTAGCTGCGATCAAATGAGACCTGCTATACTTGTTAACTTTTGAAAAGCCGAAAAACTTGCAACTACCAAATGTAACCTTCAATAAAATTGAATTTGACCCGACTATCGCTTATGGCAAGAAAAGGGCACTTTGATCCGTGAAGGGCATACCATAAGATGTTGGGGTACCCCCTCGACGTGGATTGACCTACATAAGTTCTTCTTGTATAAATTGATGACTTAGATTTATTTCTCCCTAACCTCCTAAGGAGCATCATTGATGAGGTGCCCAAAGTGCCAGCACGAGAACCCGGATGACGCCAGATTCTGCAACGGCTGTGGCAATAGATTAGAACTCATATGTCCAGAATGCGGGAAGATGAATCCACCCGGCAGTAGGTTTTGTAATGCTTGCGGCCGCGACCTGCAAGCACCCGAAGAAGCGGCTCCCGTCAACTACAATCAACCCCAGTCATATACCCCAAAATTCCTGGCCGATAAGATCCTCACCAAGCGCAGTTCTATCGAGGGGGAGCGAAAGCTGGTGACGGTGCTTTTTGCGGATGTGGCCGATTACACTTCCCTGGCTGAAAAGGTGGACCCGGAGGAGGTCCACCAGATCATGGACGGGTGTTTCCAGATCATCATGGACGAGATCCACAGATACGAGGGGACGGTCAACCAATTTACCGGGGACGGGGTGATGGCCCTTTTCGGGGCTCCGATTGCCCGTGAGGACCATGCACAAAGGGCCTGCTATGCCGCCTTATCCATCCAGAAAAGGCTCTCCGCTTATGGAGCGAAGGTCAAGGAAGAAACGGGTCTGGATTTCAGGATGAGAATCGGCCTCAACTCAGGCCCGGTGATCGTGGGCTCCATCGGAGATGACCTGCGGATGGATTACACCGCCGTTGGGGATACCACGAATCTGGCTTCACGGATGGAATCATTAGCAGGCCCGGGCAGTGTTTTTGTGTCTCGGAACACCAAACGACTTGCCGGGGCCTATTTCGAGTTCAAGCCCCTGGGTGAGCTCGAGGTGAAGGGAAAGGCCGAACCGCAGGAGGCTTTCGCGCTGATCAAGGCCGGTGAAGTCACCACCAGAATTGAAGCTTCCGCCGCTAAGGGATTAACCCGGTTTGTGGGGAGAAAGAATTCCATGGCCGCCCTGATGGAAGCCTATGATAAAGCGAAGACAGGATCGGGGCAGGTGGTGGGAATGGTGGGAGAGGCCGGTGTGGGCAAATCGCGCCTTCTCCTGGAATTCAGGAATCGAGTGGCTCAAGATGAATTGACTTACCTGGAAGGTCGGTGCCTTCATTACGGCAGCGCTATGCCATACTTGCCCATATTGGACGTCCTGAAATCCTACTTTGAGATTGAAGAGGGAGACCGGGAGTTTGTCATCCGTAAGAAGCTGGTGGAGAAAATCTTCCAGCTCGATGAGGCCCTCAAAAAAGAGCTGCCTTCTTTCCAGGATCTTTTGTCCCTAAAGGTCGAAGACCCGGAATACCAGAAGCTGGAGCCAAAAGCCAAGAAAGAGAGGGCCTTTGAAGCTATCCGAAATCTGCTCATTATAGAAAGCCAGAGAAAGACCACTGTCCTAGCCATAGATGACCTGCACTGGATGGACAAGACCTCCGAGGCATTTCTGGACTACCTGATTGGCTGGCTGGCCAACTCCAGAGTCCTACTGGCACTCCTCTACCGGCCAGAATACACCCACCAGTGGGGGAGCAAATCCTATTATACCCACATCGGCCTGGATCAGCTGACCATGAAGTCCAGTGCGGAGCTGGTCCAGTCAATCCTGGAAGGTGGAGAGGTGGTGCCAGAGCTCAGGGAACTCATCCTAAACCGCGCAGCCGGTAATCCTCTTTTCATGGAGGAACTCACCCACAGTCTTTTGGAAAATGGCTCCATTAAAAGAGAGCATCATCAATATGTCTTGGCCAAGAAAGCATCAGAGATTGAGGTGCCTGATACCGTCCAGGGGATCATAGCGGCACGCATTGATCGGGTGGAGGAGAATCTCAAACGGATCATGCAGGTAGCATCGGTGATCGGGAGAGAATTTGCCTATCGGATTCTGCAGACAATTATCGGAATGAGAGAGGATCTCAAATCCTCTCTCCTCAACCTTCAAGGTCTTGAGTTTATCTACGAAAAGAGGCTTTTCCCCGAGTTGGAATACATCTTCAAACACGCCCTTACTCAGGAGGTCGCTTATAACAGCTTACTTCTCAATCGCAGAAAGGAAATTCACGAAAAGATTGGAAATGCGATAGAAGAGCTTTATCCGGACCGGATCGGAGAATACTACGAACTGCTGGCGTATCACTATATGCGCAGTGATAACATAGAAAAGGCGGTGGAGTATTTGAGCCTGGCCTGCGAGAAAGCAGTCAGAGTCAGTGCCATGGAGGATGCTCTGGCCTATTTTGAAGAGGCCATGAAGCTCCTTGACACTCTACCCGAGACTGAACTGAACCGACAGCGACGTATCTCCTTGTTAGCGAACCAGGGGACGATGTTCATGTTGCTTTTTAAGACAGAAGAATATTATGATCTTTTGTTACGCTACGAGCCCATGGCAATCGATTTAGGGAACCAGGGGCTTCTGGGAGCCTTTTATGCTGGTAAAGGATGGTGTGAATGGTGGTTCGGGTATTTTGATCAATCCGTCCAAAGTGCGTCCAAAGCGGCCGAACTGAGCGAGACTACGGGGGATGCTGAAAGGGCAGGATCGGCATATGAACTTTTGCAATGGAACCATGTGTGCAAGGGCGACTTCTACCAGGCCATCACCGTGAAAGGTGATGTGGATCGCATGATGGAGCAACAGTTTAACCTCCGAACAAGTGTGTATGCGTTCTGCGCAGCCATTTGGGCATATACATTTCTTGGTTGCTGGGATGAGGCAGTCGAAGAGGGTCAAGCAGCGCTGAGGGTGGCTGAGAAATTTTCGGATAGGGGCCTTGTCTCTTTTGCGGCTTCTTCCATATCCATGACTTACTGCTCTAAAGGAGACCTGGTTCAGGCGGTCAAATACGGTGAACTAGCGGTAGAGAGGGCCTTAACGCCAGCGGAAAAGTTTTGGGCTCAGGGTTTCCTTGCCTGGGCATGGTCTCGGGCTGGAGAGGCCCCCAGGGGGATTGAGTTGTTGCCCGGTATCGTGTCGGCTCACCGGGTGGGACGTTTTAATTTCGGTGAGATAGGGTTTATAGGTTGTCTTGGTGAGGCATACTTTCTGGCTGGAGAATACGATAAAGCGACTCAAACCCTACAAGAAGGTCTGAAACTCGCCGAGAACTGTGGACTGCGGTTTTGGGTCGTGCGGTCGCAACGCCTTTTGAGCGAGGTCATGTTGAAAATCAACCCTCATCAAGTAAAAGAGCCTTTGGCAGCACCCTATTTCGAAGAAAGCATCGCAATATCACATGAGATCAAAGCCGAAAACGAATTGGCGCTAGCATATGCAGGCTATGGCCGCTTACACTGGCAGCAAGGCAAGATTGCGCAAGCCCGGGAGTATCTAACAAAGGCCCTAGAGATTTTCGAGCGCCTTGGGACCCTCCAGGAGCCCGACAGAGTCAGAGAGGCATTGGCACAGCTGCCTGGAGTGTGAGTGAACACAAACTGAAGGAGCTTCTTAAGACACAAGTAATGAATGAAAGAGGGGTTATCTAAAGCCTTGCTTTGCATCCAAAATGCCCACATGTTGTATATGGGCCAATCACCCATAAACTTACGATTTCTGCTTTTCTACACTTTTGAAAGACCGAAATTTTCAAGTAAGTTGTAACCTACTACGAAACCGTCAGGTCGGCGGGTGAGGCAAGAAACCTGCAATTCTTCGGCGGGGAACTAGGCCACGACATATAGGGGTCTCGCCCTTTTGCCCTCAAAAAGATTGACTTTTGCTCCCAATTTAACTAAATCTAACTCATCCAGAAGACTTCTTGCAGGAACACGAAAGATTCCACAATTGGTAGCCCCTTAGTCGGGGATTCTTGAAGTGAGTGTTGAAGCCCGATTTCTCGTTATATTGAGAGGTCGGGTTTTTGTGTTTATGGGGAAAAAGGCGCAACTGAATGAAAATAACGGAAGAAGATCTCATAGAGCAGTACGAGTCGCTGCCGACTGAAGAACTCATTGAGTTGTACGCTAAGAATGAACTGACTGAGCTTGCATCCTCGGTTCTTGTTCAGATTTTAAAAGAGAGAGGTATATCTCCTGAAAATTTAAGTAAACCGGTTGCAAAAGAAGCTAATGAACAGCAAACATATCATGAGGATAGGATAAAGCCTCTGTTAGACAAAGAAAAAAAGGCTACCGCGAGGAAGGGCGGCACCCCATACAAAAGGTTTCTGCAAATTATCCTCTTAATAACTGGTTTCGCAGTCGCATCAAAGTTGTGGGGCTTGCAGCACGCCATCGGACTATTCATTTTCCTGATGATACATGAATACGGCCACGTGGCAGCGATGAAGATGTATGGTGTACCAGTACACGGGATTTTCGTGCTGCCGTTTATTGGCGCGGCAGCAATTAGCAAGGATGAATCTACTAACCTCTGGCATAGGTTCATGATAGCTTACATGGGACCCGTGTTCGGTGCATTGGTTACTCTGATAGGCCTTGTAGCCTTGTTCACTGTAGGAGATATCACGTTTCTGCAGAAGTTCGTGATCTTGTGCGCGGCGGTCAGCATATTCAATCTGCTTCCATTGGGCATTCTTGATGGCGGTCGAATCGTTATGAGCATTGCTTTCTCCATACACTTCGTTATGGGATATCTGGTTTCGATCGGAACCGTTCTTCTATGTGTTGGCGCTGCTTTACTGATGAAACTGTGGTTTCTATGGATTGTTGCGTACGTAGCCTTTATGGAAATGATAAGCAACATCAGAAAAAAGGGACTTGGGAGTAGGCTGGAGGTGGCAAAACGGATGTCTGTGCGGCAGATCTTATCCGCTATTGCACTTTATATTGGGTTGTTTCTTTTCTTCATCGTGGTAGTAGTCATAGTGACCCAGGCCTTTCCAGATGCCGATGAAGCTTTTAACCGTGGGTTTAACTACCATGCAGATGGTCATTATGAGAAAGCTATTTTTGAGTACAACAAAGCCATAAAGATTAACCCGCAGCATGCCATGGCTTACAACAATCGTGGAATTGTCTATGAAAGTAAGGGGCAGTATGACAAGGCTATCTCTGATTTCAGCAAAGCCTTAGAGATAGACCCGAAGCTTGCCAATGCTTACGTCAATCGGGGGAGTCTCATGAATAAATTGGGAAACACAAAAATGGCTTGTTATGATTGGACAAGACTCTGTGAACTAGGGGATTGTTACTATTATGAGAATGCAAAAAGAGATGGAGATTGCGAATAAATCCTATACGTTTTCATTTCCATATATTGTCTATGGCCATTCCCGCCCCAGACGATAACTTACTGCTGTTTTTGTGGACTTTTGAAAACTCGAAATTTGCAAGTATTGCATATGTAAACTTCTGCGGAACCGTCAGGTGGGCGGGAGAGCATTATGGCAAGAAACCTTCACTTCTTGGGGGCCTAGAGCAGGCACAATATGTAGAGGTGATTTATTCAGGCAGCCCCGCCTCGCGCAAGGCTCCGTACAGCCGTTCACTATGTTCAGCACTCTTGTACAGACGCCCAAAAGTCCATGACGAGAGGGAAAAGGTTGGGTTAGCCTTGAGGTACTGCTGAGCCGATTTTTTGGCCTCTTCCTTTCTTCCAAGTATACTGTATGAGGCGATCAGAAACGGATACCAAAGAGAGGAGCCATATTGTTCTATGGCCTTCTTTACGTTCCAGATCGACTCCTCATACAGCCCCGCAGTGAAGCAGGCAAAGCCCATAAAGGCCAGGTAAACTGGCCATCCCCCATACAGGTACATGGGATTTAGTTCTCTTGCTTTCTTGATTGCTTTAATTGCTTCCTCTGGCCGCCCAATCCAATTGAGATAATACCCCAACCACACGATCGTATCAGCATCGCCTGGTAAGATAGCTGCTGCTCTATTTGCTGCGGCAAGGGCTTCGTCATGTTTACCTTGGGTCAAATAGACGCTCGCCAAAGCCACGTATGACAATGGAAATTTGTGATCGACCGATATTGCTTTCTGGGCCAGTTTTAATGCCTTTTCCAAGTCTTCATTGGGAGACTCACTCCATCCAAAACGAATGGCCCTGCTGAGCAAAAAAGATTGAATTTGATATCCGCCTGCGAAATTGGGATCGAGGTCTATGACCCGCTGAGACATCTCTAGCGCCTTAAGAGTGTTTTCCTTTTTCTGCCCGTAGAGCTCCTTTTTGGTCCGTAAATACATGTCATAGGCTTCAAAGTTTTTAGTGTGTTTGCGAGGTAGGCGATCCGATTCAGTTACTGTTAAAGCTACAGCAAGTTCTGAGACCACTTTCTGCGTAACCTCGTCCTGGACGGAGAAAATATCCTGGAGCTCGCGGTCGTATTTTTCAGCCCACACGTGGTTTTCAGTATTACCATCTATGAGCTGGGCAGTGATGCGTACTTTATCGCCTGCTCGGCGGACACTTCCTTCAAGCACGTAGTGTACTCCCAAGTCTTTCGCTACCTCCTGAATCTTCACCTGCTTGCCTTTGTAAAGGAATGACGAGTTACGGGAGATCACGAAGAGCCCGGAGACCTTGGATAGGTTTGTTATGATGTCTTCCGTGATCCCGTCACTAAAATACTCTTGCTTTGGATCGTCACTCATATTTACAAAGGGTAAAACCGCTATCGAGGGTTTATCGGGTAAAGGAAGTGCTTGGCTGATCTCAGCATCAAAAGTCCCGCCCTCCATTTCTAATCGATATACTCGAACTGGCTTTTTAATGTTTTTGACTGTCTGCTCTCCAAGGTATCCAAATTCCAGCCCTAGTTTGCTTTCTACCTGGTCAAACGCTGTTCCGGAAATACAAATGCCTCCAGCTTCGGCTAGGCCCTCTATTCGAGCGGCAACGTTAACACCATCACCATAAATCCGCTCACCTTCCTCGATTACATCCCCGAGGTTAATTCCTATACGAAAATTCATCCTACGATTTTCGGGCAGATCCTTATTTTTTGAGCTGAGCACCTTCTGAACTTCCACGGCACATTGCACCGCATTTACCACACTGGCAAACTCCGCCATCAGGTTGTCACCGATGGAATCCAGGACTCGACCCCTGTAACGCTTGATCAGCTTTGCCATGGCCTCTTTGTAGGAGGTGAGAACTTCTACAGTGGCAGACTCATCTTCTGCCATGAGGCGACTGTAACCTGCTACATCTGCGCTCAGGATAGCCGTTAGCTTGCGTTTAAACTTTTCCTCACCCAATCAGATCACCTCCCTAAAAACAAAAGCCTCCAAAGGGATATAGGAATCCCTCAAAGGCTTTCTTCACTCGACCTTCTGGCAAATATACTCATAACTAACTCCAGAAGGATAGGTTTGTGCTGTTGGTTGTTTTGGTGCCGGATTTACTAGTGGTTCATCTGTTCAGGCGTTCCCTGAGCCAAAATAACGCCTTCGTGCAGCATGGCCACCCTGTCAACGATCTTGAATACCTTATCCAATTCATGGGTTACAACGATGCCGGTGAAATGAAGCCTTTGGTGAAGGTTATCAATCAAATTCAGGATGCCATGACCAATTATCGGGTCCAGTCCCGTTGTGGGCTCGTCAAAGAGAATGATCTCAGGCGCCCATACCAATTCCCTGGCAAGTGCCGCACGCTTTTTCATGCCCCCGCTTATCTGGGAGGGATACTTCTCCTCCGCTCCGGAAAGACCCACCTGATGAAGCTCTGCCATGACCTTTTCCTTGATCTCCTTCTCTTGAAGCCTGGCCTTCTCTCTCAGGGGAAAGGCCACGTTGTCAAAAACAGTCATGGAGTCAAAGAGTGCGCCACCCTGAAAAAGGAACCCAAGGCGACTTCTCAATTGGGTGAGAGCCTTGCCTCTGAGAGTGGCCACGTCTTTGCCTTCCACCAACACACGCCCTTTGTCCGGTTTCATCAACCCGGCCACATGTTTTAGTAGCACACTCTTCCCAATGCCACTTCTCCCGATCAGGGCAATAACCTCTCCCTTCTTTATCCGCAAGGAAATCCCTTTTAGGACCTCGAAACCATCAAAAGACTTATGCAAAGCATCAATTTCGATCATCTTGCTTCTCAAAAAAGAATATGATGCTCATAAAATAGCAGTTTTGGGGTAGGATGTCTATATATTGTATATGGCTGAAATGGTTCAGGATTGCACAATTCTGCTATACTTGTTGACTTTCCAAAGGCCGAAAAACCTACGACTACCATATGTAACCTGCAATAAAAGTGAATTTGAGCCGACCATCGATTATGGCAAGTAGTCTGCACTCTTGGTGTTCAGAAAGCGACCACAAAATTTGTGGTATCCTTGTCCTACTTCAGCCCTGCCTTCTTTAGGCCGCTAATCAAAAGATCACTATAGGCTTCATTTTTGTACGGAAGTCTCTTCGCAAACTTTTCAACAGAGAACTTGGGATTAATTTTGAGGATGTTTACACCCACCTCACGGGCCTCCTCCTCTTGGCCTAATGAACTGTATGTAACGGCCAGTCCGATATTGACGGCTAAATTATTGGGCCCAATTTTGATCGCCTTTTTGTATGTTGCAAGCGCCTCTTTAGCCATTCCTGCAAATAGATAGGAAATGCCTAAGTTGTGATAGTAATTAACGCTGGGAAAAGGGTTGAGACGAATTGCCTTCTTAAGAACCACAATGGCCTCTTCCGGCTTTCCAAGATACCGAAGAGTGTGGCCCAAATAGACATAGGCATCAAAATAACTGGGACTTAAAGAAACAGCCTTCTCGCCTTCGGAGAGTGCTTTCTCAAATTGCTTTTCTATTAAATAGATTTGAGATTGCAAAGCATGAAGCAAGGGTTCAGACTCATCCAGTGCAAGCCCTTCTTGTGCTGACTTGGTTAGCTGCTTGAAGGACTCGG
>WOR8_10005535_pt1 | contig 12164 bp, 10 predicted proteins | sample DeeMarSeWOR38_10_FD_19890 | JGI IMG/M metagenome (IMG submission 19890) | reverse complement strand
ATGGGTATGGACTTCGCAAAGGCTTTTTCTCTAAAGAAGGCACTGGTTTCTGCGGAACCATTGCCACCACAGATGCGCCAGGCCTTTGTAGAGAAGTATAGCTTGGAGGTTACCAACGCATACGGTACTGCTGAATTGGGTTTTTTGGCCTACAATACTGAAGGTGGCCTGGCTATGAGGCTTCTGGAATCCTCCATTGTCCAGGTGGTCAACCCTGAGACTGGAGCTTCAGTCGATACAGGTGAATCCGGCGAGGTGGTCGTAACCACATTCAACGAGACCTACCCCTTGATTCGCCTGGGCACTGGCGATTTGGCCATGAACGCGGATCCGGATCCAGGGAAGAGCCGTCAGGGAGAACGTTCTATCATTTTGGTGGGGCGTGTGGGAGATGCGGTCAAGGTGCGCGGCATGTTCGTGCATCCTAACCAATTGCGTTTCGCGGTAGGGCAAGTGCCTGGGGTGAAGGGATTTCAAGCTGTGGTGACTCGTCCAGAGAATCGAGATGAGTTTGCTCTTCATGTTGTGCTGGAAAATGAATCCGCTGATAAGGAGACGTTAACAGAAGCTCTATCCCTGGCTGTTCAATCAGCCTGTCGAGTCAAATTGGATCAGGTTGCGTTCGTCTCCGCCGAGGAAATTGGTGAAAAGGCGGAGGTTCTTTTAGATAAAAGAACCTGGGAATAAATTCAATAAAACCAAAAGGGCCAGAAATGAAAAACTCTGGCTCTTTTTACATGTGACGATCTCAATGTTTCTATCTCGCAATTAGGTTTTGCCACCACCGCTTTGGTGTGGGTCTCACATGCTCTGCGACTTTGACAATCGCGGATGCCCAGGTCAGACCGGCTCCAAACGCGACAAAGGCCAGCGTATCCCCTATCTTGGCTCGACCTTCCTCGAACGCCTCGCAAAACGCGATTGGAATGGATGCAGCGGAGGTGTTTCCGTATTTTTGAATGTTGACGAACACCTTCTCAGGCGGCAAGTTGGCAACACGGGCAGCGGTCTCGATGATGCGGATGTTGGCCTGGTGAGGGATAAACAGATCGATATCTTCCGTCTTCAGCCCGGCTTCTTGTGTTGCCTGGCGGAGTGCTTTCCCCAACACACGAGTGGCAAATTTGAACACCTCGCGTCCATTCATCTTGACGCTATGCAATCCCGCATCTAGACTCTCGTGACTAGGCGGGTTGGTTACCCCACCACCCGGAAGGATCAGATGTTCACCGCCGGATCCATCAGAACCCAGGATAAAGGATAGAACCCCTGAGGGGACCTCGGTTGCCTGAACCACCACTGCTCCTGCACCATCGCCGAACAACACACAAGTTTCACGGTCATTCCAATCGACAAACCGGCTGATCAGTTCAGCCCCTATAACGAGTATGGTTTCACACGTTCCAGCAGATATGAATTGTTGTGCGGTGGCCAGGGCATAGACAAAACCAGTACATCCGGTCACCAGGGTAAATGCGCCCACATTTTTCGCCCCTAATCCATACTGTACCTGAGAGGAAACTGGCGGGGTTAGGTAATCAGGGCTGGATGTAGCAACGATAATCAGGTCCAAATCCTTTGGGCGGATTCCCGCCATATCCAGAGCATCTCTGGCAGCGGCGGTAGACATTTGGGAAGTGCTTTCCTCATCCTCGGCAATGTGTCTTTCGCGGATTCCCGTCCGGGTAACGATCCATTCGTCGCTTGTATCCAGTGTTTTCTCCAGGTCTGCATTGCTAATCACGCGAGGGGGCACATACTTCCCCCAGCCAACAATATTCCCGTATCGTTTCATGATCAGTTCCTTTCAATACCAATATTTGAAAATTTTATCATTTCTTATTCAAAGCCTATTGACGGGCACAATCCAAGGCACGAAATAGAATAGGGGTATTTTAGACATTCCAGCTTAGCGTTTCTTTGGTCAATTTGGGAACCGGGTTCGAACCAAATAAATACATTAGACACCTTTGTGTGGAAATGGTTATATATGTAACACTAATATCAAAATGGCTTCTTACCCCCAAAAAGAATCGGTCTTCAAAACATTGATCAGGCTTGACGAATTTCAGATTTTTGAGGATACTAGGGGTGACGTTGAGTTCTGAAAAAACCACAGGACTCTCAAAAATCCATACTCCCCATATATGGGGGAGAATACCACAAAAACGACGTCATAACACCACCCCTGGGGCGATGGCGGAATCGGCAGACGCAATGGACTTAAAATCCATCGGTGGTAACACCATGTGGGTTCGACCCCCACTCGCCCCATTCACAACCCCGCCGCTTTTTCCTGCACCCCGTCTTCGCGTAGCATCTTCGTCGCTCGCGACGAACGGCGGGCCAACGCCCTTGCGGGGCGGACGTCCGAACGCAGGATGGTGTGGCGGGGAATAGCTTTGTGATCAGATAAGGAATTCATGTTCTTCACCCGCCAACAGTTGGAAGATATCGAGGACAAGAGTCTCGCTCCGTATGGGATGCGCAGCAAGGATAGCAAAGGCCGCGCCTATCTCGATAACGAGCCGGAATATCGCACATCCTTCCAGCGTGACCGCGACCGCATCATCCACACCACCGCCTTTCGCCGACTGGAATACAAAACCCAGGTTTTCATCAACTACGAAGGCGACTATTATCGCACGCGTCTCACCCACACACTTGAAGTGGCACAGATTGGCCGAACAATTGCACGCGCATTGGGCGGAAATGAAGACCTGATCGAAGCCATCTGTCTGGCACATGACCTGGGTCATTCGCCCTTCGGTCACGCTGGAGAAACCGTCCTGGCCCGCCTGATGAAAGATCATGGTGGCTTTGATCACAACAAGCAATCATTGCGAATTGTCACTGAGTTGGAGCAACGCTATCCTGAATATCCTGGCCTGAATCTGACCTGGGAGGTGCGCGAAGGCATGGTCAAGCACGAATCGGAATATGACATTTCCGACGCATCGGACTACAACCCCGATCTGCGAGGCAACTTAGAGACCCAAGTTGCTAACATAGCAGATGAACTGGCCTACACTGCCCACGACCTGGATGATGGTCTACGCTCAGGCATGCTAACGCCGCGCATGCTGGAAGGAATTGCCCTCTGGGAAATACTGACCGATAATATCAAATGGCGCGGCCCTGATCTGGAAGATATCGCCCGGCACAAGTTGATCCGCCATTTAATCGGCATGGAGGTCACCGACTTGGTCACTACTACCGATGCCAAGCTTAAAGAAAGTGGCGCCAAATCCCCGTTGGGTATCCAAGAATTATCCTATAATGTGATTGGCTTCAGTGAGGAAATGAGCCGTCGCAACCGTGAATTGAAAGATTTTCTATATAGCAAAATGTACCGTCATTACAGAGTGGTGCGCATGCAAGTCAAAGCTGAACAACTTCTTGAAAACATATTTGATGCCTATCGCGAAGAGCCAGCTACACTACCCGCAGAATTCCAAGCTTTCATCGATCAACGTGGCCTCGAACGCACGATCTGCGATTACATTGCCGGCATGACAGATCGTTATGCCATCGAAGAACACCAAAAGCTCTTTAACCCCCTAGAGAAACCATAAACGGGTCAATTTATTCAATATTTATAAGGCCCGGTAATAAATAACCGGGCTTCAATTTTTAGATAGCCAGAAACCTAGATCGCAAAGGAACAATCATGACAGAACAAACCTATCTCACAAGTGAAGGCGCTGCTCGGTTAAAAGCCGAACTCGAAGAGCTAACCGGCCCAAAGCGCATAGAACTGGCTGCGCGATTACGCTCGGCCATTCAGATGGGTGACCTTTCTGAAAACGCAGATTACCACAAAGCCAAAGAGGATCAGGGTTTCCTCGAAGGCCGAATCCAGGAACTGGAATACATTCTTGGAAACGCAACTATTATCGAAGAGAACAATCACAAAGACGTGGTGGCTATCGGATCACACGTCACCATACAGGAGAAAGGCTTCCCGGAGGAAACCTATCACCTGGTCGGAGCAACCGAAGCAGACCCGACCAGGGGAAAGATTTCTCATGAGTCCCCTATCGGCCAGGCGCTCATCGATCGCAAAGTTGGTGAAACTGTCGAAGCGGAAACACCGGGAGGTGTGATCGAGCTCAAGATTTTGAAGATAGAATAAAGTACGGGAAAGAAGCGCTGAAAAAAAGCTGGGTGTTGAACCCAGCTTTTGTCGTCTTATCCTTCTTTTGGCCAAATTGCCAATTCCAATATCACCCGCTCGAAAAAACTATTTGGCGGTAAAGCGCCTTCGCCATATTCCAAGTCACTCACCGTTACTAACAACTGGAGCGTGGCTGTTTCCAGAATGATTTGTGCTTGCGGTTCCAGCAAAACCAGTTCGCCTTTTGCTTCTAACCGCGCTCGCAAATTCATATCGTCAAAGGCATGCGCACTCATGAGCACTTTGGTAGCAGTCTTTATATCATTCTTGTCAAAGAGCCAGATTTCCAAAGCAGTAACCTTTTTGGGGTCACCGACACCAATTGTTTCTGAAACACCTACACCATATTCGCCTAGAAAGTCGCCACCTTGCGTGTCAATACTAAATGATTCATCATACAAATCATCGCCAAATACATAGGTGGTCATGGTTTGTGTAACAGGAGGCGCCAGCCCCATTGATTGAAAGTCTGTCTTTTTTGTCTGCCGAGTCACTTCCGCAGCTTCCATAGCCGCCGAGACAGCACCAGAGCGAGGTCGAAATATTTTACGAATAAAATAAAGCGCGCCAAAGATAAGAACTCCAAGAATGAGTATGACCGCAGCAACAATCAATATGGTGTTGAAGGAAGATGTTCCTCCTTCCTCAGCAGGCTGCGCAACCACATCAGTTGGCTCTCCCGCAGCCTGCATCAATTGCTCAAAGGCCAAGACAGCATTAGGATCCAGATTCCCCGATTCTTGCTTGATACTCAAAAATAGTTGTGGCGCGCTCGAACCTAAAGATTTATAGCGTTGTATTGCCAAAACCTGGTCACCATTAACACTAAACGAATCTATTGCCATACGCAGGTGATCTTTCTGCAGTTCCACATGCAAGGCTTCAGGTGTGGCATCTGTCCATTTCACCGGCCAGATACCCCAACCAACAATCAGGCCGAGTGTCAATCCAGCAATTGCACCCAAAACGGCAGCAACCGCCGGTTTCTTAATTAACAAAGATATTACTTGGAGTATCGAGGCCATAGCATTTCCCTTCGGTATATGACGTGTCTATAATTATATACCAAACAACCGGTAAACGTACCGCCCAAAATGGTTATTCTCGATTTTGCAGCAAGTACAATGTCCGCTTCGTTTCTTCAATCAATATTACCTCATTGATTACATAATAGGCTTCAAAGGCCTGCTCAAAACTTTCTCGCGTATATTCGTTAAAAACGTCCTCACGGCTCTTGAGTAACTTTTGCACCTGCGAATCTGATTTAGGAACAAACTCAATAATCAACCATTGACCCAAACTGGCAAAATACTCTGCTAGCAGCGACAAAGGAACGTTGTTAGAAATTGCTAAATGATGGATTAGCGCCAGCGCAAAAACCATATCTGCTGGACCACGCTGACCAAACGAATCTCGTTCTCGATTAGCCCATCCCAATGCAGGGCTGGGATTGATCAAATCTACCAGCAAAGGCAAAAGGTGCTTCTCCTTTCCCTTTCGCATGCGGCGGTAATTTTGTTCTACTGCGGTTGGATCGAAATCTGACGAAACCGTGTAAATCTCGCGATCGCTGGCAATGCGGCTGAACTCGCCGTTGTTCGCGCCCAAATCCAAAACCAGGCCGGGCTTCACGCGCTCAACCCAGCCAGCAATCACTTCTTTCTTGTGCACAAAAGCAACATCCGAATAGTTCGTGATATCGTAGTAATTACCCCATTCGGTCCCGCCAGCATCCCAATCCAGTTTTCTCACCGTTGCTTGCAAGTTCTCGATTAAGTTTGTCAAAGCTTGTTTGCTCATACCACCACGCATACCGGCCCGTTCCTCCTCCGCATCGGCATAGCGCTTCTGTGCACCTGCATGCACGTGGATATGGGTCAACAAGCCAAATTTTAGGCGCGTAGAACCTGGCAGTATCTGACTCGCCAGGTCTAGTGGAATGCCATCAATATAAATCCGCATCAACTGGCTCAAGCGCACATCTTTGAACGCCATCAATGCCAGCGGCGCTAAAAAATGCTGACAAAACTGCTTATATGCTACCCAGGGTTGACCTTCCTGATAGATCTCAAACGAGAGCGTATCGATTAACGCTGGCCGGCCATCCACAAACTGGATGTTATATGCGCTCGCATCTTTTAGCGACATCCCCTCTTTGAGCGCTCGTTTTTGAATGGACAGTGTAGCCAAAGCAGCATCTTTATATTGACTGAATGCCCATTCGTACGGATACGAAATAAACGGGACAAGTTCTGGCCGCAGAACTTTATAGGCCGTATCACCCTTCGCCCAAGCTTGTTTCACTTCCTGGTGCGAAATCAGCAATCCGGCCTTTACCAGCTTGGCATAAAGACCGGATTCCATTAAACAATCATAATTCTCAGCGTAGTTATGGTTCACCTTTCGGTAAAGAATCCCCTCATCAGTAAACAGGAACCCGCTTGGGTCGCGGAAAGATGCGCCGAGCTTTATGCTACTCGATGGCTTCTTCGTCTTCGGCATCCTCATCCGTCTCAGATTTGATTCCAAACAACCCCTTGATTTTGCTCCATGATGCACGTAGAGCAACACCAACCCCCAGCAATGCTGCGATCAGCAACTGAATTAAAAAGCTGCCGGAACCAGGGTCAAGATAGGCGAGTTCATTTCCAAGACCTGATAACAACGCATTGGACAAGAAAAACATTTTTACTCCTATCTAGCTTCTTCGGGAATAACGTTATCTTGAAAGAAAGTCTCTTCACATTTGACACATTGCACTTCACGTTTATTGGCAATCACCAGCAAGCCCTGGCAATTGGGACAGGGTTGCTCAATCGGTCGCTTCCATGAAGTAAAATCACATTCAGGGTAGTTCTGACACCCAAAAAAAGTACGACCTTTTCGGGTTTTACGCTGCACGAGATCGCCGCCATCTTGTGGGCAGGTAACGCCAATTTTCTCCAACCAGGGTTCTGTGTAACGGCATTTTGGGAAACCGCTGCATGAAATGAACTTGCCATAACGTCCATAGCGGATGACCAATTCTCTGCCACATTCGGGGCAATCACGCCCGATCGGTTCCGGCCCAGATTTTACAACCGGCATATCTTCTTGTGCCTTTTCGAGCTTCTTCGCAAACGGCCCATAGAATTCATCCATAACCTTGACCCATTCCGCTTCGCCGGTAGAAATTTTATCAAGGTCTTCTTCCATACGGGCAGTGAAGTTATAGTCAACTATTTCAGAAAAATATTGCTCCATCAATTCATTGACCAGGGTGCCGGTTTCAGTCGGCTCCAGGCGCTTATCCACACGGACGACATACCCACGCGCCTGAATGGTTGAAATCGTTGGCGCATATGTGGATGGGCGGCCAATTCCGTTCTCCTCAAGGGCTTGTACGAGGGATGCCTCCGAATAACGTGGTGGGGGCTGGGTAAAGTGTTGCTCCGGGATAAGACGAATCAACTCTTGTTTTTGTCCTTCCACAATGCCCACCGGAATATTAACATTCTCTTCTTCGCCTCGTTTTGAAACTTCACTCTGTGATTCCTCGTACACTGCAAGGAAGCCAGGAAATTTAACTGATGACCCGGAAGCACGCAAAGAATATTCATGGTCATTTGTTTTGCCCGTTATTTCTACGTTCAGGGTATCGTATATCGCTGCAGCCATCTGTGATGCAACAAATCGTTGCCAGATCAAGCGATACAGCTTGAACATGGCTGGCTCAAGAAACGGCTTAACCTTATCCGGGTCACGCATTACAGATGTGGGACGAATGGCTTCGTGAGCCTCCTGCGCCCCTTTGGATCTGGTCTTATATTTTGGAGGCGTGGACGGCAAAAAGTCCGCACCATATTTTTCTGTCACATAAGCGCGCGCTTCTTTTTGCGCCACACCAGAAACGTGCGTTGAATCGGTACGCATATAGGTGATCAAACCAGTAGTGCCACCATTACCCACATCCCGACCTTCGTATAATCCCTGTGCTAGGCCCATGGTGCGTTTAGCTGTAAATCCCAACTTGCGCGCAGCATCTTGTTGCAACGTAGATGTTGTAAACGGAGCAGCCGGTCGGCGCTTACGTTCACCACGCTTCACCTTCGTAATTGAATAAGCCGCTGTCTCCATGTCAATCAGAATTGGTTTGACTACCTCTTCGCTAGGCAACTCGGGTTTCTCCCCATCAATTCTCGCCAGCTTCGCAACAAATGTAGACTTTAATCCTTCCGGCTTCAACTCTGCACCAATCGTCCAATATTCGACTGGAATAAAATCATCGATTTCGCGTTCTCTCTCGACGATCAGCCGGAGAGCCACAGATTGAACGCGTCCAGCCGAAAGGCGGCTACGCACCTTCTCCCACAAAATAGGGCTGATGCTGTACCCGACGAGACGATCCAGGATACGACGTGCCTGCTGCGCATTGACCAGATCCATATTGATCGCACGTGGATGGGAAAAAGCCTCATTGATCGCTGGCTCAGTGATCTCATGAAAGACTACGCGCTTGGTCAACTTCGGCTCGATTTCAGCTGCTTCCATGAGGTGCCAGGCAATGGCTTCACCTTCACGGTCCAGGTCCGTAGCTAGATAAACTTCTTCGGCTTTCTTCGCCAGTTGCTTAAGTTCTTTTACGGTTTTACTTTTCTCATTTGGAACACGATACTTTGGTGTGAAATTATTTTCGACATCTACCGATAATTGCGAACGCAGCAAGTCACGCACGTGTCCCACCGAGGCCTTGACTATGAATCCCTTTCCTAAAAAGCGCCCCACCGTTTTTGCTTTGGCAGGCGATTCGACGATTACCAACTTGCCCTTACGTTTACTCTTTGGCTTGATCGGTTCAGGAGGTATAAGGCTTTCGTGCGCAGGCGTTCTGCCCATACGATAAAGTTTCGTTCCGCAAACACCGCATGTACCGGTGGTTACAGGGGATGCTTTCGCATTAAAAGTTGCTTCTGGGCTTTGCACTTCTCGTTTGGTCTTGCATTTCATGCAGTAGGCTTCCAAATCAATCCTCCTACGTATAATGTTCTCTGTCTGAGTTCTTTAGATTATCAACTACCTGCCGCACCTTGGCGGCTTGGTCTTTACGACATACAAGCAACACATCGCCTGTGTCCACGATGATTAAATTATCTACGCCAATGGTGACGACTAAACGGTCATCATTATTACCATAAACCAGCGACCTGGTTGTTTCAATCGGGATATGTTGCCCGCTAAAAACAACATTGCCATCTTTGTCTGGCAACAAAACATCGAAGAGTGAGTTCCAGTTGCCAATATCACTCCACTCCAAACCGCCTGCCGGTAGCACGGCCACCTTTTCGGCATTTTCCATGATGCCATAATCAATTGTTTCGTTGCGCAGTCCCGGCCACAAACGTGTCAGCAAGGAATCCTGCGCGTCAGAGCCCCACGCAGCCCCAATTTGAGTCAGAACCGCATGTAAATCTGGCATCTGGCGGGCCATTTCGTCCAAGATTATATCTGTCCGCCAGAGAAACATGCCTGAGTTCCAGGAATGATCGCGTGTTGCCAGCATCTGGCGGGCCTGAGTATCATCCGGCTTTTCTTTAAAGCGCAGTACCTGATAGGCTGGATAGGCAAATTTTTCGGGCAACGGCTCGCCGCGCTGAATGTACCCATAAACGGTTGCCGGGTAAGTCGGTGTGATCCCGAGCGTAACAAGATATTCTTTCTCGGCCACATCCACAGCAACACGCAGCAACAGATAGAACAGGTCGCGATTGCGAATGTAGTGATCGGAGGGCAGTACCACCATCACAGACTGCGGATCGCGTTTCTGCAAGACAACCGCAGCCAACCCAACCACAGAGGCTGTACCACGCGGCGCTGGCTCAAGAATAAAATTCTCGGCCGGCAACTCTGGCGCTTGTATACGCAACTCGGCAGCTTGTTCTGCAACGGTAACAACCAATATACGCTCTGGGGGAAAAAGTCCCTTCAGGCGTTCAACGGTACTTTGGAAAAGAGAATTCTCTTCAATAAGCGAGATGATTTGTTTAGGATGACTGCGCCGCGAAACTGGCCACAAGCGTGTACCACCACCGCCAGCCATAATAACTGCGTAAGTGTGATCTATATTACTCATTGGCCACCGAATAGCCAGATTGTACCTCACGCACAGCTACATATTGCATATTACCCACCTGACGCACCATACCCTTAAGTTCCATCATCACCAGCGTAGCGGAAACTTTTTCAACTGGCAGGTTCGTCTGATTGCGAATCTCATCTATATGCAATGGCTCTTCACCCATTGCCTCCAGTAGTTTGGCTTCAACATTATCGGCGGGCAAGACCTTTCGAGCCGCCTTGTGTTGACCGATACGTGTAAGGTTTAGGGCTTGCATAATATCGTCCGCGCTTAAAAGCGGATGCGCGCCATCTTGAATCAATTTGTTCGTGCCCTTGCTCTGCGGCGCAAGGATATTACCCGGCACGGCAAAAATCTCGCGCCCCTGCTCGGCGGCAAATTCTGCCGTAATCAGTGCGCCGCTAGTCTTCCCGGCCTCGACCACAACCACTCCCATCGAAAGGCCTGAGATGATACGGTTGCGCGGCGGGAAGTTAGAAGATTCCGGCGGCGTACCCGGCGCATAATCGCTGATCACTGCGCCTTGTGTAAGCATCTGCTCGGCAAGCGCGCGGTTTTCGGGTGGGTAGATTCGGTCCACCCCGGAGCCTAGAACTGCCAATGTGCGACCGCCTGCCTTGAGTGCCGCGTTGTGCGCCAGCGCATCCACCCCGCGCGCCAAGCCGCTGACCACCGTTATACCATTAGCGGCCAAAAACGAGGCGATCTCTTCGGTCACCTGGCGGCCATACGGCGTCACCCGCCGCGTGCCCACAATAGCAACCGACCAGGCATCTTCAGGGAGAAATTCACCGCGCAAGTACAGCACCGGCGGCGGTTGCTCGATTTCCTTCAAACGCTGAGGATAGGCTTCGTCCATCCAGGTCAGAACCTGGATGCCTTTGGACAGGGTTTGATCCCATATCTGGGACAGATCAACTTTCTGGCGGAGGGCGATAACACGCTCGATCAATTTGGCGCTTAAGCCTGCTTCCGCTAACGCAACAGGATTCGCGCCCCAGGCTGTTTCAGCATCCCCAAAACGATCCAGCAAGCGCTGGAAACGCACCGCGCCTATGCCTTTTACAAGGGTGAACCCGATCCAATAACGCTTATCGTCCATAAACAAAAGAAGAGGCCCCCAAGAGAACCCCTAGATCAAACCGTCCAGCAAGTGAACGCGGATTTGACGGTCAGCAAGATCGATGTCCAGAATGACCGGAGGAATAGCCGGGAGAAGGGTCTCCTTCCCATTCACATCCCGTATCAAGTAGACATCGTTCGCGCCCGTCTCAATAATATCTATCAATGCACCCAGTTCAAGGTTTTCGTCCGTCACTACGTTCAAGCCAATTAACTGATGGTGATAATATTCACCTTCAGGCAACGGAGGCCGGTTTGCTGTGGGAACGTAAACCCAGGTGTTGCGATACAATCCGGCCTCTTCGGGGGTTTTGATGCCACGGAAACGGATCAGCAAACCTTTCGCATGAGGACGGCGGCTGGCAAGTACTACGGGCTGGTAATCTTCGCCAACAAAGGCTGTAGTGCCTGTCTTCAAGCGCTCAGGGAAATCAGTGTGGACATCCATTAGCATTTCGCCCTTGACGCCATGCGGGCGGCGCACAAACCCGACCACCAAATATTCAGGCTCGCCAGGGGGCGGCGAGCCTGTTGCAGCCGTGGCTGTCTTGTTTTTTGAGACCACTAAGGCTCCATCACGTCGAGCGTGGCTTGCACACCATCCCGCTCGGCAGCCACCCGCAACAACGTACGGATGGAATTGGCCACGCGCCCATTCTTGCCAATCACGCGGCCCATGTCCTCTTTAGCTACGCTTAGCTCCAGGCGTACGCGATTCCCGTTTCGGGTTTCACGCACTTCAACCTGTTC
>WOR8_10005534_pt1 | contig 12164 bp, 11 predicted proteins | sample DeeMarSeWOR38_10_FD_19890 | JGI IMG/M metagenome (IMG submission 19890) | reverse complement strand
GGCGCCTGCGGCCCTGCGAGGTGGTCCGCGAATTCGAGAAGACTATCCATGACGAGCTCGATCTGCTGCGGGAGGCCGGTAATGCCTCGCAGCTGAGGCGCAACTTTCCGAACTCGCCGCTCCTCTACGTCCCCGAGGTCTTCTGGCCCTATTGCCGTCGAGACGTCATGGTGATGGAACGGATCAGCGGGATTCCCATTAGCGACGTCAAGGCGCTGCGTCAGGCCGGCATCGATCTGCAACGGCTTGCGGAACGCGGCGTCGAGATTTTTTTTACCCAGGTCTTTCGGCACAACTTCTTTCACGCCGACATGCACCCCGGAAATATTTTTGTCGCCAGCGACGGGCGTTACCTCGCGGTCGATTTCGGCATCATGGGTACCTTGAGCCCGGTTGACCAGCGCTACCTGGCGGAAAACTTTCTGGCATTCTTCCGCCGCGACTATCGCCGCGTCGCGGAACTCCATGTCGAGTCCGAGTGGGTACCACCCGGCACACGGGTCGATGAGTTCGAATCCGCGATACGTACGGTGTGTGAACCGATCTTTGAGCGACCCCTCAAGGATATCTCGTTTGGCCAGTTGCTGCTGCGACTGTTTCAGACGGCGCGCCGCTTCAACATGGAGGTCCAGCCCCAGCTGGTGCTGTTGCAGAAGACACTGCTCAACATCGAAGGCCTGGGTCGGCAGCTGTATCCCGACCTCGATCTCTGGCAGACGGCGAAGCCCTTTCTGGAACGCTGGATGAACGAGCAGGTCGGTCCGCGCGCCTTTGTAAGCAACCTGCGCACCAGTCTGCCCATGTGGACGGAGACCTTGCCGGAAATTCCGCAATTGCTGCACCAGACGCTGAAACATGCCCTGAATGGCAAGTTCAAAGTCGAATGGGGATCGACTGAACTCCGGCAACTGAGACAGGAGGTCCGGCGGTCAAACCGGCGCAATGTGGCAGCCATTATTGGCGGCAGCCTCATTGTGAGCAGTGCCTTGATCTATGGTCTGGACGGTTTTTCACCGCTGATGCTCTGGGGCGCCCCGGTTCTGACCTGGCTACTGGGCGGCATCGGTATCGTCTTTCTCCTCGGTGCCTGGCCCGAGGATAAGAATTGACAGCGACAACGGGCCCGCATGCCGCACAATCTTGCCGGTCGGCTGCCAGGTTGCAGGGCAGCCTGACGCCAGAACAGCCAGCGCAAAATCCCTGAACTTTTTTCGGCGTGGGTCCGTCCCCATGGTTCAGCATGTGGATGAACTCCCGACAGCCACAAAAAACCCGGCGGTTGCCGGGTTCAGGGGAAGCCTCACGCCTCCTTGAGTCGCGTTGTTATTATAGGCAAGGGTTCACTGCCTATTGCTGTCGTTTTAAGTTGACTCCTCCACCGCTGATGTCTTGTAACAAGAAGTGAACCCCTGTATTCATCACGCCATCGTCACGGTCTGCAACGCAGTGCACTGCCCCGGCACCAACGAGATCGGAACCAAAGACTCAGACAGAGGGAGACGCGCGAGCGGTACAGAGGGACTCGACAGCCGGCACACCCGCGCCAGGGTGGCTGGAAACCCCTGTGTTCTCTCCTCCGACGCATCCAGCCGCTGCCGGACCCGTCTATCCTGGTGTGCCAATTCCCCTTCTCGCGAGGGTTATGGCTTTTCTTTGCTTTGTTCCTCACCCGGTAACCGCAGGGCGGTACTGCGCACGGCACCGCGTGGACCTCAAGTCAAGCAAATTCCATTCCGTGGCATGACAATCTACTGATTTTCAGCCTGTTGGGTCGAACTTCCGCCACCCCGTTTCCCAGTACGCGACACGAGTGTAAGCCTCGCCGACAGATAAGTGCCTCGCGATCGCGTTGACCCCGAATGAAATGAGCCGGAAAACTTCCTTCGCTACAGGGGTTAGCGCTATGCCGTGTCTGATCACGCCGCCTGTAAAGGAAATCGACGCTGCACAAGATCGGCCGATTAGCCGAGCAGGCGGCGACGCAGATAGATTGCCCCGATCAGCATCCCGAGCATGACCACCCAGACGACGATATATACCGTCTGCGACTGCCGCGCCTTGCGCTTTTCCAGCCAGGTACGCGGTTTCACGCCTTTCACGAGAAAGACTATCTTCGCAGCGAGAATCACGCAGACAATATTGACTGCCAGCAGCAACGCCGCGCCGATGGCATGGTTTGTCTGACCGCTGCCCAGCATCATGCCGAGTGTCGCGGTTGGCGGGAGCAGGGCGACGGCAACCATGACACCCACCAGCGCCGAGGAAAGCCCGGTTGCCAGTGACAGCACAGCCGCAGCACCCGATGCGAGTGCCAGCGCGACACTGTCCATTCCCACGTCAGTGCGGGCCATCAACTCCCGGTTGTCGAGATTCACGGGCCATATCAGACCGATGACCAACGCAATCAGCAGCGCCAGCGCCAGACCCGAAACATTGGTCTTGAGGGACCGCCAGAACAAGGCACCGTCACCCAGCGAGGTCGCAAAGGCAAGTGCGATGTTCGGTCCCAGGAGCGGGGCGATGACCATGGCGCCCACGACGACCGCCACGTTGTCTTCAATGAGACCGATCGCAGCAACGATCGTGGACAGGAATACCAGCAGCAGATAGTTGCTGTCGAGCCGCCCACCCTTTTCGATCTGGTCGTAGAGTTCCTCGCGGGTCGTTGATCGCGACGAGGTCTTGCGACCGGACTCCCGCTCTTCTTCGGGACGTGGCAGCGTCGCATCCACGGGCATGATCAGGATGCGGGCATTTTCGCTGCTCCCGAGCACGCTCTGCAGCGCATCCACAATGGGCTGACTGCGGTCCGCCGCAACCAGCATGCGCAGTGTCCGACGGCCGTCCTCGGCCGCGGAACTCCACCATGCATCGATTGCGCCATGCTGTTCGGCAATACCCGAGAGTGTGTCCGTATGGCCCGCGTCGGCCACGACTTCGATGATGCGCATTAGACAGTCCTGGGTGATCTGAGATGAAGATCTGGAAACACAGGGCGCTCAGCGGCGCTGTTTCCGGTGCGGGCTTGCGGTGCCGGCCCTTTGAGCGTCCACAGGCCTGCACCGGGATCGCCGCTATAGCTCAGGGATTTTTCTTCAGTTTCAGCGACTTTCTTGACCAGCCAAGGGACCATTCTGTGCGCATTCCAGACTAGGCAGTGCTCATCGGGCGGGCCGCTGGAGAGGCCCTTCAACTTCGTCACGTTTTGCCTTACCGAGCAGAGACTCGATCAGGGTCAACGCAAAATCCATCGCCGTGCCGGGTCCGCGCGAAGTAATAATCTTACCGTCGGTCACCACCGCATCCTCGCGGTAGGCAAGCCCCTGAACATCCAGTCCGTCGAGAACACCGGGAAAACTGGTCGCCTGTCGGTTGTCCAGCAAGCCGGTGTCTGCCAGCACGCGGGGAGCGGCACAGATGGCGGCCACGTAGCGATCCGATTCGGACATGCGGGTGAGCAAACCGCGTATGCGGGGATCTTCCCGCAGATGATCGGCGCCGGGCAGGCCGCCAGGCAGCACAATCATGTCAAATTCCCGGTCCAGGACCTCGGCCAGTGCCACGTCCGGTATCAACCGCGTACCCCGCGAGCACCGGACCGGGCCGTCTTCGAGGCCTGCGCTCACGACCTCGATGCCTGCGCGCCGCAACAGGTCTATGATGGTTACCGCTTCCAGTTCTTCACACCCCGCGGCTAGGGGGACAAGGACACTTGCCATCGTGACTTCCTCTCCTGCTGGTGCTGTACCAGTCGACTGACCGATACCAGTTTCACGCCATGAGCTTCCAGCGTGCTGAGCTCACGCGTCAATACCTCGAGTGTTGAGGGGTACGGATGACCGATCGCGAGCGCCGACCCGTTCTTGCGGGCAAGCTGAAGCAGACGCAGAAACTGCGCCTGAATCGACGCCTCGCCAGGCTGATAGTCCAGAAACACATCGCGGGACACAGCGGGTACGCCTTTCTCGTCGGCGAGCCGCTGTGCAACCGTTTGTCGCGTGGTCCGGCTGTCGACAAAAAACAGGTCCCGACGGCCCTGCAACACCTCCATCAGCCAGGACATGTGGCCAGGATGACGCGTGAGCAGACTGCCCATGTGGTTGTTTAGGCCCGACACGTGGGGGACGCGATTCAGATCCTCTAGAATGGTCTGCACAACCTGCTGTTGGGTCATGTCCAGGGTAAGGCCACCCGGGTCCAGATTGGCACGCTCGACCGCCTGCATGGGAAGATGGAGCATGACTTCCTTGTGCCGCGTGTGAGCCAGATGTGCGAGTGAAGCCGTGTGCCGAGCGTAGGGTAGAAAGGCGCAGGCGACCGGCCCCGGCAGCTCGATTACCCGGCGCCCGCTGTCGAAGCTGGGGCCGAGGTCATCAATGACGATCGCGATTCTGGGCCGCGGACCGGTCGTATTGTCGTCGGGGGAGGCGGCCGCGACCGTGGCCGCCCCCAGTGCACAGCAGGCCGCCCATCGCAACAACAGGCGCAGCAGGTTAGCGCGGGCCCTGGCGCTCTGAGAAGTCGGGACCCGCGCCGTGTAGCGGCCGCGGATCCCGGTAATCACTGCATGTGCTCCTGCTGAAGGGCAAGCCCCTTCAGCAGATTGAGCGCCTCGTATAACTGGTAATCGGAACGTGCCAGCGACTCCTCGTCACCTTCCTTATCACCCTTTTCACTCTTGCCCGTCTTGTCAGCCTTCTTCTTCCGATCCTCCTTGCCCGGTTTGCCGTTTCCATTCTCCAGATGCCCCGAGAGATGGGACTCCTTGATCGGTTCAAAGGTCGATTCGACTGAAGCGACACGCACATTATCGAGGGTGATGTCCGGTATGATTCCCGCGGCCTGAATGGAGCGGCCGGACGGTGTGTAGTAGCGCGCGGTCGTCAGCTTGACGGCAGTCTTGTTGTCCAGGGGCACAATCGTCTGAACCGAGCCCTTACCGAATGTCTGACTGCCAACAATGATGGCGCGGCGGTGATCCTGCAGGGCCCCGGCAACAATTTCGGACGCCGAAGCCGAACCCTGGTTGACCAGCACGACCAGGGGCACGCCATGTAACACATCATCGGGAGTTGCATTAAAGCGAAGCCGCGAATCCGCGACACGACCCTCGGTGTAGACGATCAGGCCTTTTTCGAGGAAGGCATCTGATACCGCAACCGCGCCGTTCAGCACGCCACCCGGGTTGTTACGCAGATCCAGAACCATCCCTTTGAGTGGCCCGTCTTCCTTTTCGAGCTTCTCGATGGCGGTGACCATATTTTCGGCCGTATTCGACTGGAACTGCGACACCCGCACATAACCGAAACCGTCTTCCAGCATGCGGCTCTTGACACTCTTCACCTTGATAACAGCGCGCTTGATGGTGATCTTGAGCGGCTTCTCCTCACCCTCGCGCACAATCGTCAGGGTGATATCGGTACCCGGTTTGCCGCGCATGATCTTGACGGCGTCGCTGAGGGTGAGTCCTTTTACCGGCGTATCGTCGAGCCGAATGACCAGATCGCCCGCCTCGACACCGGCGCGCTGCGCGGGGGTATCGTCGATGGGTGCAATCACCTTGACGAAGCCGTCTTCCATGCCGACCTCGATACCAAGCCCCCCGAATTCGCCCGAAGTCCCAACCTGCAACTCCTTGAACTCCTCCTGGTCCAGATACGCCGAGTGCGGATCGAGACCGGCCAACATGCCTCGGATGGCGCTTTCCAGGAGATCTTTGTCTTCCACGGGCTCGACATAATCGTTCTTGATTCGCGCGAACACATCGCTGAAGCTGTGCAATTCCTCAAGCGGCAATTTAACCTGGGTCTGTTGCTTGTCGGCGAATACACCCTGGCCAAGGCTCAGGGTCAGGCCCAGGATCAGTCCGATCAGGACCAGTATGATACTTTGCGTCTTCACTCTCATTGAAGTTCCATCATTTTCCAGGGCTACGGCCCCTTAAGATTTCGCGTCCAGTCCGCGACCGAAGCGACGCAGGATGGCACCTAACCTTTAAATCAGATACCTGGAGCTGGTGTTCGCCCTCGCGCCCGACAGTAAACGATAACACAGCCCCGGCAGGAGAGAAATCACACAACGTTTCAGGCTTTCGGCGTCCCGGCACACCACTTGAGCGGATTCACGGTCTGTCCCCGGTGGCGCAGCTCGAAGTAAAGCCCGGTGCGATCCATGCCCCCGCTGTCACCGGCGGCCGCAACCACGTCCCCGGTCTCCACCCACTCACCGACAGCCTTGTACAGTGCCTGGTTATGACCGTAGAGGCTCATGTAGCCATCACCGTGGTCAATAATCAGCAATAACCCGAACCCCCGCAACCAGTCGGCGAAGGCCACCCGGCCGTGCGACACGGCGCGCACATCCGTTCCACCCGCGGTCTCAATGAAAACCCCACGCCAGGTGAGATTACCGACGGACCTGCGCTCGCCGTAGCGGGCAGTCAGTCTGCCCTTTACCGGCCAGGGCAATTTGTTTCTCAACTTGTCAAACGCGGTATGCGGAACACCGCTGCGGGGGATGTCGTCGAGGGCCACCTGCAGCTCCCTGACCAGCTGTTCGAGGCGCCGCTCGTTCTTCTTATAATCGGCCAGCTCACTGTCCTGTCCGCGGATATCCGTCCGCAAACGGTCCAGTACACGCCGGCGTTCCGCGAGCCGTTCACGCAGTGCTGCGAGTTCAGCAGCGCGGCGGCTCCGTAAGGCGCCAAGCTGGCGGGTTTCTTCGGCGATATCCGCTTCGGTTTCCGCCAGGCGTGTCAGCTGCTCGGTCACGGCATCAATGCGAGCCGCGCGGGCCCGGGTCAGATACTGATGGTAGACCAGTACCCGCCCGACCGCCGCCGGGTCCTCCTGACTGAGCCACATCTTCAGCCGTTCCTGGCGCCCCAGCGCGTAGGCAGCTCGAATCTGTTGTGACATCTGTTCCCCGAGCAGCGCCAGCTCCCGGCTCTGCTGCGCTTGTCTGGTGCGCAAATCCTGCAGCGTGTTTTCGGTCTGCTGTACCCGGGCATCGGTATCACGCAAGCTGCTGTTCACCTTGCCAATCTGTTTTTCAACCTTTTGCAGATGCTCGGCGAGAGAGGATTCACGGGCACGGTCATCCGCCAACTTTTTCTGCAGAGCTTCGATACGGGAACGGACTTGCGTCAGCTCCTTCTGCAGTTTGTCGGCATCTTCGGCCGCAACAGGGAAAACCAGTCCGGCACAAGCCAGCGCCGCAATTGCCGGCACGACCCTCCGCAGCCAGTACCAAATCACAGTCACCGTGGTTCAGGCGTTACCGGTCTTTACCACCGGGCCTGGTTGCGTTACGGGAGCGCTATCCACAGGCTGGGGATCAATCAGGTAGGTACCGCTCATCTCATCTGGCTGCGGCAGGCCCATCAGGTGCAACATGGTCGGCGCGATGTCCGACAGGGCCCCCCCCTCGGCGATGGTCGCCGGTCTGCCCACATACAACAGAGGCACCAGGCTGGTCGTATGTGCGGTGTGGGCCTGTCCGCTCCGGGAAGAACGCATTTTCTCGGCATTACCGTGATCCGCCGTAATGAGCATCTCGCCGCCGATGCGTTTCACTGCCGCGACAATGCCCTCCAGACAGCTGTCGATGGTCTCAATTGCCTCGACCGTTGCGTCAAAATCGCCGGTATGACCGACCATGTCCGGATTCGCGAAGTTGCAGACGATGACATCGTACTTGCTGCTTCCGATCGCCGCCACCAGCTGTCTGGTCACTTCGCGGGCACTCATTTCGGGTTGCAGATCGTAGGTCGCAACGAGGGGCGAGGGCACGAGTATGCGGTCCTCGCCCTCATAGGGCTCCTCCACGCCGCCATTGAAGAAAAAGGTAACATGGGCGTATTTCTCTGTCTCTGCCAGCCGCAACTGGCGCAGGCCCAGCTTCGAAATGTATTCGCCGAAGACATTCTGCAACCGCTCGGGCGGGAACGCGACAGGAACGTCGAACTCGGAATTGTACTCGGTCAAGCTCACGAAGCGTCCCAGCCGCGGCATCAGCTGGCGTTCAAAACAGTTGAAATCCGGCTCGATGAAGGGCCGTGTGATCTGGCGCGCACGATCAGACCGGTAATTCATGAAGATAATGACGTCTCCATCCTGTATGTTTATTGGTGCGGTTCCTTGCGGAACAATTCTCGTCGCCTGAACGAATTCGTCGCTTTCACCCCGCGCATAGGCGCGCTCAAGCCCGGTCACAGCGTCAGGGGCCTCGAACTCCGCCTTAGCCCGTGTGATGAGCTCATAGGCTGCGCGAATGCGTGGCCAGCGATGGTCGCGGTCCATGGCGTAGTAACGCCCGATCATGGAAGCGAATCGGCCGCCACCCAGCTCGTGAAATTTGGCTTCCATGTTGGTGATCGAATCGGCGGCACTGCGCGGTGGCGTATCCCTTCCGTCCAGGAATGCGTGCAGATAGACTGCAGGCGCACCGCGTTCCACGGCGAGCTGTACCATGGCGTGAATATGCTGCTCATGGCTGTGAACACCACCGGGTGAAAGCAATCCAAGGATATGCAGGGAACTACCCGTATCGATCGCCAGATCGACGGCATCGGTCAGCGTCCGGTTCGTGAAGAAGGAACCGGTCTTGATCGCCCGGCTGACGCGGGTAATTTCCTGATACACGACACGACCGGCACCCAGGTTGAGATGCCCGACCTCGGAATTACCCATCTGGTCGGCCGGCAGGCCAACCGCAGCGCCGGAGGTACGAATCAGCGAGTGAGGACACGACTCCCAGAGCCGTTCCCAGATCGGTTTACGTGCGGCCGCGATGGCATTGGACTCGACATTTTCGCGGTATCCCCAACCGTCCAGGATGATCAGGACCAGGGGCTTTGGCGTGGCGGACATATGACGACCCGTTCCGTTTTCCCGTTATCAGTTTAGAATTAGTCTAGCTTGATTCTGCCGCGCCCACCAACAGACTGCGGTACCTCTTGTGCCCGGCAGGCGCTCGCAACTGTGAGCGGCATAGAACGCATTACAGCGGGAATGACCTGGGATATTCCCCGGTTAGACGTGGTATCTACACGCATACCCATGCCATCACTAGTGTATAGTGCGGCCTGAAGTGGCGCGAGCCCCCGCACAAATATTACCTGGCAAACTTCTAAAGTGGTGAATTATTATTGTATAATATTTTAATTATAAAGCAGATTGATAGGTGGTAGCCACGATGTTGATTGCCGGCAACGATACACGATTTCTTTGTGCTGCGCCCGAAGCCGACTTCGCGAATTTAGACGCGAGCCCAGGCCCTCTGATTTCCCGGGATGAGGATATTGACCGTGCATCCCGCGCACTGAAGGCAATGTCGCATCCGCTCCGGCTCAAGATCCTCTGCACGCTGGGTGACCGGGAAGTCAGCGTGCAGGATATCGTTGAGACAGTCGGGACCTCCCAAAGCAATATCTCACAGCATCTGGCAATCCTGCGGGATAAAGGCATACTCGCCTCGCGCAAGGACGCCAACCGGGTCTATTACCGCGTCGGCGATTCCCGCACCTTGCGTCTCATCTGTATGATGCGCGACGTATTCTGTTCGCATAACTAGTCTTCTGCGCAGACGGGCACGGCTGCTTCGCACGGCCCGTATAGACCGGGTTCTCGTGCGCGGGTAACATGCCGGTTCAACGACACGCCCTGGCCCCGCAACCCGAAACGTGCGTTTCATACTCCCATGAATGTGCAACAACTCAGCGAATTCATCGTCAACCACTGGATTCTCTCGCTTGCTTTCATCACCATCCTCGGTCTGCTGATTGCCAGCGAAGTTCGCCGCAAGGTTTACGGAGTCGGGCAACTTGGACCGACACAGGCCACCCAGATGCTCAATCACGAAGACGCAGTCTTTCTCGACGTTCGGAATGATACCGAGTTTGCCACCGGCCATCTCGTCAATGCACGGCACATACCGCTCGAAGTGTTGAAGGACCGCGTGACCGAGCTGGAAAAACTGCGTGCCAGGCCCATTATCGCCTACTGTCGGAACGGACAGCGTTCCAACCGGGCCGCAGCCCTGCTGAAGGCCCAGGGCTTCCAGAGTGTGCACAACCTGGCAGGAGGTATCAATGCCTGGGAGAGTGCCGGTTTGCCGGTCCGCAGACACAAATAGCTCATCAATGCCAGAGATCGTCATGTACAGCACAGCCTTTTGTCCGTACTGTATCCGTGCGCGCATACTGTTGGACAGCAAGGGCGTCTCCTATCGCGAGTTTCGCATAGACCTCGAATCACAGTTGCGCGTGGAAATGGAACAAAGGAGCGGGCGTACATCCGTACCGCAGATCTTTGTCGGGGATACCCATATTGGTGGCTTTGATGACATGTACGCCCTGGAGCGCCGCGGAACTCTGGATGTGCTTCTCCGACCGGAGGCAGATGGCGGGACTGATGAATGACACAGGGTGCCGCACCCACCATTAAGGAGCGAACGATGGCAGAAAATGACACTACAGTCTCACCCGAGAGGCGGTTCGACATCCATAAGATCTACGTGAAGGATGCCTCACTCGAGACACCCAACAGCCCCGGTATCTTCAGCCAGCAATGGAAACCCGAGATCGGCATACAGCTGGAGTCCAACTCCACCAAGGTTTCCGACGGCCTACACGAGGTCGTGCTGTCCGTGACAGTCACGGCAACACTGGGTGAATCCACCGCCTATCTGGTCGAGGTTCAGCAGGCAGGCCTGTTCATTACACAAGGCTTCAATGACGATGAGATGGGACATTTGCTCGGCAGCTTCTGCCCGGGAACCCTGTTTCCGTTCACACGTGAGGCAATCGCGAGCCTGGTTGGCAAGGCAGGGTTTCCTAAGCTCTATCTCAAGCCCGTCAATTTCGACGCCATCTACATGCAGCAGAGGCAACGATCGCAGGTTCCGACCGAGGATGCGGGCAGCACCGCACACTGATTCGGCCTGGACATCAGACTATTATCGCGAACATTCGGTTCAGCGTTGACAGGCATGGCAAAAATTCCGCTTGCTGTCCTTGGTGCCGGCTCCTGGGGTACAGCCCTGGCCATTCTGCTCGCCCGTAACGGGTTCGAGGTGCGCCTGTGGGGTCACGAGCCCCAGTTCATCGCGGAACTCCAGAAGCAGCGCTGCAACCTGCGTTATCTACCCGATGCCGCTTTCCCGGAGGGGCTGCGGCCGGTTGCCGAGATGGACGCCGCAATGGAAGGCGTCCAGGATGTCGTACTCGCGGTCCCCAGCCATGCCTTTCGTCAGGTGTTGGCGGCAGCCCGGGAATTTCTGTCTCCACCCATGGCGATCTGCTGGGCAACCAAGGGACTTGAGACCGGCAGCGGCAAGCTCCTCCACCAGGTTGCCCGGGAAGTCCTCGCGCCAGCGACGGAAACCGCGGTCCTGTCGGGCCCGACCTTTGCCCGGGAAGTCGCCGCAGGACAGCCGACGGCGGCGACTGTCGCTGCGGGAAATCCGGAGACCGCGCGGCGCTTTGCGGGCTACCTGCATGGCGAAACCTTTCGCGCCTATACCAGCACCGATGTGATCGGCCTGGAACTGGGCGGATCCACCAAGAATGTCTTGGCCATTGCCGCCGGTATCTCCGACGGCCTGGGTTTTGGATGCAATGCGCGCGCGGCCCTCATCACCCGCGGCCTCGCCGAGATGATACGCCTGGGCACCGCCGTTGGTGCGCACCGCGAAACCTTTGACGGTCTGGCCGGCGTTGGCGACCTGGTGCTGACCTGCACGGATAACCAGTCGCGCAACCGCCGCTTCGGACTTGCCCTCGGTGGCGGCAAGACGCGCGAACAGGCCGAAACCGAAATCAGCCAGGTCATCGAGGGCATCGACACAGCCGGCGAGATATTCAACCTTAGCCGGCAACACGGAATCGAGATGCCGATCACCGAACAGGTGTATCGGGTGATTTACCGTGACCAGTCACCGCGCGATGCCGTCCATGCGCTGCTGGCAAGGGACCAGAAGGCAGAAGCGCTGTAGCGCGGCTGGCTCTCTCAGACAGCCGCGTTGGCAAACGCCAGTTGTCGCCATCCTTCATACACCATGACCGCGACGGCATTCGAGAGGTTCAGACTGCGGTTACCCGGCAACATGGGGATGCGCAGCACATGGTCTTTGTTCAGGCTGGTCAGGATGCGCGGGGACAAACC
>WOR8_10005533_pt1 | contig 12164 bp, 12 predicted proteins | sample DeeMarSeWOR38_10_FD_19890 | JGI IMG/M metagenome (IMG submission 19890) | reverse complement strand
AGAGGTTAATGTAACCATTAGTGATGCTCAGTGTTGCTTCTTCGGCTATTGAGTCTATTTTGTCATCCCAAAGGGTCATGTATATGCATCCAGTATCGTCTCCAACTAGAGCATCAGCAACTCGGCGTACCGAATAATCGCGTCCTGTGACGCTTCTGACTTCACCCTTAGAAACTACTTTCACTATTGTGTTAACGCCTCTCGAGTTTGGGGTCAACGTTTCTACTTTTACCAGCTCTTCGCTTCCACTTTCAGATGGTTCTTCACCTGACATTTAATCTACTTCCGTTTTACATGGTCATTTAGAGCGGTTCTTAAAGATTGTGGTTTTGGATTTGTCCATATGATAACTGTCAATTACATACATGATTGTATATTATTTAATAAAAACAAGTCACGCATTCATTTTCCTGAATGAGTTTTAGCCACTATTAAGGTGGCAGTTTGGAAAATATCGGGTAAAACTCTTAGCTTATCTGTTAGGAACATGTTTAACTGATCAAGACTTTCAGTACTTACTTGTATTATAGCATCGTATTCCCCGTACATCATACTTACTCTGCTAACTTCATCAAAATAGGCTACTTTTTTTAGTATATCTTTCTCAGTGCCAGGATTCAGCGTTACTAGAACATAAGCTAAAACAGACATCTAAATACTCCTCTTGACACACGTTTGCATTGCAGGAAATTAACCTTTCGCCCGAACCAGAAAGATAGACATAAACATAATCCAAAGATGGCTCACAATTCAACAGTAGGATTTCTTAACAAGATTTCGAGCCAAAAGAGCTGAACCTATTACAGCTGCATTAGAACCCAAAGGCGACTTCAAGATTTCACATTTTTTAACTGAAACATACAATGCACGGGTTTGAACATTATCTTTAACCATCTTGATCAACTCAGGAATTCCATCTACAATTCCTCCTCCAAGAATCAAGCGACAAGGATTAAAAGCATTAATAAGGCTGACCACCCCAGCGGCCAAGTATCGGCCAGTTTCTTCTACTAAATTTTTAGCTAACAAGTCGCTTCCATGGTAAGCGTGGCTAACATTAGCTGCTGTGACCTTTTCGACACATCCAGACAAAGACAAGATAGCCTTTCCTTTTTCGGGTGAAGTTCGAATCGCCTCTTGAGCACGTTCAGCTATTGCCCAACCACCCACATAGGCCTCCAAGCACCCTCTATTAGGGCAACGACACTTTCTTCCATCATAAACAATAGTGATATGTCCTAGTTCAGCTCCAGTATTGGTACAACCCACCAGCAAGTTTCCACCACTTATAACACCCCCACCTACACCGGTTCCAACAAAAAGAACCACCAAATCGTCAATTTCTCTTCCCGCACCGACATACCGTTCTCCCCAGGTAGCGGCCCGAACATCATTAGTAACAAACACAGGAAGGTTAAGATTTTCCTCCAGTTTCTTTTTTAAAGGAAAATTTTTCCAGCCCAAATTAGGAGAACTTTGAACTACTCCCTCTGGGTCCACTTGAGCAGCAATCCCGATTCCAACAGCATCAGCAAGTTGACCTGCACCTTTAAAGCAGACATCAATTCCATTTAAGATCTCAGAGATTACCTTACTTGGCTGCATAAATGGTTCAATTAGCGAGTAATGTTTGTATAAAAGGTGACCACTAAAATCGACTAATCCTACATTAATTTTAGTACCTCCCAGGTCAATACCTAGAGTATAAAAATTGGAAGAAGAGTTCATCATTTTTATGCTCACTTTCTACATATCAACAAATTTATTCTTACAGCTAAACATTGAAATGCTTACTGGTTAATATACGACCAAAATCTGTTTTTCTTTAATTGAAATAAATTTAATCATAAAGCAAATTAATTTTTCTATATACTTAAAAAAAGAATGATTCCCATTATAAAAATGGAAAAAAGGAAAAAAACGGATTTCTATTTATCTTAGTAGTCTTCAGGCATATCGCCTGGAGGAGCACCTTCTTTTGGTTTTGTTGAGGCAATCACATCATCGATTCTTAAGATCATTGAGGCAACTTCTGTGGCCGATTTCATTGCTTGCTCCTTTACTTTTAAGGGTTCAACGACTCCATTCTCATAGCTGTTTACGATTTTACCTTTGAAAACGTCGACGCCCATCAGATGACCATTCTTCTTTTCATGTGCTGCCCTCAATCCAACAAGGATATCGATAGACTCTAGACCTGCATTTTCAGCTAGGGTCTTTGGCACGATTTCTAATCCATCAGCGAATGCTTCTATGGCGAGTTGTTCCCTGCCGCCTACATTTGTAGCGAATGAACGTAGAATTTTAGCAATTTCGGCTTCTGTTGCGCCGCCTCCAGCGACAATTGAATTATCTTGTACGACATCAGCTACCACGGATAGAGCATCGTTCATTGCTCTGTCAGCTTCATCCACCATTCTTTCTAGACCCGCTCGGATGAGAATTGCAACAGATCGGGGTTCTTTGCATTTCTCAACAAAGATCATCTTGTCATCCCCAACCTTACGTTCCTCTACCAGTCCTGCTTCACCTAAATCAGAGGCTTTTAAATCGTCCAATTTTGTGATGACGTTACCTCCAGTGGCTCGTGCTAATTTCTCCATGTCAGATTGCTTGACTCGTCTTGCAGAAATGATTCCTTCCTTTGCCAAGAAATGCTGAGCCATGTCATCGATACCTTTCTGACAAAATAGAACTACTGCACCGGATGCTTTGACTTTTGTAACCATATCTTTGAGCATGCGGGTTTCTTTATCTAAAAATGCCTGCATTTGAGTGGGGTCCCGGATCCTGATTTCGGCTGAAAACTCTGTTTTTTCAACTTCAAGAGGAGAATCAAGTAGAGCAATTTTTGCATTCTCAACGCGTTTTGGCATTCCTGCGTGAACTATCTCTTTGTCGATGATTATCCCTTTGATTAGTTCAGTATCATAAAGGCTCTTTCCCTCTTTCTTAACTCTCTGGATGTTATCAATATCTGCTATTGTTTTATCGCCACGTTTTTCAGCTATTAGCTTAACTGCATCAATAGTGATATCAGACAGATGGTCACGAGCATCACCCACAGCCTTACTTCCCATTGAAGTTAAGGAAACTTTCTTTAGGGTTTCACGGTCATCAATTTCAACAGTTATGCCTAGTTTGTTTAAAGATTCTACAGCTTTGTCAACAGCTTTTTGGTATCCTTTAACAATAACGGTTGGGTGAATATTTTGAGTCAACAACTCCTCAGCTTTTCGCAATAATTCTCCAGCCAAGATTACAGCAGTAGTTGTTCCGTCGCCTACCATATCATCTTGGGTTTTAGCTACTTCCACCATCATTTTTGCTGCTGGATGTTGAACATCTATCTCGTCAAGGATTGATGCACCATCGTTTGTTATGGTTATATCTCCCAATCCATCAATGAGCATCTTATCCATGCCTCGAGGTCCTAATGTTGTTCTTAAGACTTCGGCTATAACTTTGGCAGCCATGATGTTGTTTGTTTGGGCTTCTTTTCCACGTTTTCGTGATGTACCTTCTTTAAGTATTAGAACAGGTTGTCCACCCTGTGAGGTCAAATATGCCATACAAATCCTTCCCATTTTTCCAATAAAGGTCTAGCTACTGCAATTTCATAAGAGAATATAAAGTTTTTCACTAGAATAAAAGAGGGCTTTTGTATTTCTCTTAAGAAAAGAAGAGAGAAACGAGTGTTTATTTTTCTAATACTTTTCTAGAAGCTATCTCTATGTCTTCTGCTTTAACGGTTTTTCTTCCTGCATGCATGGCATAATCGATGGCTTCTTTGGCTATTTTTACACCTATTCCATCAAGTTCTTTTGCCAAAGCTTTTGCAGCTGCCTCGCTCACTCGGCTCGCTCCCGCTTTCTTACATATTCTGTGCATTGGAGCCACTGATAATTCAGGATTCTTCATTATAAACCCCTTTGTAGCTTCTTTTTTATTTTAGGCAGTATTTAAGTTTTTTCTTCACTTTTAAACCTTTTATGTTCTTCTTTTAACATTTAATCCCTTTTTTTCCGTTTAATGGAAAGGAAATTCATTAGTTAGAATTAAACATGAAAATAATATTCTGCATTTTTTATTAGAAATGTGTTATCAGCAAAAAAGGTGTGGGTTAAAATCTCTGAACCAAAGATTTTAGAACATCTTCAAAAATTTGAAGGGTTTTGTTATCGTATAGACAGAATACCACTTTCTCTATTCCTGTAGGTCCATTTAGGTATGCTACGGTATTTGAAAGCATTATTGTTGCACAACGGTTTTTAGGAAAACCAAAAATTCCAGTACTTATAGCAGGAAAAGCGATACTTCGTAAATGGTTTTGATCCGCCAATTTTAGCGAGTTTAATGTTGCATCTTTCAATTTCTCATCTTCATGAACTTCTCCATGCACTGGCCCGACTGCATGAATAACATATTTTGCCGGTAAGTTTCCTCCAATTGTTATTATGGCTCCACCTACTTTCGTGCTGCCTATCTTGTTACATTCTTCCTGAATTGTTGGTCCACCCCGTCTTTTGATAGCTCCAGCAACTCCCCCACCCATCTGTAATATAGAGTTTGCAGCATTTACTATAGCGTCTGTAGTCTGCTCTGTTATATCATCCTGGATTAACTCTAAAACTGTGTTGTTGATTTTGATTTTCATGCTTTAATATCCAAAAATATTGTTATATGAAGATAGATTAGTTTTTTGCGGATTCTTTAAAGAAAAAACAGGTTCTATTAAACATTTCAAAGATAATAAAGTTATAAAAATAAGAAATTTAGTGAAACCGTAGATAGAATGTTTTCGCTACTTAACAGCCTCTACTTTTTTCACTTCAGGTATCTGCTTTTTAAGGAAGTTTTCCACACCCCACTGTAGAGTCATAGCAGACATTGGGCATCCGCTGCATGAGCCTTTAAGTTTTACTTTCACTATGCCGTTGTCAAATCCGATGTATTCGATGTCTCCGCCGTCAGCCTGCAATTGTGGTCTTACTTCTTCAAGAGCTTTTTTTACTTTGTTTTCTAAAGTTTCACTCATCAGATTCACCGTTATTTAGTGTTGGTTGCGAGTTTACAATATAAACGATAATAAAAAAGCTTTTGATTTTTGGGTATTGTTAAAAATATTTTATCGTTATTAAGGCAACTAATAGGTCAAGAAGAGCCTAATCGCATTTTTTCGAGGAAAGAGAGAACATTCAATTGACCAATATTTTGTAATCTACTAATCTATTAAGAACCACACTTCTAGGATAGTAACCAGTAAGCATCCCAAAATTGCATAAAAAGAAAAACTCCTTCCTTTTGATCGGGTCATAAGGATTTTTTGCTCGTTGATTTTATTTTATGATAAAGTTATAAAGCATGACGTATGTCATATTAATGGTTGATTGGTGTTTAAGAAACAAAATCTAGTCACATGTTTATTGCTTTTTGGTGTGGTTTTATCTATTTCTGTCAATACTAAGTCGACAGCATATGCTTCACAATATGTATCAACCGATCTTGAAGAAGTGGAAATATCAGAGTATGAAGGAAAAAACCTTTCGTCAATTTACGGTTTTAGAGAGAATTCGATTAAAGGACCGCAATATGTCGATGTTGAAGCTTACAGATTAAGTATAACGGGTCTTGTAAATAATAAACTGAATTTCACCTATGAGGACTTGATACATAATCATCCAAGTTACAAAAAAGTTGTCACATTAAATTGTGTTGAAGGTTGGAGCGTGACCATACTTTGGGAGGGGTTGTTAATTAAAGAACTCATCGAAGGAACAGAATTATCTCCAGAAGCTAATACAGTTATATTTTATGCTTATGATGGTTATTCCACATCTTTTCCACTAGATTACATAATAAATAATGACGTTATTATTGCTTACAAAATGAATAATGTAACTCTTCCTCCAGAAAGAGGTTACCCATTTCAACTAGTAGCAGAAAGCAAATGGGGATACAAATGGATAAAATGGATAACTTCAATCGAACTGTCAAACAACCCTGACTATAAAGGATTCTGGGAAAGCGGAGGCTATTCAAACATTGGAAATCTAGAGGAACCATTTTATGGAAATGTTGGAGGAATTGATAATACAATTCCAGAGTTACCTTCATATTTAGTCTTCCCAATATTTTTTGTAACCACCTTGTTTATCGTAATTTATAGAAAAAAATTATTTACAGTATTAAAAAAGACAAATAAGTTTGTGTAGTTTCCTAGTTGGTATTTTTGGGATACAGATTGTTTTAAAAAAATTTCTATCTCAGTATCCGGGTTTTATGAATGTGTAATAAAAAGATTTTTACTTACTGCTCTGATGTTGTTTTTAGGTTGACCTGAATGAGGATCGGCTTTCACATTTCAATTCATGGTTCCATCGCTTTAGCAGTAGATAGAGCGGAAGATTTGGGATGCAACACATTCCAGATTTTTACTAGAAGTCCCCGACAATGGCATTCATCAGAAATTACACTAGATGCAGCAAAAGCTTTCACCGACAAAATGACAAGCCGCGATATTATACCGGTTTTTGCACATATGCCATATCTTCCAAATTTGGCTTCTCCCAGAGATGAAGTCTACAAGAATTCAATAAATACTCTTACTTCTGAACTGGAAAGATGCAAGTTACTTAATATTCCATATTTAGTAACCCATCTGGGCAGCCATCTTGGAGCAGGAATAAAAAAAGGAGTCGCCCGATTGACAGATGGAATTAACCAAGCACTAACTATTACAGGAGGAGGGGTAACTCTTCTGCTCGAAAATACAGCAGGAACACGAAACAGTATGGGAAGTACCTTTGAAGACATTCAACATATAATCGAAGAGGTAACTCACCCTGAAATGATTGGAATATGTTTTGATACAAGCCATGCATTTGCTGCAGGTTACGACCTTAGAACAGAACAGAATATTGAATCCATAGTCCAGAAGATCGAGGAGTTAATCGGTTTTGAAAGACTTAAAGTTGTTCACCTTAATGATTCTAAAGGTGATTTAAACTCCAGAATAGATCGCCATGAGCATATTGGTTTGGGAAAAATTGGGGATGAAGGATTCAGAAACATCTTATCGAGTAAGTTGGGTACAGTACCGCTTATTATGGAAACACCGAAAGACTCTAGACGCGATGATGTTGGTAACCTAGAAAAAGTGAAAGAGTTAGCTGTCGGACTTTAAAATAATAGATTGGTTTATTCTCAACGTTTCTCGATTGAAATGAATTTTCTTCCATACTCGCCAATGTACTCTGACGTTGGACGAATAAGAACAGCATCTACATATTGTTCCAAAGTGTGGGCAACCCATCCGCTTACTCTGCTTGCGGCGAAGAAGGCTGTGAAGAAGTCTCTTGGAATACCAAGGGCGTGCATAACAAGTGCTGCATAATAGTCTACGTTAGGAAATATTCCTTTCTTAGCATGCACAGTGTATTCAATTTTTTTGCATGTATTGTAAATCTCCAAAGTGTCTTTTTGGTGACATAACTTTTCAGCTATTTCTCGAAGATGTTTTGATCTGGGATCTTGAGATTTGTAGACTCTATGGCCGAATCCCATGATTTTCTTTTTGTCATCAAGCATGCTCTGGATATATTCTTCTACTTCATTGAGACTGGTTATTTCATAGACCATTTTCATTACTCTTTCGCTGGCTCCACCATGAAAAGAGCCCTTAAGTGTGCCAATAGCAGAAGTCACAGCAGAATACAAATCAGAACCAGTTCCAGCGGTCACACGAGCAGCAAAGGTAGAAGCATTAAGTCCATGATCTGCATGTAGAATCATATATCGTTCCATAGCGTTTTTTTCCTGTTGATCAGCAGGTCTTCCTCGGAACATATATAGAAAGTTTTCAGCAAAACTAAATTCTTTGACTGGAGCTACAGCATTCTCTTTTGCTCGGGTTCTATAAAGAAACGATATTATTGTAGGAACTTTAGCTATTATCCGAATTGCTCTACGTTTGTTTGCCTCATCAGAATTATCATCAGTTTCAGGGTCAAATTCTCCAAGATGAGAGACTTCTGTACGTAAGATATCCATAGGATGGCAAACAGGTGAAGCTGATCTTATTCGTTGAACAACTTCTTTAGGCAGCCTCATCGCAGAGTAAAGCTCTGATTTAAGGGCATTTAGTTCATTCTTGGTAGGTAATTCGTTGTTTAATAACAGGTAAACAACTTCTTCATAGGTTGAATTATCAACTAGAACATCGATGTTATATCCTGAATAATATAGAGATCCAAGTGGGTCAACGAAACTAATTCGAGTCGTAGCAGCAGCAACGCCTCTAAGACCTCTAATCACAGCTTTTTCTTGATCATTTGCAGTCATTGTCATCAGCTAAAGTCTATTTCTTTCAAGGAAATCGTGTTCAACTAGATTAAGGTTTTCTCTTTTTATTATTTTTTGGTTAATTCACAACAATGATTACTCAAATTTCATATTTTGAAAAAGATTCACATGGATTTAATGTTTCAGAACTAAAAAGAGAAAGGTTATAGCCAATTACAATCAATGCATGAGAAAGAGGATTGCTTAGTTGCAAATAAGGACAATCGCAGCCATTATTGTCTGGGTGGTAGTTATTTTGCTACTATTAAATAGAGTAATTCGGTCAGAATGGATAACACCCATATCGATTGTTTTAACGATTGTTGCAGTTTTAATTTATTTCAGCCCCAGATTAAAGAAAAAAAGTCAATCAAAAGAATCTGTATCAAGTTAAATGAAAAAAATACATAAAAAGTGACACAAGTGCATTAAAGCTATTCGAGGGGAATTATACTAATTTCAAAAAGTTGAGACCAGTTTTTTCCAGTAACGAAGAGTCTATTTTCATTGTAGGCAATCCCATTAAGTACATTTCCGGGATATTGATTTGTTGAATCGTAAATACCTTCTAGATTAATCCAACCAGTGACCTGTCCAGTTTGAGGATTTATTATCGCGATCTTATCTTCATACCAAACATTGGCATAAATTTTTCCCTCAATATACTCAAGTTCATTAAGATAAGTCACTGGTTCTTCATCATAAACTTCGATTTGACCAACTTGTGTAAAGGTTTTTGGATCCAAGAAAAACAAAGTTGCCGATCCATTGCTCATTATTAATCGGCTACCATCATAGGTGAGTCCCCATCCTTCAGTCGGATACTCAAACGGATATTCAAATTCCTGAAGCAGTTCAAAAGATTGTTTGTCATAAACAAAGCCTCGGTTATTTCTCCAAGTTAATTGGATTATTTTGTCCTCAAAAATGGCTATACCTTCACCGAAAAACTCGTTACGTAAGCTGAAAAGTTGTAGGATGCTTCCAGTTTCCAGTTCTACTCGACGTATTGAAGAGTGCCCGTAGAGTCCTGTGCTCTCATATAAGATACCGTTCTCAAAAATGAGGCCTTGGGTAAAAGCAGTATCATCATGAGGATAAATCTTGATAATATTGTAGGTGTAATGCACTGGTTCAGTATTTACTGGATTATCACTTAACCAGACAATTGTAGATAAACTAAACAAAATAACAAACGTGCCAATAAGAATGGTTATTAGATGTTGTTTTTTCATTATTCTCGAATATCTTTGCGGTATCACACTTTTATTATGTTTATGGAAACATTATATGGACCATTGAGTTTTTCCTAGGATGTAACTTCAGTTCTTATTGTTTCCAATTTTTCATGAATTATTCGGTTGGCTAACTCAGGATCAGCTTTTCCCCTTGTGGCTTTCATTAATTGACCTACCAGAAAATTAACTGCATTTTCTTCTGTAAGAGCATCTTTTACACATTTGGGATTATTTTTAAAAATTTTTTCCAAAGCATCTTGAAGAATTTCAGGGGAAGAAATCTTTACCAATTGTTTCTCTTTTATTATCATAGAAGCACTATTCCCCTTTAAGATAATCTCTGGCAAAATTCTTTTACCGATCTTTCCGCTTATGATTCCATCCGCTATTAGCTTGATCATTTCAACTAATAGTTTGGGGGTAATCTTTGATTCTGAAAGCTCAAGGTTGTTTTCGTAAAGATTGCGTAAAAGATCGCCCATCATCCAGTTGCTTATTTCCTTTGGTTGGTCATATAATTTCACACTTTTCTCAAAAAAGTCAGCTAATTCTTTATCGCTTACCAAAACCTCGGCATCATACTTAGGCAAAGTGTAAATCTCAACAAAACGATGGATTCTAGCTTCTGGAAGCTCAGGCATTTTTCCTTTAACTTCGTTGATGAAATCTTCTGTAACAATTATTGGAACAAGATCAGGTTCGGGGAAATAACGGTAATCATGTTCTTGCTCTTTCATGCGCATTGAAATGGTTACCCGACGAGTCTCATCCCAATGTCTTGTTTCATGTTTTACAGCAAGATCTTTCTTAACCAAGTTTTTTTGTCTCATTATTTCAAAACTTAAAGCACGTTCTACCTCTTTGAATGAAGATATGTTTTTTACTTCTACCCTTGTTCCACCGGTTAAAGAAATGTTGGCATCACATCGCATTGAACCTTCCAACTTTCCCGAGAATATTCCCAAGTGTTCTAAGATGGATCGTAGTTTCTGGAGAAAAACTCTTGCTTCCTTGGGAGAACTAAGGTCAGGTTCTGTGACTACCTCTAGAAGGGTAATACCTGAACGATTATAGTCAACTAGAGTATAGGGAGATGTATCTATAGAACCTTGATGAACAAGTTTGCCAGGGTCTTCTTCTAAATGTACTCTTCCTATACGAACATTTTTTCTTTTTTTACCAATATCAATTTGAAGATTACCATCCACAGCAAGCGGAACTCCTCCAGCTTGGTCGTACTGTGAAATTTGGAAGTTTTTAGGTAAATCAGGATAGTAATAGTTTTTTCTGAAAAAGAACATTCGCTTCGAAACTTTGCAATTCAGAGATAATGCAGCCATAACTGCATATTCTATCGCTTTCTGGTTGAGAACTGGAAGTGCTCCAGGTATGCCGAGGCAAACTGGGCATGTAAGAGAGTTTGCATCTTTTCCCTTATAGTCTGAGGAACAGCCGCAAAATAGCTTAGTTTGTAAGCTAGTTAGTTGGACGTGGACTTCTAAACCAATACGAACCTCATTTAGTTTTTCGTTAGACATCTCTGTTACGTTAATTTTTTCTGTTGAATTTAGATGTTTTGTATCAATTTTTTCTCAAAGAAAAGCAACAAATATATATAGAGATCATTAAGTCTTCAAGTTAAATATGAAAAATGCCAGAGTTACCAATGTTGAATGACGAAAAACCTGTTATTTCTGTTGTTATCCCTGCTTTTAAAGAAGGAAAAACAATACGTAATGTTATAAAAGACCTTAAGAATTCTTCAAGCTACAATACTGAAATAATTGTTGTTGACGGTCACTCCAATGATGGAACTGAAGAGATAGTGAAAGAGGAAAACGCCGAGTTTGTCGCTGAACCAAGAGTAGGATACGGAAGAGCAATAAAAACGGGCATCAATCACGCAAAAGGTAACATAGTAGTGATAATAGACGCAGATGACACCTATGAAGCAGGTGCAATAGACAAACTTGTCCAACCATTAGTAGAAAAGGAAGCTGATGTCTGTTTGGCCTCAAGGCTCGGAGGAACACTATTACCAGGATCAATGCCAAGCATGAACCTATTTGGAAACAGGATGTTCACATCTATGTATAATACTATTTATGGACAAAATGTATCAGATACACAGACAGGATTTCGAGCATTTACTAAAAAGGCTATTGAACGTTTAGATTTATATTCAGATGGGATGGGGCTTGCCACGGTTTTTTTAACAGAAGCAGCAAATAGAGGATTGAAGATTACTGAAATTCCAACAGTTTACAAACCTAGAAATGGACATAGCAAGTCCAAGTTAAACAGGTTCAGGGCCGGATGGGAGATACTTAGAATTATTTTGTTGGGACAAGCCTAAATCTAACTATTTATAATGATTTGAGCAATAAACTAGTGTTCCTAATATTCCATAGGAGAGGGATAATACAGTGAAGGCACATAAAAGCAAGTTTATGGAAAAGAAAATCAAAATAACTCCCGAGGGCAAGAAATCGGTTTCAACTGGCAGTCAAGAAAAGATAATAATTGTTACGATTGTAATTGTTCTTGCGATCTTAAGTGGTCTCTTGGTTTATCTAGTTTTTC
>WOR8_10005916_pt1 | contig 12168 bp, 25 predicted proteins | sample DeeMarSeWOR38_10_FD_19890 | JGI IMG/M metagenome (IMG submission 19890) | reverse complement strand
CTCGTTGCCCTCAGCGTCCTTCATCTTGAGCTCGTCAACACAGTCGTCAAAGACGAAGAGGCGTTCGAGCTGGGCTATCTGCTCATAGGTCATCATGGACCGTGTTCCAAAGTACATTCAGCACACCGCCAACTCCCTGTATCCAGCGCGTCGTGCCAGCCGAGGCTGTACCGAAGGACATCCTTCCACTGCTGCCGGGTGCGTGGTTGCAGCTCCACCTCAATCCCCGAGTCGTCCTCCTCTGGGGCCGGTGGCTCGTTCGCCCCAGGAAAGGTGAGGACTACCCGAAGGCCACAGTCCACACACTTGCAGGTGGAAGAGGTGTGGTGCCTGGGCTCCCGCCCTCTGTTCAGATTGAGCATCCCGAAGAGGGGATTTTTATTAAGCATTTCCGCTCCTCTCAACCTCTCAAACCTTTGGCACCAGTCGACGACAGCCATCCAAGGCAGCCCGTCTTCGTGCTCTTCCTCTGCGATCTCGTCCGGGTGGTAGCAGACACCAAAGCGGTTGTTGCTAACACGGAAGTGCTTGCATAGGTCGCACCGTTCGTCTTCTGGTAGCTCTTTGGCCATTAACCGGACCTCGTCAGTACAATGTCAGGCCTCCCTGAGGGCCAGCCGCCTTCCGGCTCCTTCTCGCCCTGCTCTTCGAGCCAGTCCCCGTAGGCACTGTACTTCCCGTTGTACGGACAGAACTCGCCGATGATCCACTTCCCATCAAGCATGTCGTCGAGGTGATATTCCATCTCGTAATTGCGATACCGCTCCCAGTCTGACTCCTTTACGAAGTGGTAGTGGCCGTGCTTCATGACCAGCTCGACCAGCTCCTCTTGGGAGAGAGCCATCAGCTCAGCCCGCTTGATAGCTGCGAGCTTGATTCGGGCATCTTTTCTGGATATGAGATTTGTTTCACTCATTTTGGCCCCCAGCTCTTCCAGATGGCCTGAAGTGCCACGAACAGCCCCTTGGCCGACTCCTCCACACGCCCATCGAACACGAGCGCCCCATCGGCCCAACCCAGCCAGCCGATCTCTTCCTCACCGTCGTAGAACACGAAGCGCCTCTCTGAGGTGTTCATGGCGGCTACACAGTTCTTCGAGTTCGGGTCCTCATCGTAGAACATGACCGAGTATGTGAAGTTGGGTTGCCCGACGTAACGACCTAACATAATCTCCTTGACGTCTTCCTCGCTCATCTCTCGACTCCTACAGACCTCGTCAGAACGATGTCCTCTGGGGTCAAACCGTACTCCCTGAGGTCGAAGTCGTTGCACCCATGGTTCACGAACTCGTCGGAGGCCAATTGCAGCAGAGCCGCTATCATCCCCAGCTCCTTACTCGTCAGGTCTTGCATTGCTTACTCCACTATAACAAGGAGGTCTCCACCTCCTTGACACTGAGGACAGACCGCATCGAGCCAGTCTCCGTCTCCCTGGCAAAGGGCACAGGCGTAGCGCCTGATGATCTCCGGTCCAGGAACCTCTTCTCCGTCATGGTAGTGCCGTATCTGTCCAGTCCTGGGTATGCCAAACTTGTCAGCCCAGCGGCGGACCGTCTTGGAGGACTTGACCCCGTACCGCTCGAGGACGAAGACCCGCTGTCCGTGCCGAGCACCATAGTACTCCTCTGCGATGGCTTTCTTTGTATCATCCGGAAGGGCCTCAATCTGCAGCTTCTGCGACTGCTTGTCCTCTGAGGTCATGCCACGCTCACCTGCTCCGCCAACCACGCCATCAAGGAATGGAGCTTCACCACCTGCTCTGCACTGGCTCCCTCGATCTCTGCATCGTCCGGTACCTCTGACTCCGGAATCCTGAGCTGTCCGCTCTCCATCAGGCGGACCCCGTAGCGAATGTCCACCCCCGACAACGAGATCAACGGACAGGGCATGGTGGGCTTAACCCCGGAAGGGAGGCCCCAAGTCTCCTTCCATTTGAGGAGATCCTCTCTGATGACCTCCGGGTCGTCGTAGAACATGGGCTGCACCATCTCCACGAAGGACTTGCTCTCATCGTCCCAGACCGCCGGGCGATGCCCGAAGGGGGAGTTGACGTACAGCGACCAGGTCAGCCCACCACCCAAAGAGAACCGTGGGCGGACCACAGGGCTCCTCGGCCTGGGCTTCGTCGTCCCTTGTGCGTCGACCTCCCAGCAGGGATCATTCGGGTGTATCTTCACCAAACCTCTCCATTATGGCGTCGTAGAGGTCGTTCATGGCTCCGTTGAACACGACCTCCAGATGGTCCCTCCGGACGTGGTACAGCAGGCTGCCGAGGGAGATCGACATTCGGTGGCAGAAATCCTCCACCAAGGCCTGGATAGTATCCGGTGGGGGTTTTGGGAACCCAACAAGGGCGTTCCCGGCCATCACCAGACCAGAGGAGAAAACCACAACGGTCATACGGGCAGCCCGCCACGAAGAGTCCCATTTCGAGGGGAACTCGGACGCACGTTCCGGCACCAGGAACTCCTCAGGGGCGGTCCCCACCATCGCCGAGGCAACGAGGATCCTCTTGACCAGAGCCTGGACGGTGTTCACGATGCCTGTGGACGTATCGTAGGCGAGCTCCACCATCTCGTCCCCGAGCTGGAGGGTATCCTCCTTCGTGAAGTGGTCACACGTCTTGCTCTGGGCCAGCTTCTCGAACACGTCCTTCATGTCGTCTATGATTTCGACTTTGATCATTTCTCTCCCTCACAAATTCCATGAGCCGTTCCAACTCCTCATCCATCCTGAGCTGGTGACGACGGAGCTGCCGCTCAGCCTGCTCACATAGGGCAGCCTTCTCCTCAAACGTCATCGAGCAGCCCTTTCTTCTTGGCGTCGAGCACAGCGGCAGCCACCCTAGCCGTAAAATCCTCCTGAGCCTGCCGGATGGCCTCGACAGAGTCCCTGACCCTGGCAGCCCAACGAGCGAGGCGAGGGGCGTCAAGGACACAAACGGGTACACCTGACCTCGTCTGTGTCCTTTCGTATCCAATGTCTACGCTGTTGGTTTTGGTAACCCGCTCCATTTCGTCGGCCAGCGCCAGGAGATTCTTGGTGATATAGTTCATCTTCGCTCTCTCAATAGGATGTCCAACGCCACAACACAACGGACCTTCTCCTCCCGCCGCACGGCGCCTCTACGACAGTAGTTGCCGTGCGGGCCAAAGTTGTACTCACAGTCCGGCGTCAAGCTGATGAGCTGACCGCTCTCGTAAAAGCGGACCGTCACCCCGATGTCTATTGGGTCCATATTGGCAATAGCGCCAGTAGACTGAACCCCAGGGCAGCGTACGAGGCCTGAATGGTAGCTGAAATACTTACTCATCTTCACACCCTCGGTAGATCGCTCACCCCACCGCACCTCGCACACAACCCCTCGTCGCAGACAGCCGCCCGCTCATTGCAGCGCTGACAGGCTCCGTACATTTCGGCGAAGCGATCACAGTCCCAGCAGAGCTCTCCTTCATTATATACAAGATGTCGGCCACACGAAGGGCAGGGCTTGACACCAGGGTCGACAATCTTGCGGAACGTGTCGTCATCGATAGTCACTTTCGGCCTCTCCACCGGCTTCCAGAACCCGACCAACTCTCCACGGAAGCTGGTGTGAACCTGGCCGTCGAAGGACAGAGGGACAAGATCGACGTGCAGCCGCTTCGGTGCCGGCGCGACCCTGGTAAAATACAGCTCCGGCTTTAAGCCTCGATCGAAGTACTCGCTCTGCCAACCGTAGAACCAGTAGTAGCCACCAATCTGGGGCTCCTTGGACATCCACTCGTCCAGGGGGAGGCCTCCCTTCTCGAGAACCTCGGAGGCGAACTTCAAACTACCTCCGTGCAAAAACCTTCGGTGAGTGAGGTCCTCTCCTCGCCCACAACCGCTTGTTTTCCTTGTGCATTCGGCACCAACAAAACCTTACTCACCAAAAAACCTGGCTCGGTGAGGCTCATCCTCGAAGATGGTCCTTCGGCCCCTTCTTCTCAACCGCACACTCCGGACACCTCCAGACGTTCTCGGTGGGAGTGTAGGGCTCCATCACCCAATGAAGTGAGTCAGTGAGAATGCGGTTCCACTGCTCCCTGGTCCGAGCCCCAGGCAACGAGCTCGTCCCAGTCGGCTTTTCGAACCGCACCGAGACCACAACACCGCACCCTCCGCAGAAACACTCTGCGCAGTGGAAGCGCTTGGACGCCTCGTTCATGTTCAGGTCGATACTGACTTCTGACCTCATATCAAAACCTCTCCGTCACCGTGTCCCCTGGGTCCAACTCGCTCTCCAGGGCCAAGAACTCCTCCCCGTCCGTATTGCGAACAAGTACCAGGCGAGGCATCTTCTCGTCGTTGACCATCCTGTCCTCTAAAAGCAAGCGCTCGAAGACCTGGCTCTTGGAGATCCCTAGAAACAAGGATCGGCGAGTCAGGTAGCGCTCGAGATCGGCCGCTATCGTCAGGTTCATTCTCGATTTCATCTCTAACCGACGTGTATGGTAATGCGCACTCCAATACGTTGTAGGATACACAGTACCCAAAAGGCTGTCAACCCAGAAAATGAGATCTGGGCTACTTTTCTTCCCAGAAACAGGGAAACGTTGTAGAATCTTGTCGACACGGTCAATTAACGAGAGTCACCAATGACTGATACAATACAATGGCTCATCTCGACCATAGCTGTGTTGGGCGCCATTGGCACCTTCTTCACGATATGGCTTCGTGGGCGCAAGAAGACTGCTGACGAGATCAGGGAACTGCGAACGGACCTTGTCAACCGCCTGGACAGTCACGACAGGCTGTTCGTCGAGCACTGCGCTGCAGCCGACACCGTTGCTAAAGGCGTGAAAACCTTGGTAGACCAACACGCCCCAAGGGATGGCGATAACGTCCCAGTTTGGTACTTCACTCAGAACCTGAGGGATCAAGTGAACGAGCTGGTAAGGAGCAGCCGAGTACAGGAGAGACTTGCCCCAAGCGTGGACCAACTGAGCACAGCCATCACAGCACTCAATAAAAGCACCGTAGGGACCATAACTATCCTACAACGCCTCATGGATCGTTCCGAGGGCATCCAAGACGACATGGACAAGCTGCGTGTCGAGCTGCGTGACATGAACAACCGAAGCAAACGGAGCTGACATGAACCCAAAGGACACACTCGAGGGCCTGACACCCCTGATGGAGGAGTTCAAGGCCTCCGTCTCGAAACTGACAAGAGGCTTCCAGATTCAGGAAGAGGTCAGTGACAACGGTAGCGATTCTGGGATAAGTTCTCTCATATTAGACGAGGCGGATCTCAAAGTGGTCAGGACGTTTCTCCCCGGCGACATGGTCACCAAGGTACGTATCCCAAAGGAGCCGGCGCTGCTCTACATCTACAAAGGCCTCTGCCTCATCGAGTGGGGAGAGGGGAAGGACGGGCTCGAGCTGCGAAAGGAGTGCGGACCCTCTGAGTTCGTGGCGCTGGACCCAGGCACCCCCTACAGGATCAAAGTGGTCGACGATGTCTGCGTCCTCACCCTGCGCTACCTCGCAGGAAAGGAGACCTCCGATGGATGAGCAACAAGAGCGAGAGCTCCAGAATTTTATCATAAAGACCGGAGTGATCCTTCCTCAGCTCCAAAACGGGGCCCTCGAACAAGAGGTCAAGTGTAAAGAACGCTACCAGGAACTACTGAACAAACAATCAGACCTTCGCAAGGACCTCACCCAGCGATGTGACGAGCGGAGAAAGGAGTCTGACGCCCGTCAGGACGAGAAGATCAAAGAGCAGGATGATGTGAATAAGGCACTGACTGCACGGGTCCGAGAGCTCGAGAAAAAGTTCGAGGGGCTGGCGGTCAAGGTCGGGCTGCTGATGGGCGGGTCCGGGGTCGGAGGCGGCATACTCGGATTCCTGGCCGACCGTATAGCTGGATGATAATAAAGAGGAAAGGCCACCCAGCGGGAGACAGGGTGGCCTTTTTCGTCAGGGGGTGTGCTCTTCTGGGTGAGAGCTACTCGGGACGATACATGGAGGTTATACCACACGGTCGCATCAAAGACAAGTAAAATAGCGGCCGATCGACACTTTTTACTACCCTTTGAGCCGCTCTGCCCAGGCACGAGATTTCTTCGTAGAATCAACCACTTGAGTAGCTTTTCCTGTCAAAGACTCCTCCCGCAGGCGTGCCTCGATGAAACGACGCGCCTCTCGGTTCGTGATCATGCGGTCGAAGCGGCTGACTGATTCCTCGCACCAGTCACAGAGCCGCCCAACGGTCTCGGCCCCACAGAAATTACAGCCGCGCTTCCTCTGTGTTGTCCTCGCATCCGTCCTCGTGTCCGTCACCATCACTCTTCTCCTCCCGCTTGAATGGCGGGTCGACGTCCCGTAGGTCGGGTGAGTTCACCGTCGCTGGAATGCCGGGGTAGGGCAACGCGTCTTCATACACACCCGGCCAGAGGGTGTTGAGGATTCGCAAGACCGCCCGCGCTGCTGCCCTGCGCTCGTGATGTCGAAGGAAGAGCACCCCCAACTCCTCCTGGAGGGCCTTGGTCCTTCGTGCCTGCTCCAGCTTGTTTTCCTCGGACTGCTCACCCTTCGCGAAGTCTTCAGCCATGCGCTTGAGCAGCCCCTGACCATCAGCAATGGCTTGGCTGTGGATCTTTACGGAGATCATATGATCCCTGTATTCCTTATGAAGAATCTCTTGCATGCCAGCTCCTATTCTGCTCCAAGACGGGATCAATGTAATCCACCCATCCGGAAGAGTCAATAGAGGGGAACTGGAGACACTTCTCTCGTTTATGAATATTGGTGTGGCTTCTGCTTTGTAGAGAGGCAAGTCACAGTATTCCCACTGCTGATTGAATTCCGAAGAAATTTCTAGCAACCCCGGTGACCACCCCCGGTAAGAATACTGCGAGTACTGTGACCTAAACAATAACAACCAGTTACACAACCAATGAATACGAGAAAATGTTTGTTGGTTGGGAGCAGTAGGGTCATACCGCAGTCGAAGCAACGGTTTCTGACAGGTATGACATCGCTAAATACGGCACTGTGTAAGGAAATAAGATTCAGAAAAGCGCTCCAGACATGTTTTAGAGATATTATCAACCAATATTGATTTAGTAGAGGGGGGTACCTCTCTCGGAGAAATGGCGGAACCCGACCTCGAGAAAAAAGTATGCTGGAAAGTACCGAGAAAGTAGGGTCATGTAGGATAAAAATTCGAGGTGCCTTTTAGCTGTTCACATTACAGTACGAAGACTTACGATAGGGGCGAGGTGATTACACACGTTCCTCACAGCACAATTATTCGTCCTGCTTATATTCTAGGTACTGATCTGGCGGCCTGCGAAGAGGGTCTTCGAAGGGCTGTGTTTTGGACATCGGTTTTTCTGACGAATGGTAGGACACTCGTTTTTCATTTGAACGCAAAACAGGCCCCTTCTTGGAAGCGAGAGGGGGTGTTTTTAGACACATCCCATCTGTTTTTTCTTCTTCGAAGGTACCCTATGCTATCTTGAACGGCCCCATGGGAGAATAGAAGATAGTAGAATAGTATAGTATAGTAATACGTAGTATTACTTTACTTAACTTTACTACTTACTTCTTCTCTACCAAGGGGCCTGCGGATCTAGAATTTTTCTAAAGTAAAAGGTCTAATAATTTCAATAACTTACAAGTACCAGTGTGCCTCGTATTCCCTCGAAAAACCCACTTAGAATCCGTCCAATTTGAGAATACGGTATCTGATTGCCCTCCAAACTTTCTCCTCGGAAGCCCGGATCACCCCTCGAAGTAGACTATCGGTGAGACTTATAAGTGACATGTAATGAAAGGTACCACCTACACCCACTTTCTTCGTTGTCTCGTTCATATGTTTTCCTCGAAGCAGTGATGAGGCCTCTTCCCCGAGAGAGGTACCCCGCCCTATCAAATCTTTGAACAAGGTGTCTCAGTACTCGGTTCGTCACCCTGCGTCTCATCGGCCACTAGTAACACATCGCCGCGATTTTATTAGTAATATGGAGCAATAAATCGGTACAACAGTAGTACATATGTTGGGTAGTTAGTTGTAGGTGTGTATGCCACCTCGACCCATACATTTGCTGTCGGTCGAGGTGGCTACCATAACTGCTAGCGATTTCTTTCGGAAACTGCCGTTACAGAGAATTGTTACACAAGGTGTGAATTCTTTCTTGGGTTTTTCGTTGTAAATTTTATTTGTCTGGTTTATAATCTTTGTACAGAGCGTGGAGGTTTTTGATGGATACTAAAAAACGTTGTTCGATTATGATGCAACGCTGGTTGAGGCAACGGGAGAGTCTGAGTCAAGATCAGCTAGCCGAGGTCCTCGGGGTGTCACAGCCCCTTGTTTCCCAATGGGAGCACGGTCGCTGCGACTTGACGGTGCAGGCGGCGCTAGCCCTCGCGGATCTCTATCGTGTGCCGGTGGACGTTATCTTGGGAAACTCTGTACCGACTGAGTTTCTCGAACAAAAGGGGTGGCTATGAAAGAGATAAGAGAGCAGCCGACTATGATCAGAGAGGAGCGCGGACCGCTGTTTCTCCGTCTCTGCTTCGTCTTCGCCAACGAACGCTCCATCGTGATCGAGGGACGACTGGATGAGCGCAAGGCAATCATCTCAGCTCGTAATGGGGCTGGGACCCTCGATCCAGGGGGTGACTTCTTCACCTCTACCAACCGCGAGGTTGTTGAGCAATTCGACAACTTCGTAGGTGAGCAGTACCTGTTGTATGCAGACAATGGGGCTGGACATCTGTACAGGAGAGTGCGCCCCGGAGAGAAACAGGAGCGCCCCTCTGTGTATCGCATTCACATAGAGGGCGAAGAGGTCCATGCGGAGGAGAGGACCTCGAAGGGCTGGCGAACAGCTCGCACGGGGCTGGTCCCCGATCTCCACGACATGATCCAACGCTACAAGGCCCTCGCTCGAGCGGATCGAGCCGAACTCATACTGGACACTTAGTCTCAAGATAACAACAAGGAGGGAACCTCATGCCATCGCTATTGATTCGCTGCGAATCAGAGGGGTTGTTGAACCCTGTGTTCCTCTATTTCTACACCTGTCAGCACAGGTTCTCGACGCTCTGGAAGGTGGCGAAGCCTATCATCGAGAGCACACCGCACGACCCACGCCTCGTTTTCCACTACGCCGACAACATGTGGTTGATCTCGTCGGTGGAGATCAAACAGGCCTACCCGAACTACCCCCTCGATTGTGAGTACATCGAGAACATGGAGGTCCGTGACTTCGTCGATGGGGACGATACGTGCCTTGAGGTCGATACCTATTTTGGCGACCATCTTCCAATATTGGAGGTGCCGGGTAACGTCGTCTTCCACAAAAGCGGAATGTGGTTTGAGCTCCTCCTCGAGAAAGAATACGTGCGTCCGTTGGTGATAAAGACGGAGCGGATCGACTACGAGGACCTCCTCGGAGAGGACCCGTTCAACCCGAAGGAGAAAGAGGAGAAGGAAGAGCGGCCCCCCACGGTCTACGGCTATGCCAAAGATGTCCACAATGCCCGTGTTCATTGCTGGCACCCTGGGATCGGACTCTTCTACGACGCCGAGTGTGGAAGCTGCTACCGCCCCCTGGAGGATATCGCAACGATGACAGCAGAAGAGGCTGAGGGGCCAGAGGCTCTTCGCTGCGGGAAATGCTGGAGGTAACGCTAATGGCAATATTAGACGAGTACATTATGTCCAGGGTGACCACGGCACTGTACGATTACCTCCGAGCCGTGAAGGACGTCGACATCTACAGGAACAGGCAAAAATAATATTTGACATACACTGGGCAGTAGTTTACACTGCCCGAAGATCTCGATGGACACACGAGAACTCGAACGTTGGTACAGAGATGGACTGATAATCCGTCACGCGGGTGAGACTCCCGCTCCAGTCTGAAAGGACGTTAAACCAACCAACGCCCACCCTACTCGTTTTCCATATAAAACCCGAGAACTGCCATGTTGGTCCAGAGGCGATTAGCTCAGTAGGTTAGAGCGATTGGTCGATAACCAGTAGGTCGCAGGTTCAAGTCCTGCACCGCCTAACATCTAGATCCCAACACGCGATCTAACTCGGGTTTTCCCTTTACCAGTTACTCCGGGAACTACGACGCCAGTTCAAGTCCGTGTACCCTGACGTCAAAGCTACCCGGCTCAAGTATATCTTTTGCGAGGAACTGAGTTGTTGTTCCAGGAATGCGGATCCCGCAATCGTCGGTTCGAATCCGATCCCCTGCCCTCTATGGCAGGGGTAGCCAAGTGGTTAAGGCGCGAAAAAACAACAGGCGACCTATCCTCGCATTTTCCTTTCGCGGGAACTGAGGAGTTCCCCAACTCCGAAGCGGGAACTGAGACGCCGGTTCAGGTACCGAGTACATACCCCCGACGTTCAAGCTACCCGCCTTAATTCACCCCCGACATACTGGGGGACACTTTCACCAACAGGAGAAAGTCATGACGGAACTTGTGCGCACCCAACAAGGGGAGATCTATCGACCTCCTGCTGGCCAGGAGATTGAGGTGGGGCGCACCATCTGTGCGTTCCTTGACACAGCGACCACTTCGTTCGGTCGCGCTACTCACTACAACACCAAGCAGGAGCAGCAAGCGGCTGAGCTCAAGGCACACCGTGAGCTGTTCAACCTGGAGCGGGACATCTACACGATCCTGCTCACCTTGCAGGGAGTCACAGACCGGTCCAGGCAGATCGGGATGAAGACACTGTTGTCTCACTCCCGAAATGGGGTGACCGGGATATTGACCCCCTCCAGTGAGCGCGAGGTACTGTATCAAATGATACGGTCCCTTCCAGTGCCCCGGATGCTCAAGATGATCGATGGGCTGCGCGTCGGCAACGAGGAGCTCGGCCTGAAGAAGGCGAACAACGCCCGAACGAGGAAGCTCATCCTCCGCTCGCTGCTATCCTCGAAGAGCCTTCAGCTCTGGGCCGTCAAGTACCGCTCGAAGATGCGGATGGCTCTGACTCATGCCTGGGGCGAGCGCAAGACGGGCGTTATCCGCTCCATCCTCTCGAAGGACAAGTGGACGCCCAAAGAGCAGAGTATCGTGCGCCACAACCTCGACCGGTACGCTGGTGACCACGTCATCACGACCCGTGAGTGCGCGGCCTTCATACTGGGATCGCCCTGTCAGTGGAACCTCCCACTGTTCAAGGCCTTCGTCGCAGCCAAGGACGACCTGAAGGCCGGGGCCAAGCTTCCTCTCGAGGTTCTCGAGGGAATACGCTCCACGTACCACAAGGACGTCTCCAAAGAGGAAGCCCTCAAGCTGGTCGCCACGACTGGGACGCTGACAACGCACCAGAAGATGACCGTCCAGAAACGCGCCAAGGCCGCTGGTGTCGAGGTCGAGATGGACCCGACCAAGTACGACGCGGTCCGCCTGTATCTGTACGCCTTCGAGTGCGGGTTGTCGCCAGAGGTGACCGCGGCACTGGACAAAAAAGCCAAGAAGGCTGCGAATATATTTCCAGCCAAGTACGATCGGCTCGGGATCATAGTCGACGCGTCAGCCTCCATGTATGGTGATCGCACCCAGGCCCTTCGACCAATGGCGGCAACGCTGGCGATGCGGGATATGCTCAAGCACACCTCCAAGCAGGTGCACATCACCTACGCTGGCGGGGCGTGCGCAGACCTCGTCCGCCCCGAGGGTGAGACGGACCTGGCCTCAGGTCTCCTCGAAGTCCTCGAGTCGATGCCTGACGCCGTCTTCGTCCTGTCGGATGGGTATGAGAATGCCCCCGCTGGACGGTTCAATGAGGTCATCCAGGCGATCAGGGAGATCGGCATCCAGACGCCTGTGTACCATATCAACCCGGTCTACGCGGCTGAGGCTGGCAGCATTCGCTCACTGTCTCCGGACGTGCCAGCGATGCCTGTCCAGACTCCTGCGGCAATCGGGACCACATTCCTCCGCGGCCTCATCGAGGCAGAACCCGTGCGGGGGATCAACACGCTGCTCCGGCGAGCAATCGAGAGCGGCCCACTGAGAAAGGAGCTGAGTCATGCCCCGACTGAGCATTGAAGAGATTCTACGGGGGACGAGCACCGGTCGGATCCAGAGTGTTGGCTGCATGGGGGTCGTCCCCATCATCCAAGGCGAGGACAGGCCGGAGGACTTCGCTCCTCCAAACGTGGA
>WOR8_10005623_pt1 | contig 12168 bp, 19 predicted proteins | sample DeeMarSeWOR38_10_FD_19890 | JGI IMG/M metagenome (IMG submission 19890) | reverse complement strand
TCAAAGAACTTCTTTCCAGAGAATACGTGAACACTGGATAGATAAACGAATATTCCGTCAAAGTGGTCTATGATATTCGCTGGCCCTCTAACATTTACTTTATAAGACTCAGCGTTATTTTTATCATGCCATTCTTTACTCTCTGAAATTGGATATGTATAGATAATTATGTCTGGTTTTACTTGGCTTAGTTCAAATTGAATAGAACTTCCACTATCTACACTACAATCAAATGGAACACAGCCTCTCTTTATAAGTTCCTTTCCGACTTGGGTATTGTGTCCTGCTACTGCAATCTTCATATTTACCTCCATACCGTACTACTTGGAACAGTTCCAGTTGTACCGTCCCATATATTAAAGACAGAGCTTCCAGAGGTATTATGATACGATGATATATGAAAATCACCTTGCACTACTACCTCTCTCCTCATTTCACTTCTTGGAGCACCACAAGCACGACAATTACCATAATCATCACTGTAAGTCTCTCCATGACAATACAAGCAATACCTTCTTTCTTCCATGCTGCCCTCCACAATAAAAATACACATAGGTAAAACTATGTGTATTTTAGCACAACATAATAATATATAATATTAATATGTTATGAGAGTCCAGCTTGCTTCCTTACAGTATTGACACCACCATACGTTATCTGGTTTGCAGCAAAGAAAGCTACCCAATCGGAAACCGCTTTTTCTGCCCCAACCTGAGTACATGGATACGTTGCGGAGAGGTTAAATAAGTTGGCACAGCCAAGACCAAACGCTCCAGCAACACCTACCGCACCAAGCCCTGCCATAATCAGGAACTTCTGCCCTGGAGTCTTAGTATCAAACCATTCTTTAGCTTTCGGGTAAACCTCAAAAACTATAGAAAGTGCAGTACCAGCAATTACAGCAATCAATTCAGTCGTCATTTCCTACTCTCCTTAATTCTTCTAACTCTAACAGACATTGGAACTCCTTTCGCTTCGCCTACGGTATCAGCAACAGTCTCCTGTTCTGTCTCGTATTTCTCAATGAATTCAACAATGCCATCAATAATATCTGCATTTCTGTCCCTAAGACTAAAACCTTCAATTCCAAGATACTTTGCGACTTTCAGCAAATCGGTTTTCTTCAATCGCTGCAAGTTCTTTTCGGAAAAATATTCTCTATTTACGTTTATTGCTTCTCTAGACACTATCTTCCTCCTCCTGCTGTCCATCTACGGACATCAGATTCGTTAGCTAGCCTAAAAACCCTTTTTCTACTGCCTCCACAACAAGTCTTCTTTGTATTCAGGACATTATTCAAGTGCTCATCCCTAACCCAACACATAGAAATGCTTGCCCTTACATTGAACAAGTACAGGTCTTTGTTTACCCATACTTTCTTCGGAACAGATTGGTAATACTTTACCGCAACCATTCCATCCTTTACAACCTTACCATTTACAACACTTAAGTCTTCCATCTCAGTCTGAATGTATCGCAGTTTTTATATCCCATATTGAAGAAGGATAAGACGGTAAAAACATCAGCTTCTTAGAAATAAACAGGGTTTCAACATCGTCCAGGGATGGTTCATTTATTTTTATCGCTGCAATTCCGTCTAGTTTGAATACATAAGGTGGAGGGGCTGAGAAGCAAAACTTAATCCTCTTTGGATTTGATTTATCTATCTCATCCAAACAGGCGTTATAGGACAATAGTGCTGCTGCTAAATACATATCTCCAATTCTTTTTTCCATAAATTTTTTCCATATCTAAAGATGCTTGAGGGTGGAGGGGAGGGACTCCACCCCCAAGACATGCATAAGGAGTGTATAACAAACCTACCCAATCACGGAACAGGTCGTAGTAATTCTTCCAGTAAACTGAGAGGTATATTTACCCTGAGCGCAACAAGCCTTGATAACCAAAGCAGTTGCAGCCCAAATCTGGAAGCTTACCGCCGTACAGCCAGGAACAAGATCATTCAAACTTAGCGGAATTTGAGTAATCTTATAAACCAAGTCCTCGCCGTTGTGAGTAAGTCTCATAGGCCAAAGATCAGCCTGGAAAGTTGTAGAACCAGAAGCATTTCTGCGGAAGTTGTTATCCGCAATTACTTCAAGTCGTCCAACACCAGTATTTACGAACCCTGCGAAGTTATAGCCAGGAGTGATGCGGTTTCCATCAGCGAAGTTCACAACTTGTGAACCCTGGAAACCAAGCTGGAAGTACGCACTCATCATTTCCTGAACAGCTTGTGGGCCTCCAAGAACTGCGGTTGGCTTTGCACAACTCTCTGACAAGAAGCGGTCAAACGAAATTGCAGAGAAAGTACCAGATGCAGTATTGTCATTGGTGTGGAATGTGCAGGAGTAATTGGTTGCCCAATTCTCAATACCAGTGAACTCCAGGGAGTTACCAGAGTGATCTCCGTTTACTAACAGAGCATCCCAACCATTCAGCACCAAGGTCATACCTAAGCGCATCTCTTTCTCTTTTACATCAGCAACCACTTGCTGTCTGAAAGTCGCAGCATCCATAGCTCCAGGCAAACCTTCACCAGCAGGAAAACCGTCCACCAAGGTATTGATACCATTCCAGTTTGCAGAAGCAACTGCCATAGAGTGCTTAATGTCTCTAATGGACAGAGTTTTCTTAGCACCAATATTCTTGATGTCTACGGTTGTGTTCGCACCATCATGCTCATATTCCTCAGGGCATTCACCATCTGCAAATGCAAGATAGCTAGAACCAGAAGTAAATTCAAGAGATGTCATCTCCCTCCAATACTCAGAGTTCAGGGAAGTCGAATGCTCTGGAAGTCGATTCCAGAGTGTAACTTCCTCGCACATTGCAATAATTTCAGTTGGGTCAAGTGGCTGAGGATATTGTGCATCAAAATCCCCAGGTTGAACATAGGGCTGAGGGAGCAACACAGGATCGGTTGCACGTTCCACAGTCTCTAGATCAAACGTGGGTTCAGCAGCGGAATCGCTGCCCAAATTCAAAACTTTGTCGTCCATCTCTACCTCCAAAGGTAAAAAATATAGTCGTTTTTTCTGTCGCCTTTAGAGGCTTAACCAGATTTTATCTGTTCAAACCAACAGATCGTTCTGCTAACATCCGAAGCTTAGGTGTAGATGATTTCTTCAGAGGTTGCTTAGTCAATGACTGTTGCTGCTCCAAAGTTGGCTGAAAGCTTCTTGGTTTAGGAATGTAGTTTTCAGGTAAAGACGGTTTTCCAGACTCAGATAACTGAACCTGTACCAAGCTCAATTGATTAACAATCGGTTCTAGCTTTGCATCAATTACCTTGGACAGCATTGCAATCAGGTCTTCCTGACCGTCTGAAACCTCTTCCTTTGGTGCTGATTTGACGATACCAACAATGCTAGTGCTCAGAACATTGAAAGGTTCTTGGAGCATTTCAAGTGCAGCCTGTGGATCAGTCTTATCAACCTCATCATAAGAAGCTTTGAATTGTTCTAAAATCTCATCCAACACATGAGGTTCTGCAACAGATTTATCCTCCACTTCTGGAGTTTCTTCTTCAACCTCTTCAGAGATTTCTTCCTCATCAACAGTAACGTCTTCTTCAGGAGAATCGTCCTCTAGGACTTCCTCTTCTTCTGACTTAACTACTATTGCTTGGGATTTATCTACCGATTCAACTTCTTCCAATGCTTCTTCAATTTCATCAGCGAGTTCATCACCGACAATAGAAGCAGCATCTTCTTTTCTAGTAATAGCCATAGAACGCTCTACCTCCATCTCCGTTCTGACATTTACAGGCACTCTTGTCAATGCAAGATGCACCAGATGACCAGCTAGAAATACTTTTCCTTTTGGTTCATCTTCTGTAATTAGCTCCAACAAACACTCAGGGCATATGTCATTCAGAGATTTTCTATCAAAAATATAACCATTGCTCTTGTGTTTATGTTTCCAATCAATAAATGCTATGGAAACTCTAACTTTATCTGCATCTGATCTTTCTTCTTCTCCATATAAATCAGTACAAATTGCATCAAAACAAGCCTTCCCCAACGGAGAATTGTCAAATGATCCAAATGATTTTAATCGGTTTCCGTCAATAAATACCTTATCAACTGCCCCTGGTACTGCTCTCCCATTAACATCTGGATAGTGAGATAAGGATAAATAAGGTATTCCTCCACACCAAAACTCACTACATAGATGCTCTGGAGGCTTTTCCTTAGTTCCAATTCTATCAATAAAGTCAGAAAACAACTCCATAGACATCTCATCATGGTATAAGTCCTCAAACGTGTCAGAAGCTACAGCTCTCCAACGCATAGTTTGAGTTTCTTTGTTATAAGATGCCTTAGTTATCGCAAGAGAAAATTCCTTCAAGTCTGCCTTCTCTTTACGAACCCAGCTATCTTCAACCTTTTTATATTTCTTCTTTACAGCACCCCAAGCAACTTTATTTACGCATTCGTCCATACGATCACCAGCATCTTTACAAGTGCCAGTTCTCGCTGCTTTTTCTGCTGCAACGTAGATTTTCTTAGCTCCCTCTGGTAGATTTGAAGGTGGCATTTCCTCACTCTATGACTATTTCTCTAAACTTATCACTCCATCCAAGAGATAATAAGTGCATTAAGAAAGTCGATATTCCTCCAGTAATAAACTCAGAAACTACAGGAACATAAAAAATTTCAGACAACACTGTCATTCCAAATATGAAAGAAAACACAGTGTAAATCCAAAATCCAAAGCACAAATCGCACTTTACCAACCTACCTAAGAAGTTATCTTTGTTGTAATTGTCGAAGATAAACTTCTGAAATAAGTAGATAAAGACTTTCCCTACAGCAAGAAAGATTACAAAGCTACTGAGTAACAGGAAGTTCTCCAACTAAAACGTAAAGCATTAATTCACCAATAATCGTAGCTTGGTCAGGTGCTTTTACTCTTTCAAGGTGTTCAACCTTGATAAGTTCAAAGCCAGCATTGAGAAACATTCCAACATATTCCTCAACCTCTTCAACTGGAAAAGTTCCTGCCTCTTCGTTTCTAACTCCAGTAGGAGAAATACCACGAACAATGTGCTTTATGACTTTCCTAGATTCTAAAGGTTCTACTTCTGCTACAACTTCTTCTACTTCTACATCTGTCTTTGTTCTATCTGCAATCGACATTTCTATATCTCCTCTAATATTTCATGTATTAGATCAGATAGAGTTTCTGCAAGATCATAAATTAATCTATTTCCTGCATTCTCTATCTCTTTTCTGACAATTGATACTGTCGTATTATCACTTATTATTTGCTGTGTGTCAAGTACCGATGCAACTTTATTTGCATTTATTTTACTAGATAATGATTTTCTTGTACCAGAAATCACGCAATTTTGTATGATATTAGGTATATTCTCAAATAAGTTGTCAATTACCTTTGTCAAATCATCTACAAATTTGGTTTCAAGTTCATCATTTATATCAAAATGACTTTCAAGATAATCAGTCTCTCCAGCTTCATACATCTCCTCAGATTTCTTAAGAAGTTTCTGATTTACTGCTGATCTAAATATATCAATCAAGTCCCTAGCGATAGAATCATGTGACCACTTAGATTCCCACCATCTATCGGTCTTCATAACTTTGTTCAAATTAGACCTTGCACTTGCTAGAGAAGTTAATGCAAGTTCTGATATTTCATCTTCTGATGCTTCTCCCCAAACTATTTCATCATGCCAATCATTCCAGGCACTCAGCTCCCCAATATCGTTTATGTCTACATCAGTGTTGAAAGACTTCTTTGCTAAAACCATTGTTGGATCAATCGCTGCACGAATTAGTCTTCTCAGCCTGTAGTCTTCTATACCGACAATGCGTTCAATCTCATTGGTAAAATAGTCTCCTCTTGGAAGAACTTCCCCATGCCCTCCCTCAGAAGGTGCAATCGGTCTTCCCAACATCCCAGGGCGTTCATCGACTGGAGTTTGATTTGGCATAATCTCATCTTCTGGAATATCTTCTGGAATTGAAATAGATACAAGACCGTCAGCTATCAACATTCTCCTACCTTCATTCGGAGTAATTACACCCAATTCAATCAATTGACCTATTGCTGTAGCGTTTGAAAGTCTTGACCTACCCATAGCGACACTAAGTTCATCATCCTGATCTATGATTTTGTATTCCAACTCATCTGGAAGAATAAAGTTGAAAAATTGCATCATTTTTGTCTTGAACCTAGCAAATCCTGTTCTGCGAGACTTTCTCTCCTCACGAATTGAACCAGCTAATGTGTCTCCACCAGTAGAAACAGAACTCATGCCTATATCAGAAAGAGACAACCCATACCCTGATGCAACAAATGATGCATACTTTGATGTGATAGAGTCAAACAACATCTCTGTTGGAGGTCTTCCAAACGGTATCCATTCAACGGGGTTCTGGTGTTCGTACAAAACTGGTATCTTAAATCCATCAATTCCAGTAAGCATCTCTTTGAAACCAGATAACCAAGCTTCAGCAGACACCTTCGACATATCACCCAAATCTAAAATCCCTGCTTCTGGAGTATCAAGTAGAAGATTGGCATAATAGACATCACCACGATTTATCAGTTCAATAGCCAAATAGATTTTCTCAGGAGGAGCAAGACCCCAACCCTTCCTGTTTATCTCTGTTCGTGGAGACATATAAATTCTGTCAATTACATACCAAGGGAAATAGATTGGTTTGTCTGCAAGTTCTCTTAAAGCCTGACCAACTGGAAAGTCTTTATTCAAAGTTGGAAATAAAGTTCCAGCATCTATTAACTCCATCCACATTGCTTTACCTTTTGGTTTATCCCCCTGCCTACCTATCTCGGCAGCAGCACCAAATGGAAGGTCTAATAAATCCCTACCTATCCACTCCACTACCTCGCTATAACTGTACTCTCCAGTGTGAGAAAAGAAGTCAGTGTAATATTCTATTTCGCTTTTAAGTTCATCTCGCTTGTCACTATCTTTAGCGTCTACTTTCCAATCCAAAGATAAATAGTTGGAGATTATAGTTTCTCTGCAAACAGTTGCTACTGGTTGTCTAGCAACTATATATCTCCATGCCTCTGCGTTATACCACCCTGGTTGTCTCCAAGCTGGCAAATACCTATTTAGCCAAGATGGTAAATCTAGGTTGCGTTCCCCCTTCTCCCTAGAAGGTGGAGGAGGCGTCCTCTTTACTCTAGCCTCTTCAACAAGTTCTGTCATAACATTAGTCCCATTCAAATCTTTTTGACATTATACTACAAGAATGCTATATTATTTACATTAGGAATTATCTTACGTTCTAACTTTACAGCTTTGAACTCTATATCTCTCCAAGTTATTATGGGGGCAACAGTATGTCTAGCCCCACTTACACTATCCACCCTGTCATCATGTCTCAGTTCAGGGAAACTACCCAACTGTCTTAAGAAACCTTCATTCCACTCACCAAACAACATATAAAACTTCCCTGCTGCTGCCTCTGAGAACCAAGCATTTGCCCTCATCACTTTATCTCCAGCATCTCTTGGATTGTGTCTTTCAACTTTGAAAGCTGGAAGTTTCCCAGTTATGTAAAGTTTTATCTCCTCAACTTGGTTTATTCCACCTGACCCTGGTTCTTGCTCAATGTAAATTGGAACATAGTACCCATCAAACATTGCAACCTGAAAGATGTTCTCTTTGATGTCTTTCCAAGACCAATGACCGCATACTTGATCTTCAATGTAAAAGTTCTCTCCGTCCCAGGACATGAGAGTACCCACTGTTTCATCTGGATCGTTTTTCTTCTTTCCAGTTATTTTCTTTTCACTTGCTGCTAAGTCCCAATACCTAACTCTAGCCTTAATCTCACGTTCTTCTTCATGCAATTTTGCTTGCATCTGTAACGTGCTTAGAACCTTTCCATCAAACCAAGACCTATCACCAAGGATACCTCCCTCAGAGACAAACCTACCGTGTACTTCCTGCTCTCTAAGCCAACCAGAGGGATACATAGCAAGAATAGATGCATAAAACCCTGGATCAAGGTTCTCTTTGTTGTCGTCAATAGAACCAGAGAATATTTCAACCAGAGGTCTACCACCACCCTCTTTCTCAAAGAGTTCTATTGCTTCTTCTGGAATTTCTTGGTCAATAAATAATCTATAAATCCAGTGGTCTACGCCTCTAGGTGTAGTAGTTACCCACGCCTGAGGTTCGTGACCAACACGTACAGATGCATTTGCAACTTGCCAAGGGCCACCAGTCAAGTCTCTACCACCCTCGTCATACCACAACCAGTTAATATTTGGCCCTCTAGCGGAGTCTTCGTCTTTTACACCCTTACAGATTACATCAGCACCATTGTCAAAGACTAACCTGAACGGTTGTAGAGGTTCCCACTCTTTATTTGCCCTATACTGGTATTTCGGAACTACTTTGTCCCAGGGTATCCACTCTCTAAGTTCGGGCCAAGTAGAAATCTTAAAGTTCTCAAAGTCAGGGTTAAGAACTGCCCCAGGTAGACCTTGCATTATTTTTCTTAATGCTTTTTGTGCTCCAGCAGCAGACTTACCAGAACCTCTACCACCTTTGAAAGCACAGAATCTAGCAGCAGATTTTATAAATCCGTCTTGCGGTTCTGTGGGTATATACTGCCTACCATCTTCCCTCTTGAAGTACCCATTTGAATCCAAAGGCCACTTTGCAATCTTCTTCTGAGCTTTGGATACTTTTTCACGTATTTCATGTCTTACGTTGATTCCTCTAGCATCAGCTTCAGCAAGTAAAGTCTTAAGTCTCTTAATCTTTTCTTCATCAAGAACTTCTAAAGACACAGTGTTTAGTCCTCAATCTTGGAAATAATAATATCACCAGCTTCAAGTATACCAGCAATCTCCTCAAGCAAATCTGCATCATCCATATTCATCATCTTCTTCAAAGCAGTACCGACACCCCTACTATTCTGCTCAATGTTTACACCTTCAATAAGCAATCTAACTGCTGCATTTGTACCCAACTCGTCCTCATGTTCCTTCAGGTATCTTAGACCCATTTCCTGCATCTCTACACCAGTAGTAGCATGTCTGTCCAGCATCTCTACTTTGTCTGCTACCATTTGTGCATTCATCTGCATTCTTACTTCTTCGTCCAAAATAGCAGCACGATCTTTCCATTTCGGAAACCATGCCTTTGAGATAGTTTGACGAGTTGGTCTGTGTCCCTCATTATCTTCAGGTATCATGTTGTAAAACTTGTCTAGTGCTGGTTTACCTCTCTTGTACCAAAGATAAAACAAATCCTCCTTGTAATCGTCATTAAATTTTGAAGTTCTTAAAGATTTAGTCAGCTTCGGCAATTTTATCTCTCCTACTTTCAAGTCTATCTCTCCAGAGACTAGCACCATCTCTGTGAACCTTGTTGTGACACATAAAACAGAGCGGAACTCTATTTCCTTCCCTTTTCCATGTTCTAGGTAATTGAGACTTTGGAATTATCTCATGTAAAGTCTCAGTCTTTCTACCACAGAGAATACAGCGATTACGATATTTTGCTAACACCTGTTCTTTCGGTGTATATGTAGTCATAATCCTCCAGACCCATTTTCTTAATCCATCTAGTAATTCTAGACTTAGTAGCTCCATAAACATGACAGGCTTTTTGAACAAGAAACTCATTCCATTCGTGATCTGTAAAGTTTGCCCCTGCATCTATGTAATAAGGTTTAGCTTTTTCAGGGTTCTCAATTACCCAAATCATAGCAGACCTCCAGATAGAGTAACTTGTATATGGCTTACCAGTCCTGGGATTAACAATTCCTCTATTTGCCATAAACTCACAAGCTTTGTGAACAGTATCAGTTTCCACCCAAGCTTTAAAGCATTCTTCAGGATTTAAATTTGATTTCATCTTGTTTATAATCGACATTTTCATCTCCAAAATTAGCATTCCATTAAAACTATATTTTTACTATTGTAACCATTATATTATTATGATAATATATTGTCAAGTTATTTCTAATAACAGGAGGTAACATGGTAAGAGAAGGACACATGTATTTAATACCAGAGGGAGATGAATTAAGAGAAAAACCCTTCCCATATATAATTAAAAGCTTAATTAATAATATATTAATTAATAATGGTTCTTTTAACTATAATACTTGCTATATTAATATTAATACCTCTGAAGTAGAAAGATTTAGAGGTAGAATGGTAAATGGAGTTAAAATTAAGACTTATAACTGTTTACCTGTTAATACTTATTGGTTTGTTAAAGAATTTAAAGGCATATAGTTCAATGGACAGAACAAAAGCCTTCTAAGCTTTAGATACAGGTTCGAGTCCTGTTATGCCTACTAGCTCTATTCTGGATACAACCTTAAAAACTAAATACAGGGTACTAACCTTCTAGCGATCCGCAAGTACCCTAAACTCTAACAATAAGTTAAAAATTTCCGTATTTTGGCGGTATTTCAGAAAATAACTGTAAAAATATCCAGAATAGAGCGTTTTTTGTAAAAATAACTTAATTTAGTGCGAATAGGAGACTAAAGTGAAAAAATATAAGATTTTCGTGCCTTTAATGGTAATTTTTCTATTTTTATCTGCTGCAATGGTAGAAGTAGTCTATGAGAATATGGTTTACATGCCATTAGTGTTTAAAGATGGATATTATTACGATACACCTACCCCAACAGCTACTTTAACCCCTACAGCAACTAAAACACCAAAACCACCTACCCCAACGCCTACTGCAACCCCAACTTATATTGTTGCAGAGGGCGGTAACAGTTGTGTTTACATTTGGGACGCTGTAAGGACAGTAGATGGTGGTACAAGAGTAATTTCCCAAGCCCCTTCTGTATGTTCCTACCTGACCATACATTCCTGGCAAGACCATCCACTAGGAAATCTGTTAATTGTAAAAGCTGAAAGAATAAAAACAGATACTTACGGGTGCGAGGAAGACGATTTTGGGCCTCTGGTAAAATGGCCACCCATAGATGGGGTATGCCCACCACCAGAGATACCACCTGATCCATTTTCAGAAGACCCCTGGGGAGATATAGAGACTCTAACCTTAGAGAGAAGTGCTGCAATAGTTTGTGGTTACTGCGAAGAATGTGGTGTACCATTTACGCTAAACTGCAAGGAAGTAAGGCGGTAATGTCCACTCTGCATACTGTCTCTAAGCTTCTAAACGAAAATAATATAAGCCACTGGTTCGGAAATATCTATAATGGCGCAGACCTTTTACACGGTGCAATAATTCTAGAAAAGCCTCTGCGCCACTATGGAATTTGTGAAAGTTGTGGTGGAAAACTGGAAGATAAAAGATTTCGGGAGTGTGAAGAATGTCGGTAGACCCCTGGTTACAAGTGGGAATAGCAATATTTCTAATGGTACTGGTATTCGTAATTTGGTACATAATTTACTCGGAGGCGAATAAAGGAAAATGAAAGATGAATTGATTACGCATTGGATTACGTTTTATAGATCAGCAGAAGATACTACTGGATATGAAATTGAATTGGTAGAAAAGAAATATTTGTACGCAACAAGACAATTTGCCCAGGAACAATATAATCGTGCTAAGAAAGCTGAGAAACGAATAGCGGAGCTGGAAAGCATTGGAGAAGAAGCAAGGTTACAATTTGAAATATTTTTACAAACTGGACATGATGGTTATGACCAAATTAAAAAAATTAGAGATTTGTTGGATAGAATATGAAGGAACTAAGCGAATATACAGAAGAACTGGAAAGCATACTGGATGCTGCTAAGACCCATGTAACTCGCTTCTTTATTTTAGTAGACAGGCACTCTAAAGCGGTCTGCAATATGCCCGAATTTGGTCTACATATGCCACCAGAGAAAAGATCAGAATACCTTGAAGAAGTACATACGCTTGAAGCAGTAATAAAGGAGTTGGGGGAGTGTTAATACGTACAAAGCTTCGCTGCTTATTATTCGGACACAAGTGGAGATTACCTATCTGGAAATATACTTCCAGAGAAGTAATTATTACCAAGACCTGTTTATACTGCGGAAAGATAGTAGTAAAGAGAGAAAGAGTGGTATAATTATTTGAGCTAAGTGAAGCATATACCCCGATTCTACTTTCTATCTAAAAGAATCGGGGTATTAATTTACCTTAATCGGGTACTTATTTTCCTTTAATCTAATTTTCCTGTATATAAT
>WOR8_10005531_pt1 | contig 12168 bp, 9 predicted proteins | sample DeeMarSeWOR38_10_FD_19890 | JGI IMG/M metagenome (IMG submission 19890) | reverse complement strand
CTATTTCGGAGCCGAGTACCACCCTATGGACCTCGTTCCAGGCAGTTATATCATCGTACTCAAGGTAAAGGATTTGATTAGTGGTAAGGAACGGAGTGCGGTCACTGAAGTGCGTTTGCTAGAGCCTTGGTGACGATCTTACTACTATCCCCACTCACTCCGCATTACTTGCGCAAGCAGTTTGGTCAACCAGCGATGAAGCTGAATATGGCTCCGATAAAGATCAGGATTATTGGCTCAATCTTCAAGAAGAGAAGCAGTAGTAGTGCTCCAATGCCAAATGCGGCGTAAGCCGGTTGTGTCCAGTTCAACATAGCAAAATAGAAACCAGTAGATATCAGTATCGCAACAACTGCTGATTTTATCCCGTTGAAGAAAGACACAACGTACTTGTTTCCTGATATGCGCCGGTAGATACGGACCAGAACCATGAGCATCAGGAATGATGGAAGGAATATGCCGAGGGTGGCGATTATCGCTCCGGGTATGCCCATGACCTTGAAGCCAACGAATGTGGCAGTTATTGCTACCGGTCCCGGGGTCATCTGGCCCAGGGCAACGCCGTCGATGAATTCCTTTGCCGATAGCCAATTCCTGATATTGCACACCTCGTTCTGAATGAATGGGATCGCGCCGTAGCCGCCGCCGAATATTACCGCGCCGATCTTGAAAAATACGCCGAAGAGCTCTAATGCCTTTGTGAGATCAAATAAGAGTATTGGCACGGCGAAGAACATACGTTTTACGAACCCTGCGTGTTCAATGCCGATACTCAGAAACCCGCTGAGAATAACCGTCAGTATCGGATCAAATTTAAGAATGAAGAGTGAGAGGGCGAAGAAAAAGATGATCACACCTTTCGCATTCTTGATCAAGACCCTACCCATCTCATAGGCTGCCCAGAGAATTATCGATGTGATCACGGCTCCGATCCCTTTGAATATCAAGGTTATGCCGGGCAGGGTATTGTAGGTCAAATAGAACCAGGATAACACGATCATCAGTATGAATGAAGGCAGGATGAGTGCTGCGGCGGACGCAGCCGCACCGCGTAACCCAAAAAGATGATAGCCGATGTATTCACAGTAATTAGGCACAAATGGCCCGGGTAGCATCTGGCCCAAGGCTACGGCCGTTGCGAGTTCGTCGTCATCAATGAATTTCTTCTTCCTGACAAGCTCTGTGCGTAACAAGGCTAGCATACCCAAACCACCGCCAAACCCGAACAAACCTACTTTGAAGATCGACTTGGTCAGCGAACCCAGGTCTTTGGCCATTAGCGGTCAAAACTTCCGGTTCGGTAGCCAGCCAGATCGAGAGTGATGAATCTGTAGCCAAGCCCGCAAAAATAGCGCACGATCTTCGTATGTTCCCGCACCAATTTTTTGAACTCGCGCTTATTGGTCTCTATGCGCGCGATCGGATAGTGATCTCGCACGCGGATCTGCGTGAACCGGAGCTGGAGAAGGTAATTTTCGGCTTTTTCAATGCGCCGCAGTTTTTTTATGGTTAGCTCTTGACCATAGGGAATGCGCGATGCGAGGCAGGCTGCGCTCGGCGCGTTCCAGTTGGGAAGACCGAGCCGGCGGGCAGTTCTGCGTATTTCTTTTTTTTCAAATCCTGCCTCTACAAGAGGTGACGCGATGCCCAGACGTTTGAGCGCCCTCAGGCCGGGCCGGTGGTCACGAAGATCTGACTTACTCGTTGCCTCGATAACAACGTAACCCCTTTCCCTGGCAATCTCCTTGAGTTTCTTCATGAGGACCAGTTTGCAGTAGTAGCACCGGTTCTTGACGTTCTTTCTGACTTCCTGCTTTTTTAGCGGCTGAGGATTTATTGTGACGTGCTTGACACCAAGTCGTTGCGCGATCTTTTTTACGGCGCTCTTTTCGCGTTCGGGTTGCAGTGGCGAAACTGCAGTGACCGCGATGACTTCGGTTCCCAGAACATCTTTGGCGATCTTCAAAAGCAAGCTCGAATCCACGCCGCCCGAAAATGCTACGACAACGCCGGGATAGGTTTCTAAGATTCCTCTTAGTTTTTTCAGTTTACGGATGCGGGGACCTATGTTAAATAGGGTAAAAACTCTTCGCTCACCGGTGGTTTTTTCACCCAGCGAGCGAGCTCTTTCTTGTCATCAAAAATTATGACGGTGGGGATTTCTTCCACCTCATGAAACGCGCCTTCGGTCAGGCCGTCCACTGTTTCCATGTCGTAATATTCGATCGTTGCGGCAAAATTATTCTTTTCTTTGAAATACATCAATTTCTCGCGCGTATCCTTGCAGACCTGGCAGTCTGGCTTGCCGAACAAAAAGACTTGTTTCATCATACCCCCTTGTTTTTTCTTCAATTCTAATCGTACGGGACGAAAAGTCAAGTTATCATTCAATTGTCAGCAAAAGAGAACTATCTTTCGAACAACCTCACCTTTCATAGAATTGTAAGTGAGTCGAGAAATCAGACCTTTTGTGAAACATTGTTGGTACTCGACTGTGATCGAACGATAAGAGTCTGCAGCTTGTCAGATTGAGTGATAACAAGGATGGTGTCAGTCCATTGACATATCATGCGGGGTTGATAAAATGTGAGGTGCATTCAGAACAACTTCACCCTTTAATAGATAAAGAAAGACAGAAGGTCGCCCGTCGCTACCGCAGCGACAACCGGAAACTTGGCATTGCCTCGTTTATCATAAGCGCTGGTTTCCTGTTCGTGTTAATATATCTGGGTATCTCAAGGAACTTGGTGCACTTTGCCAGTCAGTATGTTGGGGGAAGGTTACTGCTCATCGTCATATACTTCTCTTTTCTGTATGTTGCATATTCTTTTCTGACGCTTCCTTTCGCCTATCTTGGAGGTTACACTATTGAACACAAGTACGGGTTTTCCACGCAAACCAAGGGTGCCTGGTTTGCTGATTGGGCAAAGTCCTTTCTGGTCTCCTACATACTCGGTCTTGCAGTTTTTGGGGTGATCTACCTTGTAATACCTGCTGCTCCGGGGCTGTGGTGGCTTTGGCTTTCGTTGATCATGGTGGGTATCAGTGTCGTGCTTGCCAATATATTCCCGGTGGTGATCCTACCTTTGTTCTACAAGACAAGTCCGCTCGAGGATTATGAAATGCGCAACGAAATTGCCGATTTGTGCGGACGTGCTCAACTTAGGGTGCGCGGTATATTCAGTATAAATCTGAGTAGCAAGACAACCAAGGCGAATGCCGCCGTTGCCGGACTGGGAAATACGAAGCGGATACTCATCGGTGATACACTGTTATCCAAATACGAGAAGGGTGAAATACTGTCTGCACTCGCTCATGAGATAACACATTACCGGGAACATCATATATGGTGGTTGATAGTGTGGCAATCCATTATCACAATCCTGATGTTCTATTTGTTCTATCGCATTCAACCGTTCGTATACAGCTTGTTGGGTTTTGGACAGGCATCAGAAATGGCCGCCTTCCCTGTTTTTGCTCTGCTCTTTTCGGCGCTGTCCTATCTGTTGCGGCCAATTGGTGCTGCGCTCTCAAGGTATTACGAACGAAAAGCCGATAGCGGAGCGTTTGAACTTACGCAGAACGCTGAAGCTTTCATCCAGCTCATCGCCAAACTGTGTAACGAGCAATTGTCAATCGCGTATCCCAATCCAATAATAGAATGGTACAAATATTCTCATCCCTCTCCGGGGAAACGGATCGCATTTGCCGAGAAATGGAAGCAGTTGTAATATGCACAAAGATCTTGTTTGATGATGATATACTGAAATATTAGCAACTATTGTCTAGGGAGGAAATCCATGAAGATCATGCAAGTAGCAGACTTGAAGGAAAAAGAAGTCGTACCTGGCATAAAGGGGAAATTTGTGCATTCGGACAATATGACGGTCGTGTACTGGAACATTGATGCCGGTGCGGTCATGCCCGACCATGTGCACCCGCACGAGCAGATAGTCAACGTGCTCGAGGGTGAATTCGATTTCACGGTCGAGGGTCAAGTCCACAAGGCAAAGCCTGGGTTTATTGCGGTAGTTCCATCAGATGTGAAGCACGGCGGCAAAGCAAAGACCAACGTCCGCATCCTCGATGTCTTTTATCCGGTCCGCGAAGACTACCGCTAATTCCCGGGGACAGGCATAACATTTTGCACATTTAAACTAGAGATAGTCCACTTGTACATCGCAACAATCGATTGTGATGCGGGAAATGTTAATAATGTTATGCCTGTTCCTATATAGTGGCGTTGCGGACTTATAATCCGTAAGGTTTTATAGCTATTCGTGTCAACGATTGTATTTCCAACGATTTACTGCCCACGAGGTCTTGATAGGTGCTATCTGTGCCACCATACTGTACTATGTAGCACATCCATTATCTCCATATTGACTTGCGACGACTGGTGGGGGTGAAATACAATCAAAATACCTGAAATCCTAAATATCCGAAAACGGACCGCTGACAAGAAGGTACCTAATAATTTGAAATTGAACGTTAAAATTATTGATTACTCTTTTCCTTTACCGATTCCCAGTTTTTTCATCTTACCGAGCAGAGTGGATCGTGGTATCTTCATGATCTTCGCGGCTTGTGATTGGTTATTATCTACGTGTTCGAGGACAAATTCCACATACCGTTTTTCAAATTGTTGAAGCGACAAAGGTTCGCCTTGATGGGTTACAAATAATCGTATTGCTGTGGGAGATTCTTGCTTGAGCGATTGGATTTTTTGTGATAAATCCCTAAATTTAATTTCCGCGCCGTCTTTCATGAAAATGACTGTTCTTTCTATTTCATTTTCCAGTTCCCGTACATTATTTTCGTGCCAGTCGTACTGAATGAGTGCTTCTTGCGCATGTTTGCTAAAACCATGGCATTTCTTCTCTTTTTCTTTGCAGTATTTGGCCAAGAAATGCTCTGCCAGGAACATGATATCTTCCTTTCGCTCCCGCAAAGGCGGCATGTCTATGGTGACGACATTGATGCGGTAATAGAAATCCTTGCGAAACGATCCGTTGTTAACAGCCTTCTGCAGATCTTCGTTCGTGGCACAGATCAAGCGTGCATATACCTTGATGTTTTGCGTACCACCTACTCTTCTTATCTCTTTTTCCTGCAAAACCCTCAGCAATTTGATCTGCATTGCCTCGCTGGTATGATGGATTTCATCGAGGAACAGCGTGCCATTCTGAGCCGCCTGGAATAGCCCTTGTTTATCGACCGCACCGGTAAATGCACCCCTAACACTACCAAAGAGTTCTGCCTCCAGCAGCGTATCGGGCAGGGCGCCGCAGTTGATCGCTATAAACGGCTTGTTTTTCCGCTTGCCATTGTAGTGGATCGCCTTTGCTACGACCTCCTTGCCGCTGCCAGATTCACCAGTTATCAGCACGGTACAGTCGTCAGACATTATCTGTTCTATAGTGGTGAAGACCTGCTGCATGGCGTTTCCCTGTCCGATCATCCCCGGAAAACCATATTTTTTCCCTACTTCGCTCCGAAGTTGTATGTTCTCTGCTCTTAGCTGTTCCATTAAGTCCGCGTTTCTGATCGCAATTGCCGCCAGATTAGCAAAGGCTCTTAAAAAGGCAATATCTTCATTGGAAAAGATTTTTTTGTGTACACGCTGGTCAACATACAACGTACCCAGGGGATACTCGTAGTTGGGCGCGAAGAGAGGCACGCATACAAAGGAAAGTATATTGAATTCCTTGACGCTTTCTGCATCCTTGAACCGTCTATCCTTTGCCAGGTCAAAACTGAGAAGTATTTCGTTGTTCTTGAGTGTTTCCCGCACAATGCTTCGGCTGAACATTAGTTCTTTTTCATCCAGAGATTGAGATGCCAGGGTTCGGCGGATGTCGCCAGATGGATCGGTAAGGAGGATGTGTCCTTGTTCCGCTCCGATATTTGCGATCGCGAGTTCCAGTATTTCATGTAATAATACCTCAACGTTGCCGATCTGATTTATCTTCTGGCTGACCTGGAATAATGCCCTTAACTTTTCAGGTGATATACTGATCTCAGGAATGTTGATTTTTTCTCCATCAGATCTTTTATTGCTATCCATATATACCTTTCTCTTTCAACACCTTGATCTCTCTTTTTAAATCCTTTATTTCATGTCTCGCTACATATATCTTTTTTAATGAATTGCTGAGTTTTGTAGAAATTGTATCAATGATATCCTCAGCTGCCGCAAGATCTTTCCATGCTTTTTTGAATTGCTTTTGCGCAATAGCTATTTTGCCCGATATATAGTGTGCTTGCCAGTATAATTCCATTAAATTATAGCGTTTGCAGATGGCCCTGCATTTTACTGCCGCCTTTCTTGCTTGAGCATACCTCTTTTTTACAAAGAACACCTGTGCCAATAACAGATGCCCTTGTGCAATGTATTTTCTGCAGCCAGTGCGCATCGCATAAGACAGGAACTCCTTGGCGATCTTTCCTGCTTGTTGGTAATTCCCTCTAGCAAACTCTGTCTTGATGATGAACATATATGTGTGAATGAGGGATGCGAACCGCCTGCTTTTTTTAACGCGTGGAAGAGCCTTGTATAGACTGCGCGCCGCAGCATTGAAGTTTTGTTTTAAATAGTATTTAAGCCCGGTCCGTAAGTAACGATTGGTATCATCGAATATCGCATCCGGACGCAAAAATTTGGTTTTCTTCTTAGAAAATTCAGATTCAATTTCTTTACATGTTTGAAGCGCCTTTCTCTCTGCGCCTATGTCTAACCATAGCATGCATAAATGATTGAGCTCGTAGATCACGTGCAGTCCTTCATGTTTCTTTTCCCTACATGCTGTCTGTATATTGTGCAGAGCCTGTTCATACTCTGCCTGGTCGGCATGAACTGAACCGATCCCGGTTAGTACATCACGTTTTATCCATACATCTCCCGATATCGAGGTCATCGCGAGAGCGTTCTCAAAATACGATAGGGCTTTTTTATGGTCTGCTAAATGCAGGAAGATATCTCCCAGATTGTCTATTACATTTCCCAAATACATTTTTTCTCCAATTCTCTCCAGTATCCGTTTCGATCGCATTAAATAGTGATATGCCTTGCGAATATCCCCCATTACCATATAGGTCAGACCAATCATGTTGTTTGTATATCCAACAATATTAAGATCTTCATTTCTTCGTGCTAATGTAAGCGCTTGTTTGCTTATTTTGATCGCTTCATCAAAACGACCCCACCAATAGTATGCAGCACCCATAACCCATAAACTTCTTTCCTTTGTAAGGTCACTCTTTTCCTGTACGCCGATCTTATATGCTTTTTTAGATAACTGAACCGCCTTTGCATGGTCATGTAGAAAAAAATATGCTTTGGCCATAATAGGCAGAATATACGCTTCAGCAATCTTGTCTGGATGTTTCTTTAAGGCACGAAGTGCTCTTTTGTTGAATTCATTCGATTCCTTGTATTGCCCTATATTAATGATAACGTTCCCGACTGCTGCCAGAGCCAATGCTAATTCTTTTTTCGCTCCCAAGGAGCGCGCTATCCGTATTGCTTGTTTATGATCATTAATTGAATCCTGGACCATAGCTAACCGTAGTTTAAGATCGCCTCTCAAGTAATACAGTTCCCAGGTAATAGATTGTTTTTCCTTGGTAGTCTTTTGTTTGCCATATAATTCTAAAAAATGTATAGCCTTATTTATATGATCTAATGATTCGTCATTCGCAAAAAGGCGAAAAGAATGCTGTCCGGCATTTAGTAGGAATGGAACGGCATCTGATCGTCTTCCGGTGTTTATTAGATGATACGCGATCCTTCCTGCGTATTCATCTTGGTCGCCAAAATGTTCTTCCATGTACGCGACGATGATATTATGATACTCTTTTCTGAGTTCCGGGATCAGGCCATCATAAATTACATCTTTTATCTTGACGTGGTCGAACTGGTACCCGTGTTTGGTCGCATGAATAAGATTGTGGGATGATTCAAGATTCTGTAAATTGCGCAATATGGTAACGCGTGGTTGCGCAAGGCAGTGGATCACGGTATCTGAATTAAATGATACGCCATCGACCGCAGCCAGTTCGATCAATTCCCGCTCATCCTTACTCAGTTTTTGGATCCTGCGGTTTATGACCTCGGTTACGGTCCTGGGAATGTGTATCTCTACTGAATCGCTGGCCAGGCGCCAGCCGCCATTGTGCCGGGTGATGATGTTTTCATCCCTGAGTAGCTTCAATACCTCGAGTATGAACAAGGGATTGCCTTCAGTCTCTTGATAGATCGATTCGGCAAAGTCTTTCGTGAACCGGAAATTCTCAAAGACCGATGTGATGATGTTTTTCGTACCCGTTCTGTCGAGACGATGGAGTGGTATTTCGTGGAACAGAGTTTTCGTTTCTTTTCTTTTTAGCAGTCTCTGCAGAGGGTGTTTTTTTTCTGCAATATCTTCTGGACGAAAAGTCCCGATGACCAGTACCCTGGTGTCGACTATGCTCTGTGTGATAGAGGTCAGCATGTCCAGGGTCTGGGCATCTGCCCAGTGCAGGTCATCGAAATGCATGACAGCCGGTCTGTCTTCGGCGATCATCTTGATGATCTCGGATACCGTATCCCACAGTTGTTCTTTATTGATAATATTAAGGTCTTTGAAAGATTGCCGTAGAACCAATGCTGCGACGATATCTTTCCGGTATCGCAAGTGTCTAGTCTGGTTTCTTAAATATTTTTCAAGTGTTCGGGTATCATGTACTCCTTTGTCTGCAAAATACTGGCGCAGCGATTCAACGATTGGTTGATACGGGATACCGGTGTGTTGCACGCATTTGCCCATGAGATAGCGCACGCCGCGTTTCTTTGCATCATGTCCCAGTTCCCAGGCCAATCGCGATTTACCGATTCCGGCTTCGCCCGACACAAACACTGCCGAGCCTTTACCGTTCAGCATTTTGGTCATATACCCTTGCAAGTGCTGCAGTTCCCGGTCGCGTCCGATCAGGGCTGAATAGATTCCCCGATGTTTCTCAAACACCTCCTCTAGCGTAATGTCAGAAGCGATGAGGGTCACAGTTTTGCCGCTCAGGACTTCGTCTAATTTCCAAAGATCACTCTCCATATCTAGTGCACTCTGGTAACGGTTATCTGGTTTTTTCTGCAGGGCTTTGAAAACCACCTGTTCCACTTCGCTGGGAAGCTCTTGGTCAATATCGCAAATACGCGCCGGTTCAGTGTACAGCAGGGCATGAATGATCGCACCAGCATGCTCGCCCCTGAACGGTTGTCTGCCGGTCAGCATCTGGTACAGGAGCACGCCCAGGGAAAATATATCGCTCCGGCTGTCGATCGCATCACCGACTGCCTGTTCTGGTGACATATAGTAAAATGTCCCCAAGATGGCATGGTCACTGGTCAGTGTAGTGGTATCCATGACCTTGGCAAGGCCAAAATCCATGACCTTGACCTTGTTTTTGTATAGCATGATGTTTCGTGGACTGATATCCCGGTGTACGATTCCCAGTTTGTGCGCAGCTACCAGGGCATCCGCGATCTGTTGTCCAATAGCAATGATCCAGGAGAGAGGTAGTTTCTTTTTTCTCATGATCGTGTTCAGGGTCTTGCCCCTGATCAGTTCCATGACAATGTAGGGTTGTCCATTGTGTTCCCCTGTGTCCAGCACCTTGACAATGTTGGGGTGGTTGAGTTGCATACCGGTTTTGGCTTCCCGTATGAACCTTGTGCGCGCAGCTGGGTCTGAAGTATGTTGGGGGAGCAGGAATTTTAAGGCAACATGATGTTTTGTCCTGATGTCTACTGCCTCGTATACCTCGGCCATACCGCCCTGACCGAGTTTGTGGACAATATCATATCCCGGTATGGTATTCATGTTCTAATACACTATTCCCCTTTTTGCGACGTTCAAGTTTATAGCCCGTTCTTAGATTTACTAATTTTGCTACGTGTGTGATTGAACCTCATCTACTGATTCTACATGCCTATCTGAGAATGTCAAGTATATGCTCATATACCGGCATACTGTTTAAATGGCGACACCTTGATTGTACAAAAGTCTTTAAATTACAGAATATTATTGTTGATTAAACTGGCATGCGTCTTGCAATATTTCAGGGTATGGAGCTAACAATGAAAACAGACATATTCCGTTTCAGCACAATGGCTCTTGTTGTGTACTTACCCAGCTTGGGTAGTGCAGAAACCTGGTATGTTCATCCAGGTTATACATTGAGTAAGACACAGGTAGCATTGAACATTTGTGGTAATGGTGATACCGTGCTGCAATGCTCCCCATTTGACCTGGATATGAATATATGTTATACTTGCGGGCTAAGGAAGGTATAAGCAGCCCAATATCAGGATTTCGCTAATGGCGAACCTGATCGGTGCATTGTATAATAAATAGGAGGAAATATGAAGTATAAATATATATGTTGTATAGTATGCATGCTGCTAGCTGTATGCATGTTTGCTCAAGCACCCGACATCCTGTGGACAAAAACCTATGGCGGAGTGATGGAGGATATTGGATATTCGATCCAGCAGACATCAGATGGCGGTTACATTGTCGCTGGTTATACCGAGTCGTTCGGTGCTGGAGAGAAGGATGTGTGGATACTGAGACTTGATTCATTGGGCGATACGCTGCGGACAAAGACCTATGGGGAAGCCGGATGGGATTTAGCTGCTTCGATTCAACATACAACAGACAATGGATATATTGTTGTTGGAACGAAAGTCTTTTGTATCCTTGACGGGGTTTGGCTTCTCAAGATAAGTGATTACGGTGATACCCTTTGGACAAAAACCATCGGCTTTCCAGGTACATATGGGGGCTGGGGAGGAAGTGATGTTAAACAGACAAGTTCTGGTGGATACGTGATCACTGGAGGTGCCGGTGGTCATGGCTGGGGCGGGACTTTTCTGATGAGAACCGATGCGCTCGGTGATACACTTTGGACCAACGGAAACGGCGGTAACACTGTGCAGGAGACATCAGACGGCAATTTCGTCATTGCCGGGACAAACTCGTTTAGCGCAACACATGAATTCTATTTGACGAAAGTAGATACCCTAGGTACTGTGCTATGGTATCAGGAATATGGAAGTCCCCACAGTAAAGGTACGGATGTGTTGGAAACTAGTGATGATTCCTTAACGGCATGTGGCAGCTCGTGGGGAGGTGTGAGTTGGGATATTTGGCTCATTCGAACAGATGCAAACGGTGATACCTTGTGGACAAAACGTTTTTGTGAGGGAGTCGCACATTCATTAGACAAGACGCTCGATGGAGGTTACATAATGGTCGGTGAGACTTCAGAGGATGTTGTATTCATCAGGACAGATTCTTTGGGTGATACGCTTTGGACAGCAGTATATGGCGGACCCGGGTATGACTGCCTTTATTCAGTTCTGCAAACCAGTGACGGTGGATGTATTGCGGTTGGAGAAACAAGTTCATTCGGTGCAGGTAATGCTGATGTTTGGATCGTTAAGCTAGGCCCTGATGTAGGTGTGGAAGAGAATAAGAATATCGTCTTCGATAATGAAAATCGCTTCACATCCATCTTCCGCGGTCCTCTGCAACTACCTGAAGGCAAGAAATGCAGAGCCTTTGACATAACGGGGCGGATTGTGGAACCGATAAATATGATTCCTGGCATATACTTTTTGGAAATAGACGGGAAGATCGTCCAGAAGGTAGTTAAGATAAGGTAGGGTTTTTGCTCACTAATGTCTTTCAGGTATTTTATAATGGCACTTCATCGTGTATAGTAACGAGGAGGTAGGCATGGATGAGAGAAATATAAGTGCGTATAAGAAAGGAGGAGAAATGAGGTACTGTAGAGCAATGGTTTTGATCCTCGGTGCTACCCTTGCATTTCTTCCTGCAATATCATTCGCTCAAATGACCTGGACCTGCGCTATTGATTCGGCTGACTGGTTGCCTAGGTCCTCCCACGCATCGGTTGTCTATGACGGCAAAATGTGGGTTCTGGGTGGCGCCTTGTATGATAATCTGTATTCGGTTGCCAATGATGTCTGGTATTCCACCGATGGCAGTACATGGACCTGTGCGACTGCATCAGCGGATTGGTCACCGCGGTTCGGTCATCATGTGGTTGTGCGTGATGATACAATGTGGCTTACTGGAGGCTGTGTAGACTATTCATCTCCGGGTA
>WOR8_10006725_pt1 | contig 12169 bp, 10 predicted proteins | sample DeeMarSeWOR38_10_FD_19890 | JGI IMG/M metagenome (IMG submission 19890) | reverse complement strand
TCACCAGCAAAACAGGAGACACCCTGTGGCAATCTTCATCGGTAGTGGGCGCGAAGCCGCCCCCGCCGGTTGCCCTGGGTCGAGGTGAGAGACGATTCAGCAAAACAAGCGTCGGCAGTGTGGAATACTTCATGCTTGCCTATGGTGTGAACTGGGCGACCAACACCGTCGGAGAAGCCGATGCACTGGCGTTGACCTTTGTTATGTCGACTGACCTGGAGTCGTTCGACAAACAGATTGTCCAATACCGCGCCACCTTATGGGGCTGGCTGCTGGCCATGGCCGTGCTGCTGCTGATCAGCCAGGCGCTGATATTGCGCTGGGGCCTGTCGCCGTTGCGCAAGGTGGGTGATGAGTTGAACCGCATCGAAAATGGCAGGCAGGAAGATATTGAGGATACATATCCTCATGAAATCAAAAGGTTAACGGATAATATTAACATCTTACTGGAGCATGAGCGCGAGCATAAAATGCGCTACCGCAACGCGCTGGGCGACCTTGCCCACAGCCTGAAAACGCCGCTGGCGGTATTGCAGAGTTCGCTCGCCGGCAAGGATGAGAAAACCGTCAGCACCTTTGAGGAACAGATCAGGCGCATGAACACGATTGTAGAATATCAGCTGCAGCGCGCCGCCACTTCCGGCTCAGGCGGAATCGGTAGTTACGTGGAAGTGGAACAGGCGATCACCCGCCTTGCCAGTTCCCTGCTGAAGGTTTATCGCGACAAGCAGGTTAAGCTTGAAGTGGATGTTGATCCGTCGCTGATGTTCAAGGGTGATGAAGGTGACCTGATGGAGATACTCGGCAACCTGCTGGACAATGCTTTCAAGTGGTGCAAACAGCGCGTGATGGTCAGTGCCGGGCTACAGGGTAAGCGACTCAACATCCGAATCGAAGATGACGGTCCCGGCATGAAACCCGAGCAGGTGAAGCGGTTGTTACAGCGCGGGGTGCGTGCTGACGAAACTATGCCCGGGCATGGCATCGGTCTGTCGATTGTGCACAACATTGTGCAGGCGTATCGGGGTTCGCTGAAGATAGAGCAAAGCGAGCTCGGGGGCGTTGCTGTTTTGGTCGATATTTGAATAACAGCTACGAGGGACGGGGAAACACAAAGTTGCAATCAGCCCCTTCTCCCTCTGGGAGAGGGCGCTTGCTTCCTGCACTTGATAAATAAAAACGGCAACCATTGTTGCCGTTTTGTTTTTATTTCAAGTTGTTAAGGCAGCCTGGTGCTGCACGGCTGGTCCTGTTACTCGCGGTATCTCATATCGTGACCACTGCCGTCGCGGTAACGGTACTGATGGGACTGTCCCTTGCCGTACCCCTGGCCCTGGCCGCGTCCACCGCCATAGCCCTGGCCACCCTCGCCATAGTTCGGGCCACCGCGTCCGTAACCCTGTCCACCCTGGCCATAACCATAACGGCCACCTGGGCCATAACCCAGGCCCTGGCCTTGTCCACCGCGACCATAACCCTGGCCCTGGCTACGACCTTGCCCTTCTCCACGGCCATAACCGTAACCACCCTGGCCTCTGCCGTAGCCGCGGCCATAATCCTGTCCGTCCTGGCCATAGCCCTGATCAGAGCCATAGCGGCCGCCTCGCCCATAACTTTCACGACCTCGACCGTCTCCATAACGGCCGCCTGGGCCATAACCCCGGCCATCCTGGCGATAGCCTTGAGCGTCACCCTGGCCACCACGTCCATAAGCAAGGCCCTTGCCCTCGCCACCTTCAGTGATACAGCCGGGCCCACCCTCGCCCTGACCACCCTGACCACACGGCCCCATGCCGCGGCCCATGCCGTCATTACCCTTGGCCTTGCCGTAATTGCCGCCCCTGGGACTCCCGTCTGCTGCCAGTACGCTGGACGTGGCTGCAATACTCATCGCGACGATTAAGCCTGTAATAATGTTTTTCGTTGTGACTTTCATAATTGGTTGATCTCTTCCTGGTAAGCTGATTAAAAACCTGTCTGCAATATTATCGCAGTAATCATGATCTGGTTGACAGGTTTTGTTGCCTTTTGGGATTTGTGAGTTAAGCCCCTCTCCCATAGGGAGAGGGGGTTTCATTTTAACGGGAATATATCGCAATTACTGTTCAGCAGTTGTTCAGTAAATTCCTGCTCAAATATGCGCATGACAGGTGAAAACAGGAGAAATGTCATGCCAATCAGTACTCATACAACAGGTAAAACAGCTATCGCTTTGATTGCGCTTGCCGGCTTATCGATGCCATTGCTGGCGGAAGAAACCGCATCAACACGGACGTCCAGATCGATCAGCTATACCACCGAAATCGGACTTGATGAAGCAGCCCGGAAGGCTGAACTCGACAAGGCAGATACTGATGTTTTCAATGCATTGGTGACGGAAGGGTTCAGGCCGGAGTCAGCACCAGCTGGCGTGTATGTCGAAAACATCACTTATCACTACGATAGTGATATTACGATCTATGATGCATCGACGATATTAATCAGTGATTTTGATAATGATGGTTTTTATCATCGTTTCAGTGTCAGCATCGATGCCGACACGCTAAGCAGTACATCCTGGGTGAATGCAAAGCTCTACCTGAGTTACGAGGGTGGTCCGTGGAATTACTATGCCAGCAGCGATGACTTTCATATACACGGTGACAGCGAACTTGACATCTATGTTGTAGAAACCGAACTGGCGGAAGGTTTTCCTGCGGGCTACTACGACATTCGTATCGAGTTATACGATGCCGAATACGGTGACTGGCTGTTGACTTACGGGCCGTATGACGATGACTCGTTGAGCGCATTGCCGCTTGAAGACAGTGTGTATGACGATGTTTACTACAGCAGCGGTTACACCACGGAGGTGATTGTTGCCGGGCATGGGGGTATCAGTGTCTGGTTATTAGCCGTGTTTGGTTTTATGGGTGTAATGCGGTTAATTAGTCGCAGGCCGGTATAAGGCTTTGCCGTTCCCGACATCAATAAAATCCGCTCATGGTGAGCTTGTCGAACCATTCACTTGTGCAGACCTATGACTGGAACGTGCAGGAGCGGCTTTAGCCGCGAATTGTCGATGTTCGCGACTGAAGTCGCTCCTACGCTTGATTCCGCCACGAGCAAATAAACAGGCCGCTTCAAAGCGGCCTGTTTTTATATGATTCGTGTATTAAACACAGCCTGTTGGTTTGGGTAAACCGCCATATTTGGTTATGGGTTTACAAAATACATCCATGTATTTTGCCCTTCGGGCCGTGCTTCGCACGTTCTAAATCGTTCCAGACGATTTAGAACATCGGGCCGCTCTGCGCGGACCCAAAAATTTGTTTAAACACATCCCGTTGGTTTGGGTAAACCACCGTACTTGGTGATGGGTTTCATGGGTCCGGTCATCCACATTTTGAACATTTCCTTTTGATCGGCGCCCATGTACTTGGCGAACTTGCGGATGGGTGGAACCACTGCATTTTCTTCATAATATTCCCTCGCCTTCAGGATCTGTTCCCATTTTGTGTCGTCGATATCTACCCCGTCGGCTTCTGCCATGGCTCTCCCAATCTCAGGTGTCCAGGCGTTCATGTCGACCAGATAGCCGTCGCCATCGCGTTCTGGTAATTGCATTTGTATTGCTCCGTTAATCAGTTTGTGTCGTTTGCTGAATATGGGGACGATTTACTGTGATTCAAGTACCCGGGCGGCGACCGGAAATGAAATCGTCAGCTTTCGCAGAAGATTCCCATGACTAACATGCAAGAATCATCTCCTGCTTTTTACTCGCCAAGGCGCCAGGAGCGCAAAGTTTTTTATGTATTATTTCTTTGCGGCCTTGGCGCCTTTGCGAGAATAAATAAATGTAAATTCAGGCTTCGATGTCGGCACGCATCTCAGCATCGTTAATTTACCGGATTTCAGCTAAGATACCGCCCCTGTTCACCCCAGCTTATTTCGAGATTCAAGTGTACGATTTCATTCCCGGCCAGCGTTGTATCAGTGATGCAGAATCGCAGATGGGCCTGGGAACCATCCTCAAGGTGGAACACCGCACAGTCACCGTGGTGTTCATCGCCAGCGGTGATACCCGCACCTATGCCAGGGAAACAGCCCCCCTCACCCGTGTTGAATTTGCCGTGGGTGATACCGTGCGCACCCAGCATGGCGTCTCGGTTACGGTTGCTGAAGTTATTGAACTACAGGGCCTGCTGACTTACATCGGCAAAGACGATGCCGGTAACAGGCACGAAGTCGCGGAAGCCGAGCTGGATAATTTTCTGCAGTTGAACCGGCCTTCCGAGCGCCTGTTCAACGGCCAGATCGACAGGCACAAGTGGTTCGAACTGCGTTATCAGACGCTGCAGGCACTTAACCGGCTCGGGCATTCAGAGCTGTACGGCCTTGTCGGCTGCCGCACCAGCCTGATTCCACATCAGCTTTATATCGCACATGAAGTCGCAAACCGCTATGCACCGCGCGTGTTGCTGGCCGATGAAGTCGGCCTGGGTAAAACCATTGAAGCCGGCTTGATCCTGCATCACCAGTTACTCACCGAACGCGCTCACAGGGTTCTGATTGTTGTGCCGGAAACGCTGGTGCACCAATGGCTGGTGGAGATGCTGCGGCGATTCAACCTGCACTTTCGTATTTTTGATGAAGCCAGGCTGGAAGATCTGTTCGCAAGTGACGATGAAACCGATGAGGATGCTGACGATACGCCGGCTGAAAATCCGTTCATGGGTGAGCAGCTTGTGCTGTGCAGTATCGAGTTCCTCGCGGCCAATCCGAAGTATTTTGCCCAGTGCCTGCAGGCACAGTGGGATTTGCTGGTGGTCGATGAAGCGCATCATCTGCAGTGGTCTCCTGACCATGCCAGTGATGAGTACCTGCTGGTCGAACAGCTGGCAGCACAAACCAAGGGGGTGCTGCTGCTGACTGCGACACCGGAACAGCTCGGCAAGGAAAGTCATTTTGCGCGTTTGCGTTTGCTCGATGCGGAACGTTTCCCTGATTTCGACGCCTTTGTCGAGGAAGAGAAAAATTACGAACCGATAGCACAGGTGGTTGAGGACCTGCTGGAGAACCGCGAGCTGAATGACGCAGACATTGCGCTGCTGCAGCAGACGATTGCTGAGGGGGATAATGCGGGATTACTGGAGGCTGTCCTTCGACAGGCTCAGGACGATCGTATTGATATTGATACAGGTCACGCAAGAATCGAACTGGTCGAGCACCTGCTCGACCGCCACGGCACCGGCCGTGTGCTGTTTCGCAACACGCGTGCAGCGGTAAAAGGTTTTCCCGAGCGCAAGCTGTTTGCTTACCCCCTGCCAATGCCGGACAGCTATGCACAGATCTTTTCCGAACTGAAGGATGCGCATGCATCCATGTTACTCGCCCCCGAGTTACTGCATGAAACCGTGGCCAGTGACGAGCGCTGGACCCGGTTTGATCCACGGCTGGAGTGGCTGGGTACAAAACTGGAGGCGTTATATCCGCACAAGGTGCTGGTGATCGCTGCCAGTGCAGAAACAGCCCTGGACATTGCCTGGCATCTGAAGAACCGCACGGGTATTCATGCCGCGGTATTCCACGAAGGCCTGAGTATTGTTGAGCGCGACCGTGCTGCGGCCTTTTTTGCCGACATGGAAACCGGCGCGCAGGTGCTGGTCTGTTCTGAAATCGGCAGTGAGGGTCGCAACTTCCAGTTTGCACATCACCTGGTGCTGTTCGATTTGCCGCTGAACCCCGACTTGCTGGAACAGCGTATCGGCCGTCTCGACCGCATCGGTCAAACCGAAACCATCAGCTTGCATGTGCCCTACCTGGAAGGCTCGGCTCAACAGGTGATGTATCGCTGGTATCACCAAGGCCTGTCGGCATTTGAACATACCTGCCCTGCAGGACATTCCGTTTATGTCCAGGTAGAGGGCAATTTGCTGAAGGCTTTGCATAATCCTGCTGACACGGCCGCTATAGAACAGCTGGTCGGTGACAGTCATGCCCTGTATGCGCAGATGACCGAGGCACTGCATCGCGGACGCGACCGTTTGCTGGAATACAATTCGTGCCGCATGCATATAGCCGAGTCACTCAGGCAGCGTTCACTCGAGGCAGATGCAAGGTCGACACTTGGCGATTACATGGACGCCGTGTTCGACTGCTTTGGCGTCGACAGCGAACTGCACAGTGAAAACTGCCTGATCATTCGTCCGACAGACCACATGGTCAACCGTTTTCCCGGACTGGCCGATGATGGCATGACGATTACCTATGATCGTGACACGGCGCTGAGTTTTGAAGATGCACACTACCTCAGCTGGGAACACTCGATGGTGCGCGACGCCATCGACATGGTTGTTACCAATGAGCTCGGCAACACCGCACTCACGGCAATCAAGTACCGTGGCACGCAAGCTGGAAGCGTGTTACTGGAATGTTTGTTTGTGCTTGAGGTTGCTGCGGTAGAAGCTCTGCAGTCACAACGCTATCTGCCGCCAACAACGATTCGAGTTGTCATGGACGAGCGCGGCAATGATCATGGGGTAAAACTGGCGCACGATGCAATAAACAAGGCAGGTACCGCTGGCGATGTCAATACCGCGGTGCAGGTTGTACGCGCCAAGCAGAAAACGCTCAAGTCGTTGCTACAAATCTGCGAACATCGCGCCCAGCAACAGGCACCTGAGATTTTCAAAAATGCGCACGCACAGGCTGAAGACATCCTGATGCGTGAGATAAATCGCCTGAAAGCACTGCAGAAGGTCAACCCGAATGTTCGTGATGCCGAGATCGATTTCTTCGATCAGCAGCTGATGGCGTTGACGCAATTGATCGATGCCACAAGGTTAAGGCTGGATGCTCTGAGAGTCATCGTCACGATGTGAGGATGACTCAGGGGTCAGGGACGAGGGACGAGTGGATAGCAATAACAAAGACACTGGACTACCGCCTTCGCGGGAGTGACATACAGTATGTGACGAGTGACGTACAGTACGGGATGAATGTATCTATCCATCGTCATCCCCGCGCAGGCGGGGATCCAGTGTCTCTAATCCATTCGCGGCTAAAGCCGCTCCTACTGGCAATGAATAGCAGGCCTGCATATAGCCGAAGAACTTATATTGAATAACGTGATCTATCGAAGACAGTGAATAGTGAATAGTGAACAATGAATAGTGCCCTGAAAAATTTTCCAGCTGCAGTTTTATTAATTCTATTGCTGGCTGTGCTTCTGGCCAGGTCTGCGGTTGCGGAAACTGGCAATGAACCGGATCGGTTTAAAATGCTGCATCAATACGCCTTGATTGCCGATTCGGCCTACCATGACAAAACAGGCATCGAGAAGGTACTGGCCGCGCAGGGATACGCGCTGACTGCCCACGGGCAGCTGCCAGGCTACGCGGTAAGTTATTTCCTGGCGACCAGTGATGCGAAAAAACAGCAGATCATTTCAGTGCGTGGCACTTCCAATGTCGAAAATGCGATGGTCGATGTTGCCTTTCAGCTGCTGCCGAACAAGCATACCGGTATCAAGCTGCACCAGGGTTTCGCCCAGTCTGCAGATTATATTTACGATAAAGTCAAAGCGTTGCTCAAGCGGGACTATCGCATTAACACCACGGGCCACAGCCTGGGTGGCGCCGCAGCCTTGATACTCGCCATGTATCTTGATGCCGGCGGTTATGATGTGGGCAAGGTAATAACGTTCGGGCAGCCCAAGGTCACAAACATTTCCGGCAGCCGCAAATACAGCCACCTTGATGTAACCCGTGTCGTCATGCCCAAAGACATGGTGCCGCTGGTGCCGCCGCTGGACCCGATGGACCTGATGAATATGGAAGTATACTGGCACCTGGGAACAGAGCTGGTGTTGCAGGAAGGAAATGCCTATTCAGAGCTGGATGGTGTTGACAGCATGATGCGCGCGACTGATTTTCTTAATGAAATGTTGACTGAGAAGAACCTGCAACATCATTACATGACGGTGTACATTAATTCAATTGCGCCCAAAATGGTCAATGCAAAAGCTGTGCCTTATGAGAATGATTTCAGTATTTATGACTGGTTTGGCAAAGGCAGTGAATAGCTGACAGTGAACAGTGAATATGGTTGCGGGGTGCGGCATGCGAACCATTATTCTGGTTTAAGACAAATTTATGGCCGCTAATGACGCCAAAGACGCGAATATTATAGCCATATTTGTATTGCCTTTTTTGCGCCTTTTGCGTGTTTTGCGGCTAAAGCCCGTGCTGAGCCAAGCCGCAGCGACGCAGCTACGAAATGCTTGTGTTTGATGAAACTTGTTAAATGAACAAACAATTTATCCTGATACCCGGACTGTTCGCTCTTGGTGTTGCTGCCGGCATCGCCATGATGTATGACCGCGGTAAAGAGAAATCGATACAGTCAGCTTCCCCGGCACCGGCTCCCATAGCCGGTGATCATCCGATGTCAGGGGCTTTTGTAATCACGCAGGTGTCCGACAGCGACCGCATTCGGACACTTGAACAACAGCTCCTCGTACTTAACGATCGTATCGAGCAGCTCGAGCAGCTTATCGACGATGAGTTGAGTGAAGCAAAAGAACCAGGTGCGATAGCAATCCTTAAACCTTCGACAGTCGATACGCCTGTGAGCAGTTCAAGCCCCGCAATAACAACGGAGAATCTTGTCAGGGCCGGCATCAATGAAGAACTGGCTGCCGATATCGTTCGCCGCAGGAATGAGATGGACATGAAAATTCTCGAACTGCGCGACCGTGCATCGCGCGATGGCTATCTCGACACTGAACGTTATGCGCGCGAGTTGAATGAATTGCGTGAACAGGACGTCTCGTTGCGCGAGGAAATCGGCGATGAATATTATGACAGCTATTTATATAGAAGCGGGCAAGCCAACCGGGTAAAAGTAGCATCGGTGATGATGGGTTCTCCCGCTGAAATGTCGGGCATGAAAGATGGCGATCTGATTCTCAATTATGACAACCGGCGAATGTTCAGCTGGAACGAATTACAGGAGGCCACATCCAGAGGAGAGCGTGGTGAATATGTTAATGTAGCGGTGCTGAGAAACGGCCAGCTGGTTAATTTGTGGATACCACGAGGCCCGCTTGGTGTAAGGCTCAGTTCAGCCCGAGAAAAACCCTAGAGGATGGCCAATGCAGAAAGAGCAGGCAAAACCGGATTCAATTCACCACGTGGCGATTCAGGTAAATGATATCGGGCGTGCGTTAAGATGGTACTCCAGCAACTTTAATACGGAGGTTGTGTACCAGGATGATACCTGGGCCATGCTCCGGTTTGACAACATTTACCTGGCGCTGGTCACACCTGGACAGCATCCTCCTCACATTGCTATTGAACATGAAGGCGCTGAATCGCACGGCACGCTGGTAAAACACCGTGACGGCACTGAATCAATCTACATTAAAGACAGCGAGGGCAATACGCTTGAGCTGATGAAACCGGTCAACAAGTAAATAATATTTGATAACTATCGATCAACCATTTTACGGGAGACAGCACATGAGTAGCGGTACAGACAATTTATTCAGCCCGATTACTATTGGCCCCAATAGGCTGCGAAATCGCATGGTGATGGCGCCGCTGACACGCAACCGTGCCGGTGAAGCTAACGTACCGCAGGCCATGAACGTCAAGTATTACCGTCAGCGCGCCAGCGCCGGCCTGATCATTTCAGAAGCGACCCAGGTTTCAGCAGAGGGTGTGGGCTACCCGGCAACCCCGGGGATCCACAGCCCGGAACAGGTTGCCGGCTGGAAACAGGTCACGCAGGCCGTGCACGATGAAGACGGACTGATCTTTCTGCAGCTCTGGTACTGTGGACGCATATCCCACCCTGACCTGTTGCCGAACAACCAACAGCCGGTGTCTGCATCCGCAATCAGGGCGCAAGGTGACGCGGTAACTTTTGAAGGCATGAAGCCGTTCGTCGAGCCACGTGCGCTGGAAACAGATGAGTTGCCGGGTATTGTCGATCAGTATCGAAAGGCAGCGATGAATGCAAAAGAAGCCGGGTTTGATGGCGTCGAAGTGCATGCCGCCAATGGCTACCTGCTCGACCAGTTTCTGCGTGATGGCACCAATCAACGACAGGACGACTACGGTGGTTCGCTCGAAAACCGAACTCGCCTGCTGCTCGAAGTGGTCGATGCCGTTGCCGGAATATGGGAGCCTTCACAGATTGGCGTGCGGATTTCACCCGATAACTCGTTCAACGATATGCATGATTCGGACCCGCAATCACTGTTCAATTATGTTGCCGAAGTATTGAACCTGAAACAGCTCGGTTACCTGCACGTGGTCGAAGGCGGTTTTATGGGCGAGCATGATGTGGATTACGATCAAATCAGGCAGCGTTTTACCGGGAAATACATGGCCAACCTGGGCTATGACCGCGAAAAAGCCGAGGCTGCCATCGCCAGCGGGCATGCGGACCTGGTTTCGTTCGGAACCCTGTTCCTGGCTAATCCGGACCTGGTCGCCCGCTTCAGGGCGGGTGCAGAACTCAATACCCCGGACCAGGCCACTTTTTATGGCGGTGATGAGCACGGCTATACCGATTACCCGTTAATGGATTCATAGGAAATATTATGCGAGCAATCCTGATGACCGATGTCGGCCCAGCCGATGTCCTGCAATTAGCAGTGGTCGATGAACCTCAAATCAGTTCACCGACGCAAATCAAGGTACGACTCAAGGCCGCAAGCGTTAATCCTGTCGACACCAAGCTGCGCAACCGTGGTTTATTCTACCCGGATGCGCTGCCCGCGATCCTTGGGTGCGACGGTGCCGGAGAAGTCGTAGAAACCGGCGACAAGGTTACACGCTTTATGAAGGGTGATGATGTCTGGTTTTGCCACGGCGGTCTCGGCGGAGCGCCGGGCAATTATGCCGAATACACCGTACTCGATGAGAAAGAAGCCGAAATCAAGCCCGCTCGTATCAGCTATGAGCAGGCAGCCGCACTGCCGCTGGTCGCGATCACGGCCTGGGAGGCCCTGTTTGATCGCGCCGGCCTCAAGGCAAGGCAGACCGTGCTGATTCATGCCGGCGCCGGCGGTGTTGGCCATGTCGCTATTCAGCTGGCCAAGTCGGCCGGTGCAAGAGTCTGTACGACTGTCAGCACGGATGAGAAAGCAAAATTCGTCAAGCGCCTGGGGGCGGACAAGGTCATTCGTTACCAGGATAGCGATTTTGTGAAAGAAGTCATGAAATGGACCAATGGCGAGGGTGTCGACGTGGTGCTCGATTCGGTTGGCGGAGAGACTTTTCAACGCAGCATGTCTGCTGCAAAAGTATACGGCCATGTAAATACCCTGCTCGACCCCGGTACTGACATCGACTGGAAAGAAGCGCGCAACCGTAATTTGAGCATCAGCTTTACCCTGATGTTGACGCCTGCACTGATGGATCTGGCTGAAGCGCGCAGGCGCCAGGGTAAAATTTTGCATCGCTGCGCAAAACTGATCACTGATTTCAAGCTCAAAGCGACTGTTTCAGATGTGCTGCCCCTGAAAGATGCCGCCGTCGCCCATCAAATGATCGAGCAGGGTCATGTTGAGGGCAAGATTGTGCTTTCTATATAAAACAGGGACGAGGAACGAGGGACGAGTGGCGAGGAAAGTCGAAGACACTGGACTCCTGCCTGCGCAGGAGTGACGTTCGTAAATACACTTCCCTCATATTTGTCCTGCCTGTGCGGGTTTGATGCCGAGAAACGAAATTATGTCAGCATGGCTTTTCCTCGTTACTCGTTACTCGTTACTCGTTACTCGTCCCTCGCCCCTTATCCCTGGTTAAAATCAGGTCTGTAAATACTTGCGTGGTCATATACAATTGTACATCTGACTAGTCACGAGATGCTGCCATGCCCTACTCACCGGAACAGATGCATGAACTGGATGTGCTGATTCGATACAACCTCAACAGTGCATATCAAGGTATTAAAGTTCACCACACGGCCAATCCTGAAGTCATCGAGGCCGTCAAACGCCTGCATGCGAAAGGTCTCATTACCCAGGTTGATGGCGGCTATCTGACCGACCTGGGCATAAAAGCAGCCGAGCATGCACAGACCTTGCTGTTGATGCTGGGGCCGGCATACGAGAAAGCGAGTTAGTTTATTCGAACCACAGAAAACACGGAGGTACACAGAGGTGTTTTTTTAT
>WOR8_10006401_pt1 | contig 12171 bp, 14 predicted proteins | sample DeeMarSeWOR38_10_FD_19890 | JGI IMG/M metagenome (IMG submission 19890) | reverse complement strand
ACCATGCGATGGCCAAGTGCTCTCATTGAACCCCAATCTTCAGGATCGAGTGTCTCTTCCAGTGGTATTGAACCCGAGATTGTCATTTTCTCCATCTCCTTCTTTATTGACTATTATGGAATCAGCACAAGGAAATTCCGTAATCATCATATCAAGAATTCACCAGCCTGAAGAATTGATCCGTGCCAGTCATTGATATTCCCTTATTTACGTAAAAATTCACACTTGACAGGAAATAATCTTTTCTATACAATATATTTAGTTATACTAAGTATTATACACAACAAAGTTATCAACTATGCCTGAAAAATCCCTCGCCCGAGAGCTCAAACGTGGCACGCTGGAAATGATCTTGCTGAAACTTCTTTCTCCACGACCAATGTATGGCTACGAATTGATTACCACCTTAGAAGTTCAAGGTGGCGAGTCATTCTCCCTCAAAGAGGGCACCCTCTATCCAGTGCTTTACAGATTGGAAGATGCCGGATTTGTTGACACGCAATGGGAGATACATGATCGGAGTGTACCCCGCAAATACTACCATCTGACCAAAGCCGGTACGATAGAACTGCAAAGGTTGATCAATGAATGGCAATCTTTCTATGGTGCGGTTAACCGTCTCTTAGAAATGGAGATATCTTGATGAACTCTGTTGATATCTATATCCAAGAAGTGATGGGCAATATTCACGCCCCATTACTCGAACGGCAGCGGTTTGAAATTGATTTGCGTTCTCACCTGGAAGAAGCCCAGGCTGCCAGCGAAGACCTGCCATTAGTACTAAACCAGATGGGTACCCCTATCGAAGTTGCAGCTGAGTTCATGGCTCAGGTGCGGTTAGAATATGCCGGATTCACTCATCGACATGGTGATTATGCTGCTTATTGCTGGTTTGCTTGCTATTGGCGCAATCACACTAAGCAGCCTTGTACCCCAAAACCCAACCGGGCTTGGTTATATTACCAGTGCTTTTATCATCCTTGGCGTGTTTGGTTGCGGTCTGGGAGCAATCGGAGTCATGCTGGCCTATTTCCCGATACTGGAAGGTCGCTTTGGCCAAACTCCTGGCAAGAGTATGTTAAAGCTGCGCGTACTGGCTGAAAACGGTCTGCCAATTGGTTACAAGGAGGCGCTCCTGAGAAGATTATCCTTCTACTTAGAGATGCTGCCTATTGACGCCCTCTTTATTCCATTCACAGAAAAGCACCAGAGGGGCTTTGATATCATCGCTCGCACGATTGTGATCCAGGAGTAATCAGCCCTTAGATTGATTATCCCATAACTGGCGCGTGATTTGGATATGGCCACCGTGCAGGGCAGTATGTTTGAGAACATGTCCTAATACCCAGGACACCGTGATTTCTTTCCCGTTCCGTGGAGAAATGCGCATCGCGCCCAGATCCTCCTTGGTCAACCCTGTCAACACACTTTGTAAAAAAGCCCAACTTTCCGATAGTCTGTCAGCCAAGTCATCCGGATCTAAATCGTGCACCTGGAATTCTGAGTCCCGGTCACGGTTTGAATCTATCCCGGCGACGACATCACTTATCCAATAGCGCTCCGCACCTACTATATGGACTGCCAAAACGCTGATTGAGTTGAAGTCAGGATACGGGGTCCAATCGAGCGCTGATCGCGGAAGCCCATCGATAGCGCTGCGTACGTCATCGTGTAGATCATTTAGGTTTTTTAAGAAATCCTCGAAAATTTTTTGCATAGCACAATTCTATCCCAAATATTTAATCCACCCAATTGATTCTCCAATTTATTGTCCCAATCTGGTACATAAGCAAGATTAGCGCAGCAAGGTGGCATAATATATGGCTGCTCCGATGTGAATAAATGCCGCTGTGAATAGCGCCAAGCCGATGGGTACATGCAACGTATGCCACAAAGCCATTAAGCGGCGCGCTTGTGCCAATGAAGCTCGCTGTCTGCCGAGTGATCGACGCCTTTTAAGCAGATCACTAAGATAATCCACCCTAGCTCGGGTCTCAGCATCCATTTTTCGCCTTACAGTCCACATGTTCAATCTATAGCTCAAATTTCCAATAGGATCGGTTATTGCACCAGTTGCCGTTTGTACGGAAAAACTCAACATCCGATTTGACCAACCTTGCAATGAAGTTGGCTGTTTTACCAACCAGCTATTAATTTCAACTTCAATCCTTTCGATTTGCCTTTGCAACTCCCCGGCCTCGATCTCCAGACCATCGGCTGAACGGGGGATGGCGGTGTAGATATATCGTCCGATAAATCCGCTGATCACGACTACCCCTGTCATCAGCATTACGATTCCCGCTAATCCATTGAACTTCCAAGACGTATGCAGCAACACCATGTAAGGACCGACCAAACCTGTGACAATGTGGAATTGCAACCAATTAGAAATCTTACCCCAACGAGCACTATGGCTCCTCTTCCGCAAAGTATAGAGCGTCTCTGTCATCAGCATAAGGAGGAATCCAATTATCCCCAATGAATGTCCAAAGAAATCACTGGCAGCTGGTATGCCACCTAGGAAGATAACTACAAGAATATAAAGGATCGATATGATAATGATAGCGATGAATGCTATCCACAATTCACGCGTATTGTGGTACATGACCCATCTTTAGTTGTCTCCAGAATTCAGCGATCAAATTTGCAATCGGCGCATCTTGCTGCAATAATTTTTCCCTAATGGGTGTGATATCAACTTGCTGCTCTACCAAGGTATGAACTGGACGAGACAGTGTCTGATCGCCCATCACGATTGCCCCCAATATCCTCTGCTCACCAACCATCAACCTCAGGCGATTGATTTCAAAATCCTCTTGAGCAGCGATCGCATCGGGTAGCTGCCGCCAGGTTTCACTATCCCCACGGGCAATACCCACCAAATCATCCACTCCCCCTCTTCCTACAGTGCCAATGATCGTGGTGGTCAACCCCGCCAGGCGAGTCACATTAAAAGCTACCGGTTTCGAGTATACATGATGCCCACCAGCCATGTTCAATCCTGCAATGGTTCCCTGGTCGCGTGCTGGCTTCCAAAGAGAATCTAGGATCGATTTGCCGGTAAAAGGGTCGTAGACCTGAGCCACATCGCCAGCCGCAAAAATATCCCTAGCACTCGTCTGAAGAAACTCATCCACCAAGATGCCGCGATCAACTTCTAGACTACCGCTGTCTTGGGCTAATTCTTTGCGCGGCTTTATCCCGATCGCGATGCCAATTAATCGGCAATCGATCACGCTTCCATTTTTCGTGCGCACACCTCGAACCATCCCTTTTTTGCCAAGCACCTCAGCCAATTCATTATGGTAATGGATCTGAACACCATGATCCATCAGTCGCTGTTCGATAATCTGTGCCTCGGTCTCATCGAGGATATTATGCCAATAGCGTTCCCGTCGCAAGAAATAATGCGTCTTCACACCGCGAGCAACCAATCCCTCGACCAATTCCAAGGCAGTGATACCTCCTCCAACAACAACAGCTTTTGGTCTACCACGTGTAAGCGATAGTATCCGCCGCGCGTCGTCCAGATTATCCAGCTTCATCACGCCTTGCAGATCAGCTCCCGGCACATCAATCTGAGCAGCAGAAGCTCCTGTTGCAATGAGTAGTCTGTCAAATCTGAGCTGTTGGCCATTATGGAGTTCAATCAAATGTTCGGCTGGTCGCAGCCTGACCACCTTGGCATTATAAATTTGTACCTTAAGATTCTGGAAATCGCGCTCGTTGTAAGGAAATAGTTGCTGCTCATTTAATTCGCCAGTCAGATAATACGCTAGACCGGGACGCGAATAATATCCATACCGCTCTTCACTCAACAATACTATCTCGCCAAGTTCATCCTGGCTACGGATTGACTCTACAGCTGCAATCCCGGCAGCTCCGCTACCAATAATCACATAACGACGAATATCACACCTCGTTTTCTGGTACTAGCAAAGGATTAAATAGGTTTGTACGCTCGAAACTCAGCGTACCCCGTGGGCAGCGTGCGACACACTCTCCACAGGTCAAACAATAACTCTCGCTGATCGATTCACCTTTTAATGCGTGACGACGGACATCGATTCCTATTGGACAAGAAAATGAACAAATACCGCACTGAACACATCGGCTAGCTTCAGGTACAACACATCCTTCTGCTCGAGCAATGTGGCGAGCAACCTCTCCATGCAAAAATCGTCTAATATTAATCATCATCACCACCTTCCCGACCATTTGGATGGCAATCTAGACAACGACCTCCAAGATCGGATATTCCCTCTTCACTATGCTCTTCCATCATCTTGTCCTTGCTATGGCAGCCATAGCAATCCCATTTTGAACCCCCGGAAGAATGGCACTTACTGCAATTTCCTTTCGCAGAACCATGATCAATTGGAAACTTGTGATTGAAATCAGCATCACCCCAGGAACTGGTGCTGTGGCAATCTGAGCACTGTCCGGAGTAATGATTTCCCGGTTTGTCACCGCTGTGACAAGCTGTGCAGTCTGTAGCCCCAGCTGCACTGTGATTGAAATCCGCTTCTGACCAGGAAGAGGTGCTATGGCAGGCTGAGCACTGTCCGGAGTAATGGCTCCCCGGTTTGTCACCGCTGTGGCACGATTTACAATCCGTTGCACCGGCAACAGAATGGTTGAAAGTTGCTCCTGACCAGGAAGAAGTATTGTGACAGGCTGAGCACTGTCCGGAGTAATGACTTCCCGGCTTGTCACCGCTGTGGCACGATTTACAATCCGTTGCACCAGCAACAGAATGGTTGAAAGTTGCTCCTGACCAGGAAGAAGTATTGTGACAGGCTGAGCACTGTCCGGAATAATGGTTAGCCGGTTTGTTCCCCGCGTGGCAGGAGATACAATCCTTTGCACTCACTGCCTGGTGGTTAAAGGTTGCTTGAGCCCAATTGGTATTCTTGTGGCAGGCTGAGCACTGCCCGGAATAGTGGTTGGTTGGCTTATTTGATGAATGGCAGGATAGGCAATCCGTTGCACCAACCGCCTGGTGATTAAAGGTTGCTTGAGCCCAATTGGTAGTGTTGTGACAGGCTGAACACTGCCCGGAATAATGGTTGGTTGGCTTATCTGATGAATGGCAGGAGAGGCAGTCCGTGGCGCTAACCGCCTGATGGTTGAAGGAGGCTTGATCCCAGTTGACAGTATTATGACAGGCTGAACACTGCCCGTTGAAGTGATTCGCAGGTTTGGCGTTCAGGTGGCAGAACTGGCAGTCACTTGCTCCTGATAAACTGTGATCAAAATTTACCTCCTGCCAAGAGGTTGCCGTGTGGCAGGCAGCACAATCGCCTTTAAAGTGCTCTGATGGTGTTTTCAGCTCATGACACCCTGTGCAAGTATTCGGTATTCCTGCATATTGACCATTCCGGTGACATACAAAACAATCCAATTCTGCATGTCTTCCAACCAGTGGGTAGAAGACATGCATGGCTCCCGGACTGCCAGGTGGGAATAATACATCTTGTGGTGAGATCCCTTCAACCTCCGAATCACTTGATAGTTCTTCCAGAACTGGAAAGGTCACCTTAGCCAGGGCACTGTCAGGTTCAATCATGACCTGCTCAGAATCTGGAAAACCTGCCAGTATCAATCTCAGGCTTGCCACCTTCGCCTGCAAAGATTCAATCACTCTCCTTTGGTCTTGAGATGATGGTATGAAATCTTTCAACGCAATGTCAACTTGCAAGATAAGGTCATTCAAGCGGATGCTGAGATCCAATAAATCATCCTGTGGCGCTGCAATAATTGCCGATATGGCCTGATCTGTGGCCCGGTTAAGATATTCTGCTGCTAATAGCGCGCAGTCCCCCTTTGCCAAAACGACAAAATCTTCATTACGCTGCAAAGCCAGATCAAGGTAATAGAGGGCCTGATTAGTTTTTCCAGTGGTCATTTGAGCACGAGTCTGTTCGGCGAAATCTTGCAGAGGGAACAGCACATGCCCCGGACGAAAAGGCTGTAGGGTAGCCAGAGCGATCTGCGTATTCACCCCGGCTATTAACAGAAGTAACAGGAGCAATCCAGCGATTAGGAGAAATCGTCCTATTGTATTCCCCAGAGATAATTTCATCTAATTCTCCTTAAGGTTTATTTCCATATCTCGCCCATCGGCGTGACAGTCAATACAAGCGGGCAAATCTTGGGATGTGATTCCAATCTCGAAGTGCTTGTCTGTTATCTCAACCATACGATGCTCATGACAGCCATAACAGGAATATTTATCGTACGTATCCATATGACAAACCTGGCATTCTATTTGCCCCTTACCCCCATGATCAATTGGGAATTTGTGACTGATGAGCTGCGCTGGGTACCAATCAGAGGTAAGATGGCAGTATTCGCACTTAAGCCCAAAATAGCCAGCATGAATCACCGGCTCAAGGTGACATGCGGAACACTTGTCAGGGGTATCTTTGTACAAGTTTCCTACATGGCAATCCTGGCAACTTATCTCTACATGGCGTCCATCCAGCAGGAAGTAATCCGCATGGGTGAAATCTCGCATACGATCGATACCGTCATGGCATTCAAGACAATTATCCCCATACTCAGCCCTGTGCAGATCAACGAATCCCGCTTCATTTTGAGCATGGCAGGAGATACAGGTCGCAGTCGTAAATTCATGCAAATTACTTGCATGACAACTGGTGCAGGTGAGCGGTGAACCGGCAAAATCTGCCCCGTGCTTTTCCAAACTGAATTCCGTTTGATTTAAGTGATCAAAATCTTTTCCCTCAAATTTGGCTGGCCTCCAGGATCTCGAATTATGGCAGTTTGAGCAATCCTGATCGAAGGAGCCTAAATGTACAGCCGGTTCACTATGACAGCTGGCACAATCACTAGGCAGGTTCTCAAACTGACCATCTACATGGCAATCTGCACAACCCACTTCCAGATGAAATCCCGTTAATGAAAACCTAGCATTAGCGTGATCAAACCTGACCATAGTATCTTTTCCATCATGACAGTCCAGACACCCATCTCCAAACTCCCGCAGGTGAACTGCCATAAAGGAAACATCATGATCGGCATGACATTCTGCACAGGATTGGATAGATGCCCGGAAATGGTCATCATCTGTATGGCACCCAAAACAATCCATAGGTGAGAGCGCGTAATCGACCTGATGCCAGATCAAGCTGAATCCAAACAAAGCATGATCAAGGTTTTCCAAGGAGCCGAGTCTGGGATCAAAATCACGGCCTCGGTGATCTGAATGACATTCTGCACAGCGTTTTACATTCTCCAGGTTGCCATGTGAATCAGCCTTTGTTCTAATCTGATCGCTTACATCAATGTGACAGGAAAGACACAGCTCATTCTGCATGCTCACCAACGGTTGATGGCAAAGATGACACTGACTTTCAAACTCGGCATGAGAGTTATAACCACCAAGTTTTATTGGCTGACGGTTTACAGCGCTCAAATCTCCTGGGCTAAAGGCTAATCCCCCTTGCCACAAGAGTGTCAAACCCAGACCAGACAACAAAAAGATTAAAAGCACGATCCCGGGTAAAGATAAGATGGTCGATCTTCTCCTCATAATCAGCTCAATTAAAAAAAGTTTCCACCAACCAGAAGAATAGAAGAAAATTCCGGCTGATTAAATTTCAAACTTTGTCTGTAATAATAGTTTAAGACGTAAAAACCAGGAATTAATCGCGCTTCCCCCATAGGAAATTTGTACTCCTTTCTAGCCAGGTTTTTAAGATATCAAATGACAATTGGCGTGCAATTCTATGACAAATGAGCATGGTCTTATTATTGCCACCATGATATATTATGGTCAACCATAATAATAAGTAGCATTTTTCTATGGCTGACCATATAAAAGAGCGGACCAGCGAAAGCGAACAGATGTATCTGATCACCATCGCCAGCTTGATCGAAGATGGCCATCCTGAACCCATCCCCCTATCTGCAATCGCCCAGGAGATGTCTGTTTTAACCGTCTCTGTCAATCAAATGGTCCGCAAACTCGAGGGAGCAGGTCTGCTGCATTATCTGCCCTATAAGGGTGTAGAACTGACTACCCAAGGCAGCCAAATCGCAACACGCACATTGCGCAACCGGCGTTTATGGGAAGTCTTCCTGGTGGAACAGCTAAACATGCCAATTGATGAAGCCGATGAAATGGCTTGCACCATGGAGCATGTAACTACCGATGAGATCGCGCAACGGCTATCCATCTTACTAGGAGAACCAACCGTGAGTCCAGATGGCAAGCGAATTCTCCCGGCTGAAAGCGAACGAGGGATCCAGGATTGGGTTCCTCTGTTAGATCTCGAAGTGGGTTCTGAAGGACAGATTACCCAAATCCAATCACAGACAGCTGCAAAATCCTTCCTACACGAGCAAGGTCTACGCCCAGGAGCCAAGTTTATTGTCAATGGTATCGGGAAAAATGGGTCCCGATTAATTGCGATCGATGATGGCTTCATCCAAATTTCAGAAGCACTTGCTGGAGAGATTATGATCGCGCCAATACTGCCAATTCAACCCCCCTCTCCAAAATAGTCTTAATAATTTATCTTACTTTTAGACTTTATCTTAGAAAGGACACAAAACGATGCTCCCCAGTTTCTTGCTTTCTTTGCGTGAGGGTTTAGAAGCAGCTTTGATCATTGGTATTATCTTGGGCGCCTTGCACAAGCTGCATCGAAGTGATTTAAAACCGGTTGTCTGGCGCGGAGTTGGCCTCGCGGTAACGCTAAGCATCCTTGCAGGTTTGGGTTTAAATCTACTTGGCATGGAATTCGAGGGCGTGCTTGAGGAGGCTTTCGAAGGCATCGCAATGCTTCTGGCGGCCGGAATCCTGACCTGGATGATCTTGTGGATGCAGCGTCAAGGTGGCGAGATTCGGCGCGAGATCGAAACCAAGACCAGGCAGGCATCTTTGCAAAAAGGCGGTCAAGCACTTTTCTTTCTGGCCTTCCTGGCGGTCTTCCGTGAGGGAATCGAACTGGCTTTATTCCTGATGGCTACTCGTTTGGCGACCAGCCCCTTGGTCACCCTGGTTGGCGCCATCTTGGGATTGGTCACCGCGATCGCATTAGGACTGCTTGTTTTTTCCTCCACCCGGCGGCTCAACCTACGGCAATTCTTTATCGTTACGAATGTATTATTGCTCCTTTTCGCGGCAGGCTTAGTTGCTCATGGTGTCCACGAGTTGAATGAGGCCGGGTGGATCCCCAGCATCATCGAACCCGTTTGGGATGTGAACCACATCCTGCATGATAAATCACCGGCTGGAGAAATCATGAAAGCACTTTTCGGCTACAATGGCAACCCATCTCTGACGGAGGTACTTGCCTACATTGGATATTTCCTAATTGTGGGGACCATTCTATTGCGTAATCAACGCAAACAGCCTAATATCAGAGCGCTCCCGGCCCAATGAAAATTTTTTAAGATCAACGTAGGTTCATAGATCTCCCTCAAGGTTTGTGATATATGCACAACGGAATTGGTTAGTGGTATGATCCTTTTCCAGGAGGACATATGATGAATAAACTGCATACCGATCTGGCTAGGGTGATCATTCCAGCTGACCAAATTCAATCCAGGGTGAAGGAGATGGCCGAGCAGATCTCCTCTGATTTCGCCCATGTAGAGCAGCTTTACATGGTTGGCATCCTCAAGGGTGCTTTCATGTTCCTGGCCGACCTCACCCGCCATCTAACGATCCCCCACGTGGTGGATTTCATGGCCGTTTCCAGCTATGGTCAGACCACTTCCTCAGGGGCGGTACGTATATTAATGGATCTGAGAGAACCCGTTGAAGGTCTTCATCTAATGATCGTGGAGGATATCGTCGATTCCGGTAACACCCTTGACTATCTCAACCGATTATTAAAATGGCGCAAACCAGCCTCCTTACACAGCTGCGTGCTTGTTCGCAAGCAGCGCGAAGGTCTGGATATGCAGGTAGATTATCTGGGATTCGAAATACCTGATGTATGGGTGGTCGGCTATGGGCTTGACTTTGCAGACCGACACCGCACGCTGCCTTATATCGCTGAATTAAAACAGAACACCTAACCAGCATTACCCACATCCAATTTTCGCTAAAAAATCACCAAGATCTGTTGATCGATCTGCCCGCTTATATGCTAAGATAATATTGGAGGTGCCAGATGTGCGCGTCAAAAGCAGATATTGACATTGATAAGTTCGCCGCCGAGGGTCCACAATCCACACTGGAGAGGAAGTTCATCCAGGAATATCTTGAGAGTAAAGGGTACAAACCGGAAGACTTGAGCAGATTACCAGATGGTGAAAGAGAGCAGCTCATGCGTGAAGCATGCCAATATGCTTCGCTCAAGCTCGCTGAAGTAGAATCACGGGCCAAGTTCCGCAAGGATATCAATGCGCCCTCATAAATACTCGTTTCGACTCTCGTCCCTCTGAATTCCATATTATCTACCTGCCCGTCACCTGTTTGGAAGTAGCGGGATAGGAAATTTTTTTTAAACTCTCCGGTCATCAGATTGTTCGACTCCTGACTAAATCCCATTCTGTTTTCTCAAGCAGCGCTAACCTCATCAGCCGAGATCTCTGGAGATTCTGATTATTAATTTGCCTTTCCCACAGTCCACCCAAATTCTTTCCCGAAGCCATCACCTGTATTTTCATTAAACCGCTTCTCGATAAGTTCCATGGTTTATTTTCGCCTTTAAAGGTCTTATAAAGCCGAGGCGTGGGTATATAATTAAAATCAATTATGGAAAAGATCAATAACATCTAAGGGTAGACCGAAAGGTTATAAATGTGGTGATCGAATAGTTCACAACCTGACTTTTCAGATCCTTAAAGTTCAAACAGCAGATCAAATAAATCCTTCAGGTCTTACAACCTAAGGTCAATTGTATGAAACAACGAGGAGATATAGAAAATGAACCTGACAACCGTCAAGATCGAAAAACCTATCACGATCAATTTCGTGCTTGGACAAACTCACTTTATTAAAACCGTCGAGGACCTTCATGAAACGCTGGTCTCAGCAGTACCGGGTATCAAATTTGGGTTGGCGTTCTGTGAAGCTTCGGGCAAGTGCCTGGTGCGCTGGTCTGGTACCGATGATGCCATGATCGAATTGGCGCAGAAGAATGCCATGTCGATTTCCGCCGGGCATTCATTTATTCTCTTTCTGGGTGATGGCTTCTTCCCTATTAATGTGCTGAATGCGATCAAGATGGTTCCTGAGGTGTGCCGAATTTTCTGTGCCACTGCCAATCCAACCGAGGTGATCGTGGCCGAGACTGAACAGGGGCGCGGCATTCTAGGTGTGATCGATGGTCAGAAACCACGCGGGATTGAAGGTGAAGAGGATATTGCCTGGCGCAAGGACTTCTTGAGAGGGATCGGGTATAAATCTTAGAGGACCCAATATAAATGAAGATGAAAATTCCTGAGACGATGCGCGCTATGCTATTGGAAGCACCCGGAGAGCCATTAACACTGAAACAAGTTCCAGTACCCGCACCTGGACCGAACCAGGTTTTACTGCAAGTTCATGCCTGTGGAGTCTGCCGGACAGATTTGCACATCCTGGATGGCGAACTCAAGAATCCAAAATTACCGCTTATTCTGGGACACCAGATCGTTGGCACTATCGTAGACCTGGGAAAGGATGTCGATCAATTCCAACTGGGAGAGCGTATCGGCGTACCCTGGTTGGGATACACGGACGGCACCTGCCAATACTGTCAGCGGGATCAGGAGAATTTGTGCGAAAACCCTCTCTTCACTGGCTACACCATCGATGGTGGTTTTGCTGAGTATGCCGTTGCTGATCAGCACTACTGCTTCACATTGCCTGAAGCTTACGCCGACCGTGAAGTCGCACCGCTTTTGTGTGCCGGCATGATCGGCTACCGGACATACCGATTGGCAGGTGCGCACACAGATCGAATTGGCATCTACGGCTTTGGCTCCGCGGCCCATATCATCGCTCAAGTTGCTATCCACCAGGGTAAGCGTGTCTTCGCCTTCACCAGACCGGGCGACAACGAGGCGCAGGAATTCGCCCTTCAATTGGGTGCCGTCTGGGCCGGTGATTCAACCCAGGCACCTCCTGAAGAACTTGATGCGGCTTTGATCTTCGCCCCGGTGGGATCATTAATCGTGGACGCGCTGCGAGCCACAACCAGAGGC
>WOR8_10005522_pt1 | contig 12174 bp, 9 predicted proteins | sample DeeMarSeWOR38_10_FD_19890 | JGI IMG/M metagenome (IMG submission 19890) | reverse complement strand
TCCCGTCTCTTGGACTAACTTCACCTAATGCCAGACCACGAACTGTCACGGTTAATGTTTGGGTTCCGGCACTTCCGCTAACTCCTGCGACAATTGGGAAGAAAACGGCCAAGACAGCCAGCTGTGCAATGGTGTTTTCAAACAAGCTTAGTACCAGTGCAGATAATAATGCGGTTCCCATATTCAAAACCAGCCATGGCAACCTGGCTTTTAATGCCACTCGAGGGGCAACTGTTGGCGTAATTTTCTCGTTTGGAACACCACCCAAGCGATAAATATCCTCGGTTTCTTCTTCCTCAAGGACATCAACCATGTCATCGTGGGTGATAACCCCCAGAAGTTGATCGTTGATATCTACTACCGGTAAAGCCAACAAGTCATACCTGGCCATCAACCTGGCGGTTACTTCCTGCTCCGTGTCTGCGAATACAGAAATGATTTCAGGATTCATGATGTCAACGATATGGGTTTCAGGCGAAGCAACTACAATTTTTAACAAAGAAACAACCCCGACTAACTTCATATTATCGTCAACAACGTATAAATAATACGCAATTTCCGCATCCGGGACATTGATTTTTAAGTGATTTATCGCTTCCTGGACAGATAAATCCTTGTGTAAAACAACTTCAACCGATGTCATCAATCCACCGGCTGTTTGGTCTCCATGCTCTAACAGGGGAATAATTTCATTTGGATACTTAATCAAAGCTAATGTCTCTATCGCAAGTTCAGGCGACATGTCACCCAGGAGATCTGCTGCCTCATCCGGCTCCATTTTATTTAATATCCGAGAGAGATCATCTGCTTCCAATAGACCTGCTGCTTCAATAGCATCCTCATCACGCAATTCTTCAAGAATATCAGCTGAATCCTCGGGATTCAGCCTTGGAAGCAGCTCGGATTGATTATCTTTTGAGAGAACTTCAAAAACATCTGCTTGGTCAGGTGGACGTAGCGCTTCAACCAAATTTACTGCCCGGTCCCAATCTTCTGCGGTTAATGCATCCCTGACTTCATCAAGGATTAGATTGATGTCAGTAATATCAACCATGATAAATTCTCCAGAGATGTAAATGCATTGATAACATTATTCTTCAACCAGGATTGGTAGATCTCTCGCTTTTTCGATGGTGTACATCGCTTCTGCTGGTAAGGTAGGAACACCATCAAATCCAGAAGAGTGGACGTATTCAACAACCCTGGCTCGAAATTCTTCGGGTTCCTGGGCAGCGATCTTTTCTACCGTATCAAAGCCAGTTTCATAGTATAACCGAGCACGGATCCCCTTTACTCCTGGTATTCTCGCCAAATCTGAAAGTTTTACCAGTTCCAAAATTCGCCCTTCGGGGATGCCTGCTTTACTGGAGAGTATTCTGCGATCCTCCTTCGAGGCTGCAGCTTTCAGCATCTGGTTTATTGTATGGATACCTTGATCCGCTAAAATTTCACAATCCTCAATGTTCACATCACGAAATTCCTTGATAGAGAAAGGTTTGCGAATAATTCTTTCTTCTCGCAAAATACCTGCGATATTTACCATTTCCGCATTCCCCGCGTACCGGTAATAATACTTGATCGCCCACAGATAAACCTTGGACTGGGATTTTTCATTTCGATCTTCTTGGTTAATGAATTCTATTAGGTCCTCAGCTGCTGCTTCTTCCAGGTTAGGTATTCCCTTTGAAGATTGCAAGTATTCTTCGAACCTTGAAACATAATTAAGGCATCTTTTTACAGCACTCGGCGACCTGCCTCCCTTGACAAGAAACTTCTCAAATGCCACAGTATCCATAAGTCCTCCAGGGATGAATCACTCATATTACAGGATCACTGAAGGTTAATTATGCGTATGATTCCATAAAATGCAAGAAATGAATTCATGGCAATTTGATTTCGACCAACCGGTCGGTCCATTGAAGGTAAGATTCCACCAGAGAATAGATCCCCGGACAACTACGTGGTAATCAGGAAGAACAAATAAATATGATGTCGTAAAAATTTGGTTTGCCAGGTATGGAGTGGAAATTCTAATGAATCACGAATTATGTGAGTTTTTTCGCTGTTCAAATCCAGAAATAAAACTGGGAATGGTGTCATCTGGAAATCGAGGCCAGGTAATAGCCGTGAGAAATGCAAGGAATACCAATAGAATTGCACCGAGAGGTGGTTGATATACTAAGGATGAAACGATGAACCAGGCATAAATTGGCGCTTGGAACAATTTCCCTAATGCAGAAGGAATGCCAAATCGAGAAAATATCAATACCCAGGCGAACAAATATAGAAGACAGGTAGCAAGATTTATTACAGTAGATGAAGTCATGAAAACTAACAAACTCAATGCGACCAGCATATCAAAATAGAGGTCATGTTTTCCAATCCATGTTTTCCCCGGGGATCCACTCCTGCGAGCAAAGATCCCATCCAATATATCGGTTGACCATGCAATTATCAATAATATCGAAGCGAGCAACCATCCATCAACTCCCCGGAACCAACCCAAGAAACCGATCAAAATGGAAATTAATAATCGGGATGCCGTCAGGAAATCTGCAATTATATTCAATGATTTCATCACCATCTCCTGCCCTTCTCTGGAATCTTCACCCTTTATATGAATAATTAATCATCAGTTGTTCTTTCATCGCTATAAATTGACTCGTGACAAGTATTCATTATTAACATTACAAAGGAAATTAAAATTTACAATACTCCGCAGAATGGTTTTTCCCCTTCTGCAGAGGGGTTCTGGGGAATGGGAATTCTGTCGCGATGGAAACATTGCGACAAAATACCATATGTCATCCGGGGGAGAAATCAGAAATTAGTCTGGAGGTTCTCGCTTGACGATGCCTTTCTGCCAAGCATAAACCGCAGCCTGGGTCCGGTCGGCAAGATGCAGTTTACTGAGAATATTGCTTACATGTCCCTTGACGGTGTTCTCACTGATCACTAATTCTTCTGCAATTTGGCTATTAGAATATCCATTCGCGATGAGTTTCAGGACATCCAGTTCACGTTCGGTTAATTCTGTAAAGATGATGTTGTCTTCTTCACTATCCCTGCGAATATTTTGCAGTACTCGTGCTGCAACTTTCGGGTGGAGAATGACTTCACCATTGTGGGCTTTGATTATTGCATCGCCCAGTTTATTCATCTTCATGTCTTTGAGGATGTATGATATCGCTCCGGCTTTTAAAGCAGGAAATACAAGAGAATCATCATGGAAAGAGGTCAATACCACGATTTGAGTCCTGGGGCTATTACTCTTCACAATTCGCGTGGTTTCAACACCGTCAATACCGGGTAATACCAGGTCCATCAGTATGACATCCGGTACTAATTGATTGACCAAATCAATTGCTTCCTCCCCTGATTCAGCCTCACCTACAACATCAATTTCTTCGAGTGTGGCCAGATAACTTCGGATTCCATTGCGAACAACTTCGTGATCATCAACGATTAATACAGAAATTGGTTCCACTTATCATTTCTCCATGCTTATATTATTATCTCATCTTATTTATCTAAATTGGGGCAGAGAGGTTTACCATCGTCCCTTCATCCGGAATACTTGTTATGATGAGGGTACCATTGATTAGATCAATACGTTCTTGCATTGACCTTAAACCCAATCCGGATTGTTGTCCCTGTACATCGAATCCAACACCATCATCTGATATCTGAACAATTATTTTTTCATCCAAGTAATTTAAGTCTAACTTAACTTGATGAGCCTGGCTGTGCCGGGCAATATTTGCCAGAGATTCTTGGATCACGCGGTATAAAGATTGTTCGATTTCCAATGGTAATTTTCTCTCATCCTGGATATTTAGACTTACATCGATATCACATTGATTTTGCCAATCATATACATATTCTCTGACCGAATTTGCCAATCCTTTCTCTCGCAACGCCACAGGATACATCTCCTGGATCAAGATGATCAATTCCTGGAGAACCTCATGAACCAGGTCTTCCGCTTCTAATAAATGCTCTTTACTTGTTGTTGGATCTTGATCAATTATTCCACCGGCAGCGCCTAGTTGAGCCAATGCAGCAAATGCTTTCTGTTTAGCGCTATCGTGTAGATCCCTGGCTAATCGCCTGCGTTCATCGTTGATAGCCACTTCACGCAGCTGTTCAAATAGCTGCGCATTGTGAATTGAAATCGCTGAATGTTGGGTCAGCGATTTGAAAACTCTGAGTTCTCCCTCACCTATTGAATCTGCCCGGTAATAATTCACATTAAGTATGCCAAATAATTGATTTGTGACAATGATTGGCAGAAAAATCGAACAACGGATGCCTTCGTCGTAGAGAAAATTTACCATTTTATCCCCCAGGTGGGCGTTTCGATATTCATCGCTCAACTCGTTTATTATCAGGAGCTCACCCTGCAGTGCTGCTTCCCTGATGGCACTCTCATTCCCTGGAACCAGGACTTTTATATTTTCTCGTGAATTGAATCCCCTTGATGCGATAACAGTAAATCCATCCTTGTACTCATCCCAAAGCAGGATAGAACTGGCATCTGCCCCCAGCAAGTCAATGGAGACATCTACTAAAGACCGTAAGCGACCTTCCTGAGTCAGATTTTGATCGATAATCTCATCTGCTTCGTATAAAGATTCCATCTCCAAGCGACGTCGATTGATTTCTTCGGTTCTCATTCTTACTTGTTTTTCTAACTCTTGACTGCGAGACTCTACCGAGCGAATCCTTAACCGATAACCACCAATGACACTCCCCATAATGGCAATTGTAACTAAGCCAATAAACCACCAGGTCTCCCAGAATGGAGGAATTACCCTAATATTCAGAGCGGTGCTTTCATCATTCCAAATGCCATCACTATTTGTCGCTCGAATTTGTAATGTATAGGATCCGGCAGGTAAATTTGTATATCTCCCACTGCGAGAATTGCCAATGAAATTCCAATCTTCATCAAAACCAACCAATTTATATGAGTACTGGCTTTTCTCTGGATGGGACATATTCAAGGCAACAAACTCAAATTCCAGGTTGTTGTTTCCCCAGGTGAGAACAATCGGATCGATATCTTCAATCGAACTCTCCTGCAGTAGGTCATTCCCACTTTGCATCAATCCCGTGAAAAGTATGGGAGGGAAATAGCTGGTTTCTCGAATATCCTCTGGATAAAAAGCAGACAAACCGTTTATCCCACCAAACAACATTAACCCATCCGCAGCAACCAAGCTTGATCCAACATTGAATTCGTTACTTTGTAGGCCGTCGCTGGCATCAAAATTTGTGAATTTTTCTGTTTCTGGGTCAAACTTCGAAAGACCCAAGTTGGTACTCAACCATAGATAGCCTTCTTGATCCTCTAGGATTCCATAGATGACATTGTTCGAAAGGCCATCCTTTTCACGGTAATGGGTGAATTCTCCAGAGGTAGGGGAGAACTTATCCAGGCCACTGCCATTCGATCCGATCCACATTTGGCCGAAATCATCTTCATAAATGGCATAAATATCATTATCTCCTAAGCTTGATCCATCTGTAGGATCATGCAGGATACGGGAAAATCTTGCGGAATCCTGGTCTAAGATGCTTATTCCTCCTCCACCTGTTCCTATCCATAAATATCCTTCCCTATCCTCGATTATTGTCCAAATTTCATCACTACTCAATGATGAAGGATCATCCGGATCATTTACATAATGGTAGAACTTCCCAGTTCTTGGATTAAACCTATCCAAACCTCCCCCGTTCGTACCAACCCAAATCGAACCATCTCGATCCTGGAATATTACATTCACATCATTCATACTAAGGCTGTCAGCATCCTTTGGATCATGGAGAAAATTCGTAAATTTCCCTGTGATTGGGGAAAATCTATTCAAACCACCTCCATCGGTAGCAATCCAAATATCGCCAGATTTATCGATCAAAACATCCATCACATTGTTGCTGCTGAGGCTATATGGATCATCAGGATCATTCCTGTAGTGAAATATGCGGCCATCATGCAAATCGAAATAATCAATCCCTCCCCCATAGGTGCCAATCCAATAATTTCCAGCCTGATCCTCAGCGATGGACTTAACGTTGTTTGATGACAAACTCACAGCATCGTTCGGAATATGGCGATAATGGAAAAATCGGCTGGTTAACGGGTCAAAGCGATTTATCCCTCCTTCGACTGATCCCACCCAGACAATACCTGTTGGATCAACAAATATCTCGGTAATCACATCACTGCTGACACTGGATGGATCGCCAGCATTGTGCATTAAATATTTGTACTCACCTGTTGATGGATTAAGAATTTCAATCCCTTCACCGGAAGTCCCGATCCAAATTTTACCTTCCCCATCCACCCCGATAGATGAAATCGATGCTCGTGCAGGGATTTCTGGATTGATATAGTCGTCGCGAAAGTAATAGAATTTTTCAGACCCCTTATCAAAAAAGTTTACACCCCCAGAACGGGTCCCTATCCACAGATTTCCAGATTGATCCTCACTGATTGTAGTGATATCATCACTGCTTAGTTTATACCGATTTATGATGTCGTGTCGGTAGCGTGAAAATCTATCGCTGTCAGGATTATAGCGATTCAAACCTCCACCTGATGTTCCGATCCACAGAACCCCATCTTTATCTAGGTGAATATCAGTTATCTGATCACTGCTGATGCTGGAAAAATCATCCGGATCATTTTTATAATGTATAAATGAATTTTTCGCTGGATCGAACCGGTCCAAACCATTGCTTGTGCCAACCCATAATCTACCCTCAGTATCTAGACTTATCGCGTTCACCGTACTGTGGGTTAAGCTTCCGGGATTTTCAGGATCAAATTGATAATGGGAAAATTTTTCAGATACCTGATCAAATTGATTGAGGCCCCGCCCATCCGTACCAACCCAGAGGTTGCCATTGGGATCTTCAACTATCGATGTTACCGAGTTGTCACTTAAACTTGTAGGATCATCAGGGTCGTGGCGATATATAGTGAACTCATAACCATCAAATTTGTTTAATCCATCATTTGTCCCAAACCAGAGAAATCCATTCCTGTCCTGGAAGATGCTTGATATTGAATTTTGAGATAACCCTTGATCGATAGTAATCTTTTCAAACCGAATTTGATTTCCAGGTTTTTCTCTCCCATCCGTGATCTTTTCAGGAGAAAACTGCTCGTTGATGGATCCAATGAGCGGGAACTGGTTTGATTGAGATATGATCGAGATTTCAGATATGCGAAGTTGGTTATTTAATTTCGAATTAGACTCGAGTGATGCTGCTTGAGTGGGATGAATACTCAAGAAAATCATGTACACAAGGAGGATGGGAATCAAGCTAAAAACAAATTGCACTCCAAATTTCTTGATCTGGAAAGAAATGAACATATCATTCTCATCAAGATACAGTCATGAGATTAAAACTGAATCGTAAAGATTTCCTTTACAAGCCAACCTGAACATCGTCATCTTGATCCAGTCATGGATAATCTACTCAGTGCTATTGAATTAACTACTTCCAAGTTAAATCCTATTATTAATTATAGCATTCAGGATTCCAGAAATAACAACCTTGGGGCCATTGACAAACTAATTCGTTTTTCGAAGATAATTAAGATGTATCAGACTCGGATACTGCCACATGGGTGAATACCAAACTCGAACTAAATCTATTATTTCTCTTGTAATTTTTACTAATTTCACAGGACACAGGTTCGGGACGATTCAGAAATCCTGTTCAAATCCCCGAATTGCTGGTTTTTAATAAATATTTTGTTGAGATGGTAAAATGAAATTTACATAGACAACTGGAGGTATGAGTGAAGTTAATTGTGGCAATTATCCGGGATGAAGTATGCGAGGCTATCTTGCAATCATTAATTCAAGAGGGGTATCGCGCAACAAGAATCGCTTCAACCGGTGGATTTTTGAGACGCGGATTAACTACACTCATGATCGGTATTGAAGATGAGAAGGTAGAACCTGCAATCCAGATCGTAAGAAAACAAAGCACTCTGATGAACAACACAAATCAGCGAAATGTTAGTTTGTTTGTATTGAATGTTGATAGATTTCTGCAAATCTAAACTGACCATTTACAGAATACCCAATGGAGCATTATTCGCAAAATTTCTCAACTTGATAGGTAAAAATCTCCACCCCACCACTCCGCCAATATCCTGATTCAGCCCCCATTTTCCTGCAAAGCATATCCATAAATTTCTCGATATCAGGCACTTTCTCCCAGACCTGAGGTAAAAAAGTTGCCCTGTGTATGCCTTTCTTGATTACCACACCATCCACGCCGGGATTTATCTGCATAACCAATTGATCAATATCACGATAATTGATTCTGTGTGGGGTTGTCAACCTTGAGATTTCTATCGAAATACCTGGTATTTCCTGCCGAGTTACAGGTGGAAAGCGATAATCCTCTAATGCCGCTGCCATTGCATGAACACGTACATCTTCTGCTAAAGGTCTTTTAGCTTCAAGAGAACCTATACACCCTCGTAATTCCTGATTCTTCATCAGGGTAACAAAGGTCGCTCCATGCTCTGACAAATTGGGTGGTATCGAAGATAAATCTAATTCTGGAAGCTGCTCTCCCCGTACTGCAATTTCCAACGCCTCCCTGGCAAGCTGTAATAATAACTTGCGGTCGCGTTGAGGCAAATAATCTCGATTCTCCTTGTCAAATGAGGGGTTGTCCATTTCCTTCTTCTACTGGTGTCAATCTTGCAACTGTTGATACCGCTGGTTGAAATACAGCAGAGGTTTAACATGCTCGCTAATTTCTGCTACGATTACTTCGCCGATGATTAGAGAATTTGTGCCAAATCTAAGTACATCGAATACACGACAATCAAGAAATGCCAATCCGCCTTCGATCATCGGCGATCCGGTTACTAGCCTCTTGGTTTGGATTCCGGAAAATCGGTTTTGCGTATCCTCAACTTGACCAGCAAAAACCTTTGATATCTCTTTTTGCTGGTCAGATAATATGGTGATTCCAAAGGTATTTGAGTTCATGATCATGGATAATGATCGGGTTTGCTTCATCAAAGATACGGTGATTAATGGTGGTTCTAAGGAAACAGAGGTGAAGGAGCTGACCGTCATCCCATGATCAATGCCCTGATCATTAACTGTAACGACGGTCACACCTGAAGCCCACCTGCGCATAGCTTCTTTGAGTTGAAATTGGTCTGAAGACATCTTACCACCTTTAGTTTATTCATTCAGCACCATAATACATGCCGAGAGAATGAACGTCAAGATGAAGTATTGATGCAATTTTTTCAAGGTGAATAGTATTCGTTGGTGGGCAGAGGCTGAGAAGACAACTATCAACGATTCAATACAATAAGCATTGCTAAGATACTTTACCAAAAACTCTTGCTTTTCGAGAACCTTTAAGGTACTATGGCAACGAAATAACCCATGGAATCACAGAGTGAAAATCCCCAATCAAGCCGAGATTTACAACGCTATGGCATGTTTTACCAGCTGCAGATTGTGCTTATTGTTGCATTCGTTTTGGCTACCTTGTTCACAGCATGGACACCGGCGAGTCTTTTGCCTGGTAACCTGAGTGAGCGATTTGCCCAGGTGCTTGCCTTCCAAGAAACAGAAACTGCCGCATTTCCGACTCCAACAGCGCGCCCAAGACCATTGATTGGTATCGTTGTTGGACATTGGGATGACAATACCAAAGATCCGGGCGCTGTTTGTCCGGATGGATTGACTGAGCTTGAGGTTAATCAAGCGATCGCTGCCCGCGTTGAACAAAACCTCGTTGGTCAGGGATTCGACGTCGACTTATTACGCGAATTCGATACAAAACTCCAGGGTTATAAATCTTTAGCCCTCGTCTCAATTCATGCCGATTCCTGTCAATTTATTAATGATGAAGCAACAGGATTTAAGATTGCCGCTGCATTATCAAACCAGTATCCCGAGAGAGCATCCAGGCTAACCGCTTGCATCAAGGATCGCTATGAGAGGGCAACTGGAATGAAGTACCATCCAAGTACCATCACGAACGACATGAGCAGCTATCACGCCTTCGATGAAGTTGATAGTAATACAAATGCCGTCATAATCGAAGTTGGTTTTCTTAATTTAGATCGTCAAATATTGACAAAGGGACAGGATCAGATCGCAACCGGGATATCGAATGGGATTCTGTGCTACATTCGTAACGAAGACATATCTTCACCTGAAGAACCATGAGTCCTACTTCCGCAGAAAATCAAACAGTAATTCAAGCAGCCTACCAGGCATTATTGGACGGTGACCGCCGTAAAGCTCGCCGGCTCGCACAGCAGGCAGCCTCCATAGCACCTGACCAGGAGGAACCCTGGTTGATCTTAGCAGCGGTTGGTACTCCTGAAGCAAGCTTGGAATATCTGAATCAAGCCCTCGAAATTAACCCACAGAGTGAACAAGCCCGGCAAGGGATGCACTGGGCAATTCAGAGATTGAGAGCTGAATCTCAAAAACAAATAAAAAGAAAGCATATCATTGTAGAACAGCCATCTCCCGCTTCCCTCACAAGAACAAGACCAATTTTGGCTGTCTCATTAATCCCATTTCTCATTGTGCTTTCTATCATCGTTGGAGGATTCTTCCTGTGGTATGGAACTCCAACTATTTCACGAGCATTCTCTGCCAGCGAACCTCTGCCGGTATCTCAGGTTGAAGTAGTCAAGATTACACGAACACCGACAGCTACGGCAACATTCACACCAACACCCACATTTACACCAACACCAACAGCGACAAATACCGCCACTCCAACCAATACACCCACAAACACTCCCACATCCACAGCGACTTCAACACCATTACCCACGGATACACCTCCGCCCCCACCACCTCCTGCAGCGTCAAATTTGCCAGAACTACCCCCTGGAGTCGATCAAGGTGAGCGTTGGATAGAAGTCAACCTGACGAACCAGACTGCTACAGCATGGGAAGGAAAAAACTTAATTCGAACCTTCGTGGTTTCGACTGGCACCTGGATTCATCCAACTGTCACCGGAACCTATCGCATTTATGTAAAATATCCTTATGCTGATATGGCAGGACCAGGATATTACTTGCCTGATGTACCAAATGTAATGTACTTTTACAAAGGTTACGGACTCCACGGCACCTATTGGCATAATAACTTTGGTACTCCAATGAGCCATGGATGTGTTAATTTCAATATCCCCGATTCAAGCTGGGTCTTCGACTTTGCATCCGTAGGAACGGTTGTATATGTCCACTATTAATTCTTGGACGAACCAATTTATATCAATGCGCAGACAGATTACTCGTCGAGATTTCCTGAAACTCGGCGGCGTGGGCATGGCGGGTCTCATTCTCGATCCGTTAATGGATTTCAAAGATTTTGTTCCTAATCAGCTAGGCCGCGTAGCTGAAATGAAAATTCAGGTCTTTGATCGTCCTTCGCGTGAGGGAAAACATGTGAAGGCATACTGGAAAGACATGATCTTACCCATATCATCAGTGACTGTCGGAGATGCCGAACCAAGTCACAACAGGATCTGGTACCACATCGGAGATGAGGGATATGTACATTCAGGCAGCATCCAACCAGTTCAAACTCACCTCCAAGAACCAGATTCGAATGTACCCATCACTGGTACCCTGGCTGAAGTAACAGTCCCCTATACAGATGCCCACTGGAGACCCGGAAAAAATTTTCCATTTGCGTACCGCTTCTATTATGAAACCACACATTGGGTAAAAGCACTTGTAGAAGATGATCAGGGGAATCACTGGTACCAGATTTTGGAGGATAAATGGGACCTGGTATATTATGCTCCAGCAAACCACATGCGATTGCTTCCACAGTCGGAGTTATCCCCGTTATCACCGAATATCCCAGATTCAGAAAAACGCCTTGAAGTCCGCTTGCGCGATCAATTGGTAATCGCATATGAGAACACAAAGCCGGTTTTTATGGCCAGGATAGCAAGCGGTGCAGAATTCAGTAATGGAAGATTCCTAACACCTGTTGGTCGCCATACTACCTTCCACAAACGCCCATCGAGGCATATGGCTGCCGGTGACCTGGCTTCCAATGGATACGACCTTCCCGGAGTCCCCTGGATTTGTTATATTAATGAAAAGGGTGTTGCATTTCATGGCACTTACTGGCACA
>WOR8_10006215_pt1 | contig 12177 bp, 10 predicted proteins | sample DeeMarSeWOR38_10_FD_19890 | JGI IMG/M metagenome (IMG submission 19890) | reverse complement strand
AGCATTTTATTCAACGTTTCGCCTTCAAGATATTCCATGATTAAAAAAACAGTCTGAAACCGTTCTTCAATGTCGTAAACCTTGATGATGTTTTGATGGTCCAGACCGGCAATGGTTTTGGCTTCGTTTCGAAACGTACGCAAAAAATCGGGATCCATGGCCAGATCGTGACGCATCATTTTAATGGCCACAGGCATATTCGGCCCCAGATGCATGCCCTTGTAAATGATACTGAATCCGCCGCGCTGGATGATATAGGCCGCATCTCCTTCCTGCCCCTGGATTATAAATCGTTTGCCGGCCGGGACATGCTCATAACGCATGTTTTTAAAAACCGGACCGTCGGCGTCTTCTGAAATAAAACGCAGGAATTTGGTTCGCAGATTGGCCGTCCCTTCTTCGGCCCGCACCTTATTAAAAAAACCACAGCTGAGGCAGGATTCGCGTTTATCGGCAAATGTGCCTTGGACCTTTCCACCACAAAAAGTCCCCGCTGCGGCCCAGCAAAACCGGCCTGCATTCTGGCCGCAATTGATCCCATCGTATGAGCGATCGTCAGCCGCCGGACAACCCCCCAGTTCGTCTGCTTTATCACCCCCGGGCTGACGTCTGCATTTCATATATTCCCAGCAATTTTGTCTTTTCATGGGGTTTCTAAACATCTTCGCCGTTGAGCAGCGCCTCCATCTCTTCTTTTTTAAATTGAACCGAAAGGATGTCTTCTTCTTCTTTTGAAAGCTCTTCTTCGGCCATTTTAAAAAATATATGATCCTCTTCGTAAATGTGTCTTCGTAACAGTGAAATGCAGGCTGCCAGGTTTTCCAGCAGTCTTGTGGTTGCAATTTCGTCTCGATCGGCATAGCCATCGAGGGAATTTGTAATTTCATCGATACAGGCCCGGCATCTTTCGTGCTGAAACCTGAGACTACCGATCGGGCCATCAAAAGCCCCATCTTTCTTGAGCGCCAGGAGGCCAAACATTAAATATTCTTCTTGGAAATGATGAAATTGATCGGCAAATTCTCGCAAAAACACCGGTGCTTTTGCAAAAAAGTCTTTCGGCAATTGCTGGTTTTCTTCGATCTTTTTTTGCGCCCGGGAAAGACTCTTGAGTGCCTGCAGGATCAGCGTGTGTTCCCGGGTCAAGATTTCGGTTGCCTTCATGTCGTTTCCTTCCGGCTCATCTGGCTCGATGATACCCTTCATAAAGCGTTGAGCCAATTTGTTGCAACAAGCAAAAAGTCAAAATCATAACAATGAACATAGCAGGTTGGCAGCGGTAGCGGGGCAAGTTCAATCAACTCTGGTTGGCGTCCATTGGCGGATACCGGTCAACGATAGGGCATTATTGATATAATTAGATTCACTTTACTTTTAAAGCGTTTCATTAAAAAGGTATTTGACTTATGTCAAACATAAACATATTTGCATGCTGGTGGGCCGATTACCCCAACAGGAAACAACCGAACGGATTGCCAATGAAAAAAGACGCATTATTTTAAATAGATATGGCAAATCGTGAACTCATAAACCAGCACACCGCATTCAATGAAGTTTTTACGCTTCAGCGCTTGCAAAAAGCATGGTGGGCAGTATTTCTGTTTTACCTGATCTTTATCATGGGCTGCTTTGGCTTTCTTTCTACCGTCTGGCAGCCCAGGGGTGCTCTAAAATGGTTGCTGCCAGCCGCTGCGGTCAATTTTTATGTGTTGCGGCTGTTATGGAAAGCATTAAAAAAAAACTATCACCCGGTGACAAAAATCCTGCTGCCGCATTTAGGTTATGCCACCTGGCTGACGTTATTGCGGGGGGGGTTAATCGGCACATTGGCCGGCTTTCTGTTTCAGACAACACCGATAACGACTGAAAGATCCAACTGGCTTGCCTGGACACCCGGCGCCATTTATATTTTAGCGGTGCTTTTGGATTACTTAGACGGATACGTTGCCAGAATCACCCGGCATGAAACCCGGCTGGGAGAGTGGCTAGATACGCAAATCGATGCCCTGGGATTGTTGGTCGCACCGGTATTGGCCATCGGGTACGGGCGGCTTCCCATTTTCTATATCGCGGTCAGTTTAGCTTATTATCTGTTTCAATTCGGCGTCTGGTATCGCCAGAAAACCGGCAGACCGGTTATAAAACTAGAGCCGCATCCGACCAAGCGCATGATCGCCGGCTTCCAAATGGGTCTGGCGGCCCTTGCGCTGCTTCCCGTATTTTCCCGACCGGTCATGACAATTGCAGCCCTTATTTTTATGACACCCCTTTTAGCCGGTTTTCTCAGAGACTGGCTGGTTATCTGCGGTATTCTTGAAATTAACCATCTTCAACAAACACGCTGGGACCACCCGGTCGATTTTCTGATGACGAAACTTCTTCCGGTTTTTTTACGGTTCGTCATTGGTGTTGCCGGCATCTTTTTCTTTTACCAGGGGATAACAAACGAGTTTACCGGCCAGCAGACCGTTTCCGGCACACCGCTCTTGTTATTTAAGTCTTACCATCTGCATGAATTGCTGATCACGGTAATCTTCGTTTTGATGGTTGCTTTTGGAATCATCACACGCATCGCGGCTTTGTTAATCAGCATCTTTCTGGCCGGCGTCCTGACGACCTGGAATTCACCGCCGGGTCTTTTTTTCCTGTTTTCATGCGCCGCTGCACTCATGCTGACCGGTTCAGGCTTCCTATCCACCTGGCACCCGGAGGATACGCTGCTGCTGGAAAGACAAGGCTGATTCTTGGGGGTAACCGGGCGGGAAAAGACGGATATACGAGAATCAGACAGCCCGGGGGGGTAAATAATGCCATCGGCTAAAAAATTGGATACAAAAATCAGCAAAAACGGTTTGGTTTCAACAGAAACAGAAAATAGGGTTGAACATTGCGCCCAAACCGGGATTCAGTCGATTGAAGACCTGAAAATTCAGCTTCAGGATGCCGCGGCATTTCGGGCCAGCTATAACCGACCGTTTATTACCGTTAGCTACGCCCAGAGTATCGATGGCAGCATCGCCTCACGGCACAAAAAACCCATTGCCCTTAGCGGCCCCAGATCATTGGTGCTCACCCATCAAATACGCGCCTGTTGTGATTGCATTTTAATCGGTATCGGCACGGTATTGGCAGATAATCCCCAACTGTCAGTCCGAAAAATTAAAGGGCAAAATCCTCAACCGGTAATTCTGGATACCCGCCTACGGACGCCGCTGGATTCAAAATTGGTTCAAAGAAAGGATCTGAACCCCTGGATCATAAACGGACAAAACCATTTAAATGAGAGGACACAGGCGCTTAGGAGCGCCGGAGCAACGCCACTGCGGTGTTCAACAGGTCCTGACGGCAAAATCGATCTAAATGCGCTGATGGACCTGCTGAGCAAGATGAAAATTAACAGCATCATGATAGAGGGTGGAGCCCAGGTAATTACCAGTTTCGTGAATTCACAGCTGGTCGATCAATTCATTATTACCATCACCCCCAAACTGGTGGGCGGATTGCAGGTCCTAAATTCCAAAGGCATTGAAACCGCGACCTATTTGGATTTAAAACAGGTTCATTATCAGCATCTGGACGATGATATCATCATGTGGGCCCGTCCGGGGTGGGGAGCCAAATGAAACGGATATCGGTGATTTTTGAGAAACCTTATTCGGTCGTCCTGCAATCGGAAACGTTAAACAAACCGTCGGCCAACGAAGTCCTGGTCAAAACAAAATTTTCAGCAATCAGTCCGGGTTCCGAAATGCTGGTTTATCGGGGCGAATTCCCCGCCCAGTTGCAGGTTGACGCTGCAATCAAAGCACTTTCAGAACCGTTTCGATATCCGTTAAAATATGGATATATCTCTGTCGGTGAAGTGGTCGCAGTGGGTTCGGCAGCCAATAAAGAGTGGCAGGGCCGGCCGGTTTTTTGTTTTCATCCCCATGAAAGCCATTATGCGGCGCCGCTAAATGAACTCATACCGGTCCCTGAAGACATCGATCTGATGGAAGCCCTCTTTCTGCCCAATATGGAAACGGCGGTTAATTTCATGATGGACGGCCGACCGGTCATCGGTGAGCGGGCGGTTATCTTCGGACAGGGAATTGTGGGTCTGCTGACCGCTGCTTTGCTGGCGCAATTTCCGTTAGATAAGCTGGTCACCCTGGATCGTCATGCAATTCGGCGCCAGGCTTCTTTGGATGTGGGGGCCCACGATTCGCTGGACCCCGACAATGCAACGCAGGTGTCAAATCTGGCGGGATTGCTGGACACAGATGCGGCGGCAGGCCTGGCGGACCTGGTGTACGAATTGTCAGGTAATCCGCAGGCGTTGGACCAGGCAATCCGCATTGCCGGCTTTGGTGGTCGCGTTGTCATCGGCTCCTGGTACGGAACCAAACAGGCCAATCTGGACCTGGGCGGACAGTTTCATCGCAACCGCATTCGGCTCATTGGCAGTCAGGTCAGTACCATACCACCGGAATTTTCAGGCCGGTGGACGAAAAATAGACGTCTGGATACCGCCTGGGAAATGATTCGGAAAGTACGACCTGCGCAATTTATCACCCATCAATACCCTGTGTGCCGGGCAAATCAGGCATTCGAATTGCTGGATAAAAATCCGGCGGAAGCGATTCAGGTGGTCTTTACCTATGATGAGTAGGGTTCAAAGTTTCAGTATTTCCGCAAAAGGCGGTTCAGGTGTCAGTCTCTGGGTTCAACGTTTCAAGGTTCAGCGTTCAAAGTTGTTTTAACCCTGAACCTCTGAACCCAGAACTCTGAATCTCTGAATCGAATATGCAAATGCACTGGTTAGACTATTTCATTATCGCAACCTATGTGGCTCAGATTTACCAGATCTGCTTTTATGCGGTTCCCAGCGCCGGATCCACCTGTGAGATGATTTTGAACCTGAAGCGCAAATCAACATCGTTGAAACGCCATCCAAGCGCCGCCGTCATGTATTCCACACCCAAAATGATGGTCACCGCCGCCGCCACGCTGGCAGTCCTTGCCACATCGATGATCCCGTTGCTTACGGTATTAAATCCTGAAATGAGCTGCTATCTTTTGATGTTCATAAATATGCCGCCGCCGTCTGTCCTGTCAATCATCAGCGCTGGCCTGTTGCTGCTGGGAAACAGCCTGACATATATCGGCGTTGCCACGCTTCGGATGCATGTCCGCTTTCACGACTTCGGCGAAGCCACCCAGCTATATACTGCAGGGATCTATCGCTACGTTCGCAATCCCATAACCTCGGGTCTGGTGGCTATTTTTGGCGGCTTTTTGTTGGCCCGGCCGTCGGGAGCCCTGCTCATCGGAATGATCCTCTTTCTGTTGAACTCCCATTACCGTATCAAGATGGAAGAAGTCTATCTGGCAAGAACCTTCAGCGATGACTACCTTCGGTACAAGAAGGCCGTTGGAAGGTATTTTCCAAAATTTCAGCCGAATACCAAACCGCAGATATTTAAAAATTCACGGAGGCGCTATTTGTAATTTGGATTTTGGATTTAAGAACAGGCCGACCGGCTAGGCATTTGGCTTCCGATATTTTCAATCCGCAATCCAAATTCCAAAATCTAAAACCTAAAATCAGGGGGTTATGATGTATTCCGTAGCGGTGCAACGTGATTTTATTGCCAACCATTTTTTGACAGGGGGGGATTGGGGGCCTGAAAATGAGGCCCATGCCCATCATTATGTTGTGGAAGTCCGCGTAGACGGTCCGGAACTGGATCACCACGGCTATCTGGTCGACATCTGTGAAATTGAAACGGTTCTCGAGGGGCTGGTCAACCAGTACCGGGATCAAATGCTCAACCACTTCGGCGAGTTTGATGGGCTGAATCCGAGTCTGGAGCATTTTGCCAGAATTATTTCCGACTCGATTTTGCAAAAAATCCAGATTTCGAATCTGACATCGATGACGGTAAAGATCTGGGAAAATGACATCGCCTGGGCCGCATACACGAAAGATCTATGATGCGGTTGTGTATGATTATATATGGCAGCCTGGATACCCTGACCGGTGGTTTTCTTTATGATAAATTCCTGGTGAAGCACTTGCGCCGCAAAGGACACGAAATTTATATTGTTTCTCTTCCCTGGCGTCGGTACGGGCGGCATCTGCTGGATAATTTCTCAACAAAACTGAAATCGGGCCTGACTTCAAAAGCCTACGATCTCATCCTGCAGGATGAACTCAACCATCCTTCCCTTTTTTGGCTGAATCATAAATTGCGAGACACCGATGGTCATGGTACCCCGCTGGTGTCCATCGTACATCAGGTGCTATCCAGCCAGCCCCGTCTGCTGCCGCTCAACAAATTATATAAGACGGTTGAAAAAATCTATCTGGCGTCCATCGATGCATTTATCTTCAACAGCGCAACGACCCGCAGCAGGGTGCAGCGTCTGATAAATTTCACGGGTCCTTCAATTGTTGCCAGCCCGGGTGGAGACCGGCTGGGCCACCTGCCGGCCGCCGAGCATTTAAAGGCCAGAGCCGGTCAGGGAGGACCCTTAGAATTGGTATTTGTTGGAAACGTTACCCCGATCAAGGGCCTGGCTCCGCTGATCGAAATCCTGGCAATGCTGCCGCCGGAAATCTGGCGGCTGACGGTGGTCGGAAGCCTCACCATGGATCCCTGGCACGTTCGCAAGGTCAAACGGCTGATTTCAGCAAAAAATATCGGGCGCCAGGTGATTCTGGCAGGGCCACTGGACGGTGATGAACTCAAAAATACATTGTCCGGCAGCCATCTATTTGTCATGCCATTTTCCAATGAGGGATTTGGTATCGCGCACCTGGAGGCGTTGGCTTATGGACTACCCGTTCTGGCTTCAGCAACCGGCGCGGTAAAGGAATTCATACGCCACGGTGACAATGGCTTTTTGTATGCTGCAGGGCAAACCAAAACCGTTGCCAAAACCATTTTAAATCTACATAAGGATCGAGATCATCTTCTCAAATTAAGTGAAACAGCGCTGCAATCGGCAATCTCAAGGCCCGGCTGGAACGAAACGATGGAGTCTGTTGATCATTTTTTGATGAAACTGGTAAAACAGCGGCGCAAGTTGGATCATTTAGACGGTTAGCGATGAATTCACCTGAAACCATGCAAAAAAAATCGGAGGCGGTGACCACCAGGCCGATATCTTTCCTACAGGCATATCCGGTACTCAAATCTATGCTTGGATTTCTGTTGGCCTGCGGGTTCTTAAATGTACTGCTGACCTTGAATTATCCGCTCCCGGAAAAACATCTGCTGTCGCCCCTGCGGGTTTCACCTGAAGTTCTATTTATCGTGGGGGTGCTGTGCGCGGCCTCCCGGCTGAAGGTGCCATTTCATTGGACCGTTTATTTATTGTTTACCGTGCTGGTCCTTTTTTTCCGCTTTTTCCGCATCGCTGATGAACTGGTGCCCATGTACTTTTTCCGGCCATTCAATCTGTACATAGACTCACAATTCCTACCGGTTCTCATCCACTTGCTTTACAAAACGATGCCGTTGAAGACGTTTATCACCAGAAGCCTGCTGAGCCTGCTGCTGATCGCGGGGGTCAGCGCCGGCGCCTGGTGGTCGATTACAACCATCCATCAATCCTTTGCCCGCTTGAAAAAAGGACGTATCATCTTGGGGTCGACACTTGCTGTTTTGGGCATGCTGCTGATGTTTTCAAGCGCTGCGAGCGACAAGCGGCTACCCATATTTCACAAGGGATTTTATCATCGAATTGTCGAAGAGATCGATTTTATTCTTCATGTCAAAGGTTACCGAGCTGAAAAACTTCAAGCCATAAAAAAAACCACCCGCCGGCTTGAGCAGACGCCATCATCATTGGACAGACTGGCGGGCGCAGATGTGTATTTATTTTTTGTTGAATCCTACGGACATACGATATTTGAGAATGACCGCCATTTTCGATTAATTGAGCCGGTGCTGGGTCAATATGAAAACGACCTGTCCGCTCAGGGCTTTTCAGTATACTCCGGCTTTTTAAAATCGCCCGCATTCGGCGGCAGTTCATGGCTGGCCCACGGCACCATTGCAAGCGGCGTGGCGCTTTCCAGTCAACTGGTCTACGATCTGCTGATCACCTCCGACGCCACTACAATTGCGCATGTATTCAACAGGGCCGGATATCGCACCGTCAGCGCGACGCCCGCCAACGAGTGGCCCTGGCCCGGAGGAAAGTTCTTCGGTTATCAAAAACATTATGATGCGTGGGATTTTGACTACAACGGCCCTAAGTTTGGCTGGTCTCCGATGGCCGACCAATACGTTCTGCAATATATTTACCAGAAAGAAATTTCAGCGCGCGCCCAGCCGTTATTTATCGAATTTGTGCTCATCAGCAGCCATGCCCCGTTCAACCACCAGCCGCCTTATCTGGAAGACTGGTCCCAAATTGGAGACGGACGTATTTATCATCGAAGAGCAGCGGTTACCTTCCCGGTGGTCTGGCCGGATTTGACGAATGCGTCTCAAGCCTATGTCACCTCGATTATTTACGAGATGAAAGTTTTGAAAAATTTCATCGAACAATTTATAAAAGACGACACGCTGATTATCATTATGGGTGACCACCAGCCCAACGTTCAAATCACGGGCCCGGGAAGCTCCTGGTCGGTCCCGGTTCATGTGATCAGCCGCAACAAAGACTTCCTGGATCCATTTAAGAGCAAGGGCTATACCCCGGGTCTCATTCCCAGACAATCCCCGCCGCATCCCGGCATGGAGACCTTCCTCGTCGGGTTTCTCAAAAGCTTTAGTTCATCAGGCAATTTTTAAATTAGCCAGCGCAAAAAACCCCTTAAAATCAGCCACCAACAAAAAGCCTTAATTAATTTGCCAGACGCATAAATAAGGAATTTATCAAATATCCAAACTTTTGAACTGCTCCCATTCTTGACACAAAAACATGTTGTTTTATATTTTTATTCAAGGAAGCACGGCAGCCTCGACTCAAGATGATAATTATTTTGTGCTCAAGGGGGCATCGTTGCTTCCTTATTCATTTTGCAAGCCTAAATGTCATTCCCTTGTCTTGAATCGGTCAGGATATCATGCGCTTTGGGGCCACAATTGAAGAGCAGATCGAAGATCGATAAATTGGAAATAAAAGCGCCCCATAGCTGAGGATAAACGCAGGCAGGCGGTTTGATGAGTTGAACTTCAACACCCTCTCGTTGGAAGGGGCCACGATCCAGGAATTTTGCGGCGGCATGCTGGGCCAGATAGGCTGAGGCCCCCAGGCGCCGGCAGATGTCGACCAGCATCTGGTTGCCCGCTGTTTGGATTCCGAGTTCGGATAGCAATTTAATCTCGGTTTCAATTTTAAGCTGCCGGAATAAATAGCGGATGAACGCCAGATTCATTTCGATCAGTTTTTCAAACCGTGTCCGATAGGTCGTTTCAATAAACGGCAAATGATCGCCAAAATACGGCGCTTTGGCATAGGCGGTTTTAAGGCTTGCCAGGTGTTTGGAGACCCAGCGAAACTCATGACAGACCCTGACTTCATGAATCCGCTGCAGCCCCAGTCCTTTTTTCCATACCGGAACGGTCAACCACAATGTTCCCTGATCGTTTTTAAAGCGATTGCGGCTGATCCAGGTTGTGCCCCGCGGAAACTGGACGCTATCGAGAATAACAAAAACATCCGATAAATGCGCTTTGTAAAAGAATCCCGGAAATGGCTGGAAGTAGGGCTGGTTGGTGGATATGATCATGGGTTGAGCCCGTATGCCGGTTGGCCCGTTGGCCCGTTAAAAAATCAGACAGAAATCCTTTTTTGACCGGACAAATCCGCCGGTGGCGGACTCAACCGGCCAACATCGATTTGATAAAAATTAAGACCTGTTAATCACATCCAGCATTTCGCTGACGACCCGGTCGACGTCTTCATATGCAACCTGGCAGGTACCGACCCGTTTATGCCCGCCCCCGCCGTATTTGAGGGTTAGGGTGCCCACATTGACTGCAGACGTCGGGTTGATGATGCTGTGCCCGACAGATATCATCGCAAACGCTTTATTTTTGCCGTCTACAATCCGAATCGAAATATTCTGCTCGGGATACAAAACATACTCCAGAAAGCGGTTGCCCACCGGGATGGCTTCACAATCACGCAGGTCGATCACAATGGCATCGCCCTCGGTTCTGGCCGACCGAGTGATCAATTGCTCATATTTATTATTTTCTTCATGGTACAGTTTCACCCGCTCCTTGAAATCAGATAAGCTCAAGATTTCTTCCACCTTTTTAGTGCGCAGCAATTGCGGCAATTTTTTCATAAGCTCAAAATTACTGATGCTAAAGCTGCGCTTATATCCCAGGCCGGTTCGCGGGTCAGCAATAAATGCAAGCATGATCCATCCCTTTGGACGCAGAATATCTTCTTTGGTAAATTTAGCGGAATCGGCTTTACCGGCAATTTGAATCAGCTTTTTAAATTTTCTTAACTTATCGGCACAGGCTTTATCCCGTTTATAGTAATCGTAAACAACCTGAGCCGCACTGGGAGCGTTTTTGCTGGCGCCCTTAAATTTGCCATCCAGCTGCAATCGCTCATGCTCACTGGAATGATGATCAAACCACAATCCACAGCCGTTGACAAAGGGCACGTTTGCCAGAATATCATTTGGGGTTACTTGAATTTTGTTGTCTTGCATATCTTTGGGATGAACATAAAGAATATCATCGATGAGCCCCAACTCTTCCAGAATCGCCGTACACACCGAGCCGTCAAAATCCGATCGAGTAACTAATCTCACATTTATCTCCTGTTGCTTTCTTTACAGCCAATTTGAATGTAAATTGAGAATCCATAGTCTGACTCACATCCACAAACTGTATACAGCGTTTCGCTGCTTCCCAAATGGCCTATGGCCTGGTAATCTTTATCCTTTTGTCTGCCTGCCATGATAAAAAATGGCGCACACCGTGTCAAGGTGAAGCAAATGGCCCGCAGCATGCGTTCTCTGGCATTCGGTCTCTGACAAAAACAGAAAACACCGATTAGCTCATCGCAACGCTATTTCCTGGAATGGCAGGTCGAGTGTGCCGGCCAGAGCCTTGAGGTCTTCTTCCAGGGTAATCCCTTTGCCGTCTGACGACGGCACGTTGATGTTTTTATCCCCCACAACAAAAATTTGGATTTTGGCGGGGTCAAGCAGTTCTCCGGCAATCCGGTGAAGTTCTTCTTTCGTGGTGCGCATATAGGCATCCTGAATTTTTTCGAGGGTATCAAGCGGTTCTTTGCGCAAATGGTAGCGACCGTAAACGTCCACCAGTTCTGATTTGGTATCCACGTTAAAAACAAAGCTGTTCAGCGCATCCAGCCGCTTTAATTCCAGCTCTCTTTCAGGTATATCTTTGCGCAGCGCGTCCATCACTTTTAAGGTTTCGATAATGGCCGCACCGGTCTGATCTCCTTTGCATCCGATGTAGCCTAAAAGCTGGCCGGCTTGCCATTTATAGGTCTGAAAAAAGCCGGCGGAATAGACCAGCCCCAGATCATCCCGCAGGCGCTTATACATTAAGGAATCGTTACCGCCGAATATGTTCATCAAAAGGCTCGTTTTCCAGTAATCGGGATGGGACCGTTTGTATGCCGGCAGGCTGAGAATGATCTGGGATTGGACCTGACCGGGTTTGTTGACCAGTGCCAGGACCGGAGAGGTGATCGCCGGGTCCTTTAATTTGCGCTGGGGTGCTTTGGTTTCCGGAAAAGCCCGGAAGAAGGTCTGCAGTCCGGCAATTATTTTATTTTTGTCGATATCGCCGGCGATGGCAACCGTCATGTTGCCGGGGACGAAATAGGTTTTCAAAAAGCGCTTTAGATCCTCCCGGGTAACGGTGGGAATCGTCTGCAAACCCATCAATGGATCACGGCCATAGGGGTGGTTATTAAAATGCCAGATTTTGCTTTCGCGCATGGCCACGGACTGTGCGTCACCGCCCTGTCTTTTGAGCGATACCAGTTCCTGGTTTTTAACAACCCGCAGCACCTCGGGATCAAACCCGGGCCGGGTTAAGACCGCCTGCAAAAGCGCTAAACCCCTCTCCCAGTCCGCTTTCATCACAGAAAGATGAACCGTCGTCTGCTCTTCATCCACCGAAACGCCAAGCTGGATCGCATTCTCATCGAGCACCAGGGCCAGTTCATTGGGTGATA
>WOR8_10006371_pt1 | contig 12178 bp, 9 predicted proteins | sample DeeMarSeWOR38_10_FD_19890 | JGI IMG/M metagenome (IMG submission 19890) | reverse complement strand
CATCAAGTTTTGAGATGGCAAAGCCGGCGTGCACGATAACGTAATCACCGACCCGGGCATCTTCGAGTAGCAACAGACTGGCTTCTCTTTGAACACCTTCAACATCAATGGTCGCCATATTATTTTCGATCTTGGTAATTTTCGATGGGATCGCCAGACACATGGTATTACTCCTGATTCTTTTCGCTGCGGCGCGCTCAAGTTATGAGATTTTAGATCACAAAGGTCAGACTTTCTTGAATTTTTCCAAAAAAGTCAACATTAAATATGAATCGGCGGGCGGCGGAAAATTTCACCCATTCACCCGGCAGGTCATTGAAACTGATTTAAAGGCAACCGGCTTACGGGACGCCAATGGGTTTAGCTCAACCCAGCTTTTCTCTTGCTTTTTCAAGCGCCGCATCCAGGGCTTCTTTTTTAATCGGTTTGCTAATAAAATCAACAGCATCCAGCGCCGCTGCCTGCTCGGCCAGAGCGGTATCACCATGACCGGTGATGACAATCACCGCTGTTTGGGGAGCGATTTCTTTTATCTGCTGCAGCACGGCCAGCCCGTCTACACCGGGCATTTTTATATCGGTCAGTACAATCGCCGGTTTTTCTTTGCGAAAAATTTCGAGCCCTTCTTTGCCGTTTTCCGCCGTATAAACGCTGTAGCCATAGGCATCCAGAAAAAGACGAAACATAGACAGGGTCGCCTTTTCATCATCGATAACCAGGATTTTCTCCACGTATCCTTCCTTTCAATGCGCATCAGGCGCAAGGGAAAGTCAATCTTACCGTCGTGCCCTTTCCTTCTAAGCTTTGAATATCTATTTCGCCGTTATAATCTTTGACAATCCCGTAACTGATCGAAAGTCCGAGCCCCATGCCGCTGCCGACTTCCTTGGTGGTAAAAAAAGGTTCAAATACCTTTTCTAATACAGATTTTGCGATTCCGCTGCCATTGTCTGAAACCGTCAGCGTCACGCGATCATTTTCAAGAAAGGAACGAATGGTAATGGCAGGCTTAGCCTTTTGCGTTCGCGCCTTTTTAGGCTGTATGACCGCATCCATGGCATTGGTGATCAAGTTAAAGATGACTTGCTCAATGCGGGTATTGCGCGCTAAAATCGGCGGCAGATTTTTCTCAAGATCCAGGATTACGTCAATATCTTGCAGGCGAATCTGCTGATTGATAATACCGTAAGCAACCCGTATCGATTTGTTGATGTTGACCTTTTCTTTGGCAAAATCGGATTTGCTGCCAAATTCCCTCAAACGATCAATGATTTCAGAAGCTCTGTCCACCTGTTCAGTGATTCGATCAGAGACTTCAACCAGATTTTCCTCGGGTATCTTTTTTCGGTTTTCGATCATCATTTTGAGATATTCACTGCCCATGTTAATCGCATTCAACGGCTGATTCAATTCATGGGCAATTCCGGCCGACATTTCACCCAGCGTTGTCATTTTGCTGGCCTGCAGCAGTTGCGCTTCTTTTTCCAACATTTCGGTGATATCGGAGGTTGCAAGAATGATGGCATCTCTATCCTTATACCGCGTCGGACAGGCGGTAACTCTGACGTAAAACGGCGAGCTCCCTTTTTGATAATGGCGAACCCTCGAGCTCACAACGCAGGCTCTGGGCCAATCCATCTCGTCAAAAGCAGAAATGCTTTTATAAATTTCGTCGACCGGGCCGAGCTCTGAAAAAGGCATACCGGTTAATTCACCATTGGAGTAACCATAGGTATCCTCTGCCATCGGGTTGGCATCTAAAATTTCTAAAGTTTCGCGCTCCAGTACAAAAATCGGGATAGGGCCGCTGTTAAACAGGGATCGATATTTTTCCTCCGACTCATGCAACGCTTTTTCGGCCAGCTTGCGTTCGGTGATATCCAGGAATGCGCCGGTGATAAATTCAACCTCCCCGTTTTCTCCATAGATGATTTGCCCACCGTCCTGGATCCAGATCGTATCGCCGGTTTTTGACTTAACGCGATATTCTCTGATGTAAGAACTGTCCGTCCGAAGGGCCTCTTTGAACTGCTCCTTGGCGTGCGCCAGATCATCCTCATGAACGAGCTTGAACCAGTTTATCTCTCTGGATAAAAACGCTTCTTTACTGTAGCCGGTAATTTGCTCGATTTTATTATCAAAAAAATCAATGGTGCCATCCAGGTAACCACTGTAGACACAGTTTGGCAGGTTCCTGACCAGCAACCGGTATTTGCGCTCGCTTTCTTTCAGCGCTTTTTCCGAACGTTTTATTTCGGCGATATCCATGGCGATGAACAGCAGGCCGCTGATATCTCCATCCGGATCCCGAAGCACGTTAATCGTCATCCTGACCGGAAATTGAGTGCTATCTTTTCTTACATAGGTCCATTCACTGGGCGCCAATCGCTTTTGTGCCACGTATTCAAAAAAAACATCAAGCGCGGTCACCTGGCGTCCGTATTTTAAGCTCAACCGATCTCGGACAGTCTCCAATTCTGATTTCAGGTGAAAAAGTTCCGGCGTCTGTTTGCCGATGATTTCCTGGGCCGTGTAACCCAGCAGGTGTTCAGCACCCGTGTTAAAAACCGTAATGACACCATCTTTGTTGGTGGCAATGATTGAAATTCGGGTGGCGGAATCCAGCACGGCTTTTCTTTGCGCATTGGCGACCTGGAAGCGGTGAAGAACCTTTTCGGTCTCCTCGAATTGTTTGACAACCAGGTTGGCAGTCAACTCTGCGGCTTTACGCGCAACTTGTATTTCTTCTCTTAAAATCGCGTTTTCCTCGACCAATGCCCAGTAGGTGCTGTCGGCACCTGGAGCCGCCCGGGAGGGTTGAGATAAAGTTTCCATGATTTGCGCTCTCTTGCTGAGGGGTTAACAATCGTTCGGTCAGCACGGAATTGAAAAGTCCATTTTAACTTGGGTCTTTTTCAAACTCGCATGGCGCCGATGCCCGGGGCAGTGCCCATACCGGGACGGCAAACGATCTTGCATGGTTTGCTGATGTGTTTAATTCCCGACATTTACGGTGTGAACCGTGCAAACCAGACAGGGATCAAAAGACCGGATGATATGATCGACTTCTATGGGATTATCCAGATCCTTGATTTCAGTTCCAACAATGGCTTCTTCACAAGGCCCTCTGAAATCGCTCGCATCGCGGGGTGACGCATTCCAGGCCGTGGGGGTAATGATCTGATATTTTTTTATTTTGGCGTCTTTAATCTTCACCCAGTGGCCCAGCGCGCCCCGGGGGGCTTCCAACAGGCCGTACCCTTTCCCATTTTCCTTTTTGCGATGATCCTGGTAAAACTCTTCACCGCAGCGGACCGTTTCTTCAAGCCATTGCTCCATAAGCGGTATCAAATAAGCCGGCCTTATCAACCGCGCAAGCTCTCTGATGAACACGTTTGGGCCGTCTTGCCTGATGAAATCAATAAACATCGGATTGGAATCAACGACCATCTCCGCAAGCGGCCCGGTTTCAGCCGGCATGGCATCATAGCGCGGTGCTTTGGCCCAGGAATATTTGCCGCTTTCCTTGCCGCTGGCATAGGGTCTGGTTTCACCGTCAAATGGATGTTGGCCGCCCTCGCCGGCTTCAAACCAGGAATGCGAAACATCTTCGGTTATTTTTTTCTGATCAAATGGTTTAAGCTCAAGCTGATGGAAAAACCCGGACTGCAGAAACTGCCGGTTTTCGCCGGCCCGTTTGACGCCGGTGTCATTCGGCAAATCCAGTGAGCCGAAACTAATAAAATTTCCGCAGCCCCTGCCGATTTTTTCCAAACCGGCTTCTTTCGCAAATCGGAGATAAAATCCGAGTTCTGCGTTTGCGTGAGATTCGGTTTCCTCGAGCCAGACATCCAGGTCGGCCTTGGACTTGACTTCCAGCCAGCGTTCGATGCGACATCCCAGCACGCGGCTTTCGAACCATTTTCGAAAATTCCGTATCAGAAACAAACATTGCGCCAGATCATTGGCACTGGGCACACAGACCACACCGCCCGGTACCATAAACGATGAATGCGGCCATTGGCCACCTAAGATGGCGATAATTTCAAGAATTCTTTTGGTTTCCCGGACGGCAGCTGCCGTCGTCTCACCGGTTAGGGGTTGATACCGTCGGGCAGCCTCATCATATAAGGAATGTTTTTGATATGCCGGATTGGTAAAATCCGCCATGAACAGCATAAATGCGTGGCGGATGTCATTTTGGATTTTTTCAGCGATCAAGGTAATATTTCGAATGCGTACGGCATTATCCGGTATTTTTACCCTGAAAAACATATCCAAGGCCTTGGCTGCAGCTTTTAAATGAGAGGTACTGCAGATGCCGCATATGCGAGGCGTCAAAACCAGACCATCCAGAACGGCGCGGCCGACGAGCAAATTCTCGAAACCTCTGTACATAATCCCCGCACTCCAGGCGTCGCATACCCTGTTGTTTTCAACTTCGACCCGGATCTCAAGATCGCCTTCGACCCGGTTGACGGGGAAAATATGTATTTTTTTTTGTTTCATTTGGCTCACCGAAGTAAATATTTCAACAGGGGGTCATCAAGGCCCTGCCAGGTTAAATACCCGTCTTTCTTGTTTTTAGCCTTTTGGGCGCGGCTGCGGCGGCCATGCCTTTGTAGGCCATGTAATGGGCCCTGCTGATTCCCTCGGGCAACTCAATGGGAATCCCCTCGATATTTCTGGTTTGAAAAAACGGATATTGTTGCGGAAAATCGGGCCGCGTGCAACCAAAACAGGGAACACCCACCCGTGTCTTGGACGATCGGTTGTTCCACAGCATCTTGTTGCACGGACCGCGAACCAGTGGACCGTGACAGCCCAAATGAAAAAACATGCAGCCTTTTTCGCCGAATTTCCGCTCTTCCACACGGTACTCATGATACTCGTTGCGGGTGCATCCCTGGTGTACCATCATTCCGTACCATTCCACGGGGGTATTGTATTCGTCCAGTTGAAGTTGCGCGCCGGAACCAATAGCGATCAGCGTCCCGGCAACGATATCGCAATGGCAGGGGCACCCGGGCAAATTGATAACCGGCATCCCGCTTGCTGACGTGAATTCTTCACCCAGAAAGCCCCCCTTTTCTTCTTTCAGAAACTGCATCCCGGTTGCTTCTATTTCGGTATTGGCCCCGATGCCGCCGTAGCTGGCACAGGTGCCGATGGCCAAAATATACCTGGCACGATTCGCCAATGAAGCCACAAGATCCTTTTTGGGTTTTCCGAGGATCTCGTCATAGCAGCCGGTTCCACCCGGTCCCCGCAGGATGGATCCTTCGACGCACAGCACATCGAGCTCCCGAACACCGGACAGCAAGTCTTCATTGATGGTTTTTAAGTTATGGGGGCTGCGGATGGATATCGAAGGATGCCACAGCAGTTCAACATCAAGTGAACTGAACAGTTCGGTAACGTTGGGAGATTCTGCATTGAAAAAAGACCAGGTGTCTCCGCCACAACCACCGCATTGAATCCACAATAATTTTAATGACATTCGCGTGGTCTCCTTTACGCCTTAAACCATGGCTGACCGCCAATGACCGATTTACAGGGTTTCGTCGCTCTCTCCGGCCATCAAAAGGCCGGTCGAAAAGTGATGAGAATTTATCCGAAAATACCACAAAATAGCATACTTAAAAACGCAAGGGAAGCGATAATGTCGAACCCAGAATCAGCGGCCGGCAAACCTCTTTCGCTTTCAGGGCCTGGCGCGCGGAAAGGTCACTTTGAAGGTCGCACCCTGGTGTTGCTTGCTTTCAACATCGATGCGGCCACCGAAATCCCTCACGATCTGATTGCTGATGCTCAGCCCCAGCCCTTTTCCCTGACCGGATGCCTTGGATGAAAAGAACGGTTCGTAGATCCGTCCGATGTTGGCGGCTGAAATGCCGATTCCCGTATCCGATACTGCCAGTATCACCCGGTCGCCTTCTGAAAAAGATCTGATCCGAATCACGGCCTGACCGGCATCGCCGCCGACTTTTTTCTTTTCGTTGATGGCTTCATGGGCATTGGACACCAGATTGTAGACCACTTGCCCCAATCGGTTCGGATGGCCGATGATGGCGGGCAGGTTCTCATCTAATTCCAGTTTGATTTCGATATCGTCCAGGCTCAACTGGTGACTGACAATCGCCATCACATCTTTGATGGGCTCATTGATATTCACGGTTTGCCTGACAAAATCGGTTCTTTGTCCAAATGCCTGCAGCCGGTTGACGATCAGCGCCGCCCGATCAACCTGATTGCCGATTTCATTCGCCACCTGAACCAGATGCGCGTCCTTAATTTTCGCCTTCTGAGCCACCATCATTTTTAAAAAGTCACTGCCCATTTTGATGGCGTTCAGAGGTTGGTTCAGCTCATGGGCAACACCGGTTGACATCCCTCCCATCGTCGGCATCAGTTTGAGAAGATCCCATGCCGTTACCAGCTCAACGTGGCGCATGAGTGCCGGTAGAAGGATCAGATCACCGATAAGCGCAGCCAGCATGGTGATGACCATCAGAAAACCAAAAATCGCCGTCGGTTTGAAATGAGAAAGCATTAACACACAAAATCCGATACTGATGGTCAGCGTGGTAAAAATAATCGGCTTTCCGACACTTTTTACGGCATCGCGCAGCGCCCGGTCTTTATCCAAATCTTTTTTAAATTCAGTGTTATAGCGGTGTAGATAATGGATGGTGTCATCAACAGCCAGCCCGATGGCAATACTGGCGATCAGGCTGGTTGACGTTGAAAGCGGAATACCCATCCATCCCATCAATCCAAAGTTCATGATAATCGGAAAACCGTTGGGAACCAGGGCGATCAGGCCAACTTTTACGGACAGAAACATTAAAAACATGATGCTGAAAATCAGGATTAAACCGAGCAAAATACTTTTCGTCTGACCCGCAACAAGCAAATGACTGCTGGCGGAAATCGCCACATTAAATCCGGTAACTTCGACCGAGAGGTGTTCGGGCAAATCTTGCGGCGCGTGGGCAAGGATTTGGTCTCTGATTTTGAGGATCTCTTTCGAACTCGAGATATGCGTCAGCACAAGAATGTTGGCCTTGTTGAGCTCCGGCGTCATAAACGGTGAATACAGATCTTCCCCCAGCAGACCCTTATAGCTGTTAATCGCCATGCGCGTCTCATACGCTTCCTGGGGGATCACGTAATATTTTGAATCGTATTTGTTTAGGGCATAATGGACAAGCATCACATAATCGGCAAAAGAAATGGTTTTATCCACACCGTGAAGTGTTTCGAGATATTCCTGAAAGCGTTTAATTTCAGAAATATGCTGCGAATCCTCAAAGTAATAATCCTGCCGGCTTTCCATTATCACGTTGATTGCAAAACTGCCTGAAAGTTTCTGGTGGCTGTCTTCGAAATTCCGTCTGATCGGTGTATCTTTTTTGAAATATTCGAACGGATTGATCTCGACCTGGATAAAAAATATGCCGGCCACCGCCAGCAGAGACAAAATTCCGATCGAAAGGAAGACCGCTTTCTGGTGCTTCAAACCGATGCCGACAATCATATCAAGGATACGATCCAGTAACTGGCCGATGCCGGAGACACGTTCGTCCTTTTGGGAAGGCAGCGGTATCAAAACGAGCACCGCCGGCAGAAGCAAAAGAAGCACGAGCAGCAAACTGCCCAGTCCGAAGCAAGTAAACAGCGCAAATTCATGGATCGCTCGGATGCGGTTGACAAAAAGCGACCCGACGCCGAGCAGGGTGGTGACCACCGCCAGGGTGCACGGCAAGCCTGAATGGGCAAACGTTGCAATGACCGCTTTTTTTTCGGTTAGGGCCAGCCCCGCGTTGGAAGCGTATTCAGACATAACATGCAGACAATAAGCGGTTCCGACAGCGATCAGAAACACCGGAACTATCATGGTTAAAAGGGACAAGGGCACCTGCAGGAGCGCCATGAGCCCAAACGTCCATATCAGCACCGTGATCACAACCATCAGCACCAGCAAGACGCGGCCGGGCCTGCGGAACAGAATAAAAAGGGTCAGGGTGATGAGTACTAGCGTTAAAATGGGAAGCGTTTGAAAATCTTTAATGGTGTATTTAACAAGCGCCTGCGAAACCAGCGGCATGCCGATCTGGTAAAGAGAGAGCGTGCCGGAATCTTTGTCAATGATGTCATTGATTTTCTCGATGACGCTTTGATGCACCGCTTCACTTTCTAAGAACAGTGTGATGGCACTGACTTTTTGGTCTGCTGATATCAGATTTTTTTTAAACAGGTCGACCGGCGATGTAACCCTGGCGAATTCATCGATGGCCCAGTTTTTAGCGGGATCAACTTTTTGCCGGATACTCGCCAGGCTGATGACCCTTCTAACACCCGCTATCTTGCTGAACGCTTCAGAAAGAGCCTCGATTTTTCTGAATGTGACGGTGTCAAAAATAGCGTCCGCTTTGACCACGACTTGAATAATCTCATCGGATCCAAAAACGTTTTTGGCCGTTTGATAACGGATGGAATCGGAAAGATTTTCGATCAGCAAATCATAAATAGAGGTTCGAAAGGAGAGTTTGGGAATTTGGATCGCAAAGAAAAGAGAAATCACGGCAAAACAAGCAACACTCATCCATGGTTTGGACAGGGTCCATTCCAAGGCCGAACGGAAAGAAATCGGTTTTGAAGGTCGAGTCTGCATGCGCAGGCAACTCTCAGAAGCGACTTTTGTTGAATGCTAACATTTATTGGCAAAGGCCTTACCCGGGTTTTCATGCACGGGTCTTTGCCCGATAGGATCCACCCAAACGCGTTAACTCACCCAGCACCTTTTCGATAATGGCGTCGACTTTCGATTGAGTGGTGGGCGTCAACTCAGTGCTCAGCGTCTCAATATCCTCGGGTTCTATGCCCAGAATAACCGTTTCCGGCACCTTATCGAGGGCCTGACACAACGTCAGCGCTTCTAAAAAATCAACTTGATGCAGCGAGTTTTTGGCCCGAATGCGCTCCGGTATGGCATCGCCTTCCAGGCGATACAGATCCCCGGGTTTGCCTTTGTTGCGGATGGCATCTACGACGATCAGGTGATTCGGTTTGGAAATCACTCCCAGAAGATTGATGCCTAAAACACCACCATCCACCACCATAACGTTATCCGGAAATTCGTAACGCTCCTGAAGGGTTTCAATCACACGCACACCGAAGCCCTCATCCGAATAAAGGATGCAACCCACACCCAGAATCATAATTTCCGGTGAATGGTCATCGTCGAAAGGATTTTTATCGGACACGTTTCAGCCTTTCAAATGTAAGGGCATACAAATTTTACGATCGCCAACGACTCGCGTGCTTTGCTTCCGCCGGTCACAGATGAAACATTTGATAACCGGGCAGGCTTTTAAAGTAGGCCTCTGCGATGATCGAATCCAGTAAATGTCAGCTCAGACACCCTTATTACCCCAAAATTGAAATAACCGTCAACACCATAAAAAACGGCCTCCCGCAAATTGGGAGGCCGTTTCCAGCAACATGGCCGAAAGGCTCATTAGAGCGCTTTGATCTTGTATACCTCGTTGGAATCCGGGTCAATGACATGGACGCCGCAAGCAATGCACGGATCGAAGGAGTGCACCGTTCGCAAAACTTCCAGCGGTCGCTTGGGATCTGCTACCGGTGTGCCGATCAGAGATTCCTCCACCGGACCCATCTTGTTTTTGGCATCCCGCGGGCATAAATTCCAGGTTGAGGGCACGACGTACTGGTAGTTTTTGATCTTCTTATTTTCAATTTGGACCCAGTGCCCCAGGGAACCCCTGGGAACGTCGTTCAAACCAACCCCCATCCCGCTGTCCGGCATTTCATAGGGTTCATACGTCCGGGTATCACCGTTTTTGACGTTTTCGATGAGTTCCATGACCCAGTTCTTCATCCGCTCACCGATCACCAGCGTTTCAATTCCTCTGGCGGCTGTGCGCCCCAGGGTCGAGAACAGCGCGTTGGCATCTACGCCCAGTGTCTTAAGAACATTATCAACAACGGGCTTAATTTCCTTATGACCTCTGGCATAAGCGACCAGAACGCGGGCCAGCGGGCCGACTTCGCAAGGTTCGCCGTCGTAACGCGGGGCCTTGAACCAGCTATATTTGCCGTCACCCGGTCGGTATTTCGGATTTTCCTGTAAGGGTTTGGTCTCACCTTCATAAGGATGTCTGGCCGGCCCGTCTAGGTACCAACCGCGGGTAACATCCTCTGAAACCCGCGCCTGATTGGCCATTTGCACGCCGCCGATATTGCGTTTCATGATGGCGCCTCTGGGCATATAGAGGCTGTCGGGTTCCGTATCGGTTTCGGGGAATTCGCCCCATGCCAGGAAGTTGCTGGTGCCGCCGATGGCGCCCCAGTCCTTGTAAAAGGAAGCGACTGCCAGCAGGTCCGGAATATAGACATTTTGAATGAACTCCTGGGTTTCTTTGGTAATGTACAAAAATTCGGCAATGCGATCCGGTTTAAGATCTCTGACGCAGGTCACACCGCCGACCACCAGTGACTGCGGGTGTGGATTCTTGCCGCCGAAAATGGCATGCAATCTTGCCGTTCGGGCCTGAAGACGAATGGCCTCAACGTAGTGCGCAGCAGCCATCAGGTTGGCTTCAGGCGGCAGTTTGTAGGCGGAATGACCCCAATACGCATTGGAAAAAGGTCCCAGTTGACCACTGTCGACAAATGTTTTCAGCCGTTGCTGTACGGTTTTAAAATAGACGGTTCCCCCCCAGGGCGCATTGCTGACATTGTCAGCCAGCGCAGCGGTTTTCTTGGGATCGGCCGAAAGGGCGCTGACGACATCCACCCAGTCCAAAGCATGCAGATGATAAAAATGAACAATATGATCATGCTGGAACTGGGCGCCCATCAAAAGGTTTCGAATGATACGCGCATTTTCCGGTATTTTAACCTTTACGGCATTATCGACTGCCCTCACCGAGGACAGAGCATGTGTGTACGTTCAGACACCGCAAGAGCGCTGCACAAAATGGTGGGCATCCCGGGGATCTCTACCCTGCAGGATGAGTTCAATGCCCCGGAACATCTGACCTGAACTCCAGGCATTGATCACCTTGCCGCCGGCCACTTCGACTTCGATTCTAAGGTGCCCCTCTATTCTGGTGATTGGATCTATGGTTATTCGCTGTGCCATATGGTTCCTCCCTTTTTTTCTGGATAGCTATGCTAAGGCTAGAGTTCCTCGTAAAACGGCGTGAAGTTGTCCCAAAATTTCGGTCCCAAAATTTCGGCTCGCTGCAGCCGATGCAGGGAGCACCCGCTTCAACCGGCCAGCTGGTGCCGTCATTGAATTTGGCCACCGGGCAGTTGTTGTAAGTCTCCGGACCTCTGCAACCCATTTTGTAAAGGCAATAGCCCATTGCTGCCTCCTCGGAACCGAATTGCTCCACAAATTCTTCGTTTTCAAAATGAGACCGTCGCGGACACTGATCATGGATGGATTTCCCGTAACCAAACAACGGACGGCCCAGATCATCCAGGGCGGGAAGTTTGCCGAGCAGCAGATAATTGACCACCGTACCGACAAAATTGACCGGATTGGGTGGACACCCGGCAATGTTAACGGTCTTGATTCCCAGGGCTTCACCGACACTCTTATATCCGCCGGGATTGGGTTTCGCCGCCGGGATATTGCCGAAACCGGAGCAGGATCCGATGCAGATCACACCGGCGGCTTTGGGAATCACCTCTTTGGCGATGTCCAAAAATGTCCGGCCGGCGATTTTGCCGTAACCGCCGTCGAATTTGGTGGCAATGGCACCTTCAACCACGCAGATGAACTTACCCGCGTACTTTTTCACTGCCATCTGAAGTTGATCCTCAGCCTGCTGTCCGGCCGCCGCCATAATCGTCTCATGATATTCCATAGAAAGAACTTCAAGAAGCAAATCGTCGATATAGGGGTATTGGGACCTGAGGACAGCCTCGGAACACCCCGTGCATTCTCCGAAATGCAGCCATACCACCGCTGGGCGCTGTGCCGGTGCCGCAAAGACTTCGGCCACCTTTGGCACAAAAGATGACGAGAGCCCCATAGCCGCCGTCAGGAACGTACAGTATTTCATGAAGTCCCTTCGGGAGACGCCTTTGCGCTCTAACCTTTCATAAAATGCCTTTTCCGTTTCCATTTACACCTCCT
>WOR8_10008421_pt1 | contig 12182 bp, 20 predicted proteins | sample DeeMarSeWOR38_10_FD_19890 | JGI IMG/M metagenome (IMG submission 19890) | reverse complement strand
AGATCTTTAAGGGGAATACCCGTGGCAGTTGACCGCGCATTGATGCCAGCGATGTTAGAGGCACCGATGGAGGTGCAGATCGCGCCGGTAGAAGAATCTATTGTGGTGGAACTGCCAGATGGCGGTGTAGAGATTCAGATGTCTCCTGAGGTGTCACAACCTCAAGGCCACGATGAAAACCTCGCAGAATATCTAGATGAAGATGTTCTCAACTCCATTGCCACGGAACTCGTCACCTATTTCCAAGCGGACAAGGATTCCCGCAAAGAATGGGAAGACACCTACATCAAAGGGTTAGATCTCCTTGGTTTGAAGATTGAAGACCGAACACAGCCATGGGAAGGAGCCTGTGGTGTGTTTCATCCCATGCTCTCTGAAGCAGTGGTTCGATTCCAAGCCCAGTCCATCCAAGAGATTCTTCCGGCCAAAGGTCCAGTGATGACTAAGATCTTGGGGGAACAAACCCGAGATCGCATTCATCAGGCCGAAAGGGTTCAGGAATATCTGAACTATCTCATCACTGAGAAGATGACTGAATATCGGTCAGAGACCGAGAAGATGTTGTTCTCTTTGTGTTTGGCTGGATCGGCATTTCGTAAGGTCTATTACGATCCGAATCTAGGTAGACCCGCTTCGATCTTCGTTCCCGCAGAAGATTTTGTGGTGTCGTATGGCGCTTCTGACTTGGTGACCTGTGAACGGGCCACCCATGTCATGAAGAAAACTTCGAATGAAATCAGGAAGTTACAGGTTTCTGGATTCTATTTAGATGTAGAACTACCGCCTCCGGCCCCTGATACGAGCGATATTCAGAAGAAATACGACCGTTTAAATGGCGAATCCAAAGCGAATTACGAACTGGATAGTCGTCACACCCTCCTTGAGATGGTGGTGGATTATGACATCCCCGGCTTTGAGGACACGAAGGATGGTGTTCCCACGGGTATTGCACTTCCTTACGTCATCACGGTTGATCGCTCTTCGCGCAAGATCCTTGCCATACGCAGGAATTGGTACGAGGACGATCCGCTCAAAAAGCGCCGTCAACATTTCGTGCATTACACCTATATCCCCGGACTCGGTTTCTACGGGTTTGGATTGGTTCATATGGTGGGAGGACTGGCCAAGTCTGCAACCAGCATCCTTCGCCAATTGGTCGATGCGGGAACCCTCTCCAATCTTCCCGGTGGATTGAAGACCCGAGGTCTTCGCATCAAGGGAGATGACACTCCCATCATGCCGGGTGAATTCCGCGACGTAGATATTCCTTCGGGAACCCTCCGCGACAACATCACCTTCCTTCCCTACAAGGAACCTTCGGGAACCTTGTATCAGTTGCTCAATAACATCATCGACGAAGGTCGCCGGTTTGCTTCACAGGCAGACATGAAGGTGGCCGACATGAACGCCGAAGCGCCGGTCGGTACCACGCTTGCGATTCTAGAGCGGTCGATGAAAGTGCTTTCTGCTGTGCAAGCGCGTTTACACGCTGCCATGAAGAAAGAACTCAAGCTTCTAGCCCAACTGGTCTATGACTATGGTCCAGAAGAATATCCGTATGACATTCCCGGCAAAGAACTGACCAAAGAAGATTTCGATGATCGCATCGATATCATTCCGGTTTCAGATCCCAATGCGGGAACCATGGCCCAGCGGATCATGAAATATCAAGCGGCATTGCAGTTATCGCAATCAGCCCCGCAGTTGTATGACATGCCAGTCCTGCATCGTCAGATGTTGGATGCCTTAGGTATTGCGGATGCTGATGAAGTCATCCCGCCTGAAGAGGAATTACCGCCGACTGATCCGGTCACCGAGAACATGAACATGTTGAACGGTAAACCGGCAAAAGCCTTTATTTATCAAGACCATCAGGCCCATATCGCTGTTCATATGTCCTTTGGTCAAGATCCCCGTTTACAGGGAATGCTCCAGCAAGCACCCGATGCAGCACAGATGTTGCAGGGAACCATGCAGGCGCATGTCGCGGAACACTTGGCGTTTGCCTATCGGCAACAAATTGAAAAGCAATTGGGAGTCAAACTGCCTCCCCCAGACGAACCGCTCCCAGAAGATATCGAATACCGCATTGCCCAATTGGTGGCTCCGGCTGCCGAACAAGTATTGGGACGCGCACAGGCCGAGGCTCAAATGCAGAAACAAATGCAAGAAGCCCAAGACCCTGTTCTTCAGATGGAAATGCAGAAGCTCCAGCTTCGCGCACAAGAAATCCAGCAACGCGCTCAGTCCGACATGGCGAAGGTCGAAGCCGACATGGAGAAAACCAAACTCCGGTTGGCGGCAGAGAAGGATCGCCAGAAGAGTCAGGAGCGTATCGAAGGAGCCAAGTTGGGCGTCCAGATCGCGGAAACCAATACGCGACAGGAACTGGAGTCCAAGAAGATTGCGTCGAAAGACAAAGTCGAAGGAGCCAAGCTGGGTGTTCAAATCGCAAGGGAGCTATTGAATGCAGAACGCGACAACGAATCTGGACGAGGCACTTCGTAAATCTCTTCGTCAACAGATGAACGAAATGGCTGACCACGTTGCTGGTGGAGCCTGTACCGACTTTGCAGACTACAAACGCTGCTGTGGGATCATCCACGGTTTGGCTATCGCGGAGCGGGAACTACTTGATTTATGTAAGAATTTAGATAATGATTAAACGCAATTAGTTAATTCGCTGCGTTGTGCAGTGCGTCATGACTCCGGACATGCGTTTAAATCCGGTGCGAGGAAACAATGTCGGAAGAGAAAACCGCCAGTCAATTGCCTAAACCTACGGGTTACAAGCTACTCATTGCTCTCCCAAATCCTGAGGAGAAGACGGAAGGTGGAATCATTAAGGCTTCTCAAACACTTGAAAGTCCACTGATCGTTTCCCTACTGGCCCTTACTGCAAAGAAGGGGACTGGATCATGATGCGTTCCTATTCGGGAACCCGCTTCAAGGTCCATGGGAAAGAGTTCCGTTTAATCAACGATGACTCAGTCGAAGCTGTCGTTGAAGACCCGCGAGGAGTGGCGAAGGTATGAGCGTAGAAGCTTCAGAAATGTCCCGTGAGGACAAATTCTTCGGGGTCACTGCCCCGTTGCAAATTCCTGAGAAGGAAGCCCAATCTGCTCCCGAAGAGGAAGTAGAGCTAGAAATCGTCGATGACCTTCCCAAAAAGCCTGTCAAACAGGAAGCGAAGGAAGAAGAAAACGATGAAGAACTTTCTGATTACAGTGAGAAAGTTCGCAAGAGAATCAATAAGTTAAAGTACGAACAGCATGAAGCCATGCGTCAGCGGGAAGCCGCTGAGAAGATGCGTGAAGAAGCCGTTCGCTTTGCCCAGCAACTTGCTGCCAAAAACCAACAGTACGAATCCCTGATCCAGCGCGGAGAAGGCGCACTCGTACAGCAAATCAAGTCCCGTGCTTCCATTGCTTTGGAACAAGCCAAAGCAAACTATAAGGAAGCCTATGAACAGGGTGATGCTGAAAAGATCATCTCTGCACAAGAGAAATTGTTAACCGCCCAGACGGAGCTTCGGGAGGCTGAAAAGTACGAGAAGACTCTTCAATCTCGGCCAAAGCCCCAGCTTGCACCCCAACCTCAACAGGTTGTGCAGCAGCAACAATATCAAGCCCCCAAGCCTAGTGATAAGGCATTGGAGTGGACCAAACGGAATCCTTGGTTCGGCCCCAAAGGCAACCGAGAGATGACCGCACTGGCGTATGCCGTTCATGAAACCCTCATTCGGGAAGAAGGTGTCAAGCCGGATACCGATGAGTATTATGAAAAGATCGACGCCGCAGTGCGTTCGCGATTCCCAGAACAGTTCGAAAAGGATGAGCTTCAGATTGAAGTGACTCCTTCGCGTACCCCTAAAACGGTGGTGGCTCCTTCCACACGGAACAACGGTGCCAGACCCCGCAAAATCCAGTTGACTGCCACACAAGTTTCTCTCGCAAAGCGACTTGGCTTAACCCCAGAGCAGTATGCCAAACAACTCATTAAGGAGAGTTCAAATGGCCGATGAGCGCAAAGTTCGTATTGACCGTGCATCTGAGTCTCGTCCCGATGATTCATGGATGCCGCAATCTGCTCTACCGGTACCAGAGCCGAAAGATGGCTGGGTATTTCGCTGGATTCGTACTTCTTCGTTAGGACGTTCGGATAACACCAACGTCTCACGCCAGTTCCGTGAGGGCTGGGAACCTGTCAAGGCAGAAGATCATCCTGAGTTGAAGATCATGTCTGACATCAATTCTCAGTTCAAAGGGAACGTGGAAGTGGGTGGTTTGCTGCTATGCAAAGCCCCGCTTGAGAGGATGAAGAAACGTGAAAAATACTTCCAAGAACTTTCGGATCGACAGATCGATGGAGTGGACCGCAATTATCTGCGGGAAAATGATCCTCGTATGCCGCTTCTAAATCCAGAACGGTCTACGCGCACCACTTTCGGAAGAGGTTAAACCCTTTATCTATCCATTCTTTAGAGGTATTTTCAAATGGCTTCAGGAACTGATGTGACGGCCCCTTATGGGCTGAAGCCGATCAACCTGATCGGCGGTCAGGTATTTGCGGGTTCCACCCGTATGTACCCGATTCAGTACGGCTATGCGACGGACATCTTCAACGGTGACTTCGTCAAGGTCGTGCGTGGTTCCGTAACTCGGGCGGCGATTGGTGCTACCACCTCGTCGAACGCAGTCACGGGTGTGTTTGTGGGATGTTCGTATACGGACCCTGTCACCAAGAACAAGCGTTTCAGCCAGTACTGGCCTGCTTCGACCTTGGCTGGCGATGCGGTGGCGTATGTCGTTGACGATCCGGATACCGTGTTTAAAGCGGCTGTCTGCTCGGCCACGACCGTCATGGCTTCGGGCGCGTATGCGTTGGTGGGAACGAACCTGTCGATGATCGACAACTCAGGTGATGTGAACACCGGTAACTCCAAGAACGCGATCCTTGCCCCGGACGATACGCCTGCCACCACGATCCTTCCGGTTCGTTGTGTCGGTGTGGTTCCGGAAACTTCAGTCAGCTACACCGCCAGCGGTTCGTCGTCCAGCACCACCTTGACCCTCACGGGTTCGGGCGCTCCGGCGGCACTTCCGGTGGGAACCAGCGTGGCGTACTACGCCAGCAATGGTCAGTTGATTGAGACTGGTTCGTTCGTGGATACGGCGGCTGCGGCTGGCGATACGTCCATTACCCTCAACGCTGCGATTGCAGTGCCGGGTTCGGTGACGGCGATTCCTGCTGCTTCGACCGTGGTCTTCACGATCTACCGTGAGTTGTTGGTCAAGATCAACGTCCTGACCCACGGCTACTACAGTAGCGTTACGGCCTAAGGGAGTTAGCACAAATGGCTATTTCACGCGCACAAATGTTGAAGGAACTCCTGCCGGGGCTGAATGCGCTCTTCGGTTTGGAGTATGCCAAGTATGAAGATGAGCATACTTTGCTTTATGAGACCGAGAACTCTGAGAAGGCTTTCGAAGAGGAAGTCAAGTTGTCGGGCTTTGGCACGGCCCCGGTAAAGCCGGAAGGTCAGGCCATTGCTTATGACAATGCTCAGGAAGCTTGGACGGCTCGTTACAACCACGAAACGATTGCCATGGGCTTTTCGATCACTGAGGAAGCCATGGAGGACAACCTCTATGACCAACTCTCTGCTCGTTACACCAAGGCTCTCGCCCGTGGTATGGCGAACACCAAGCAGGTCAAGGCGGCTGCTTTGTTGAACAACGGCTTCACGACGTTCCAATCTGGCGACGGCGTGACCCTGTTCAGCACGGCTCACCCGTTGGTCAGCGGTGGCACCAATGCCAACCGTCCGACCGTGGGTGCCGACCTCAATGAGACCTCGCTGGAAGATGCGATCATTGCGATTGCCAACTTCCAAGACGAGCGTGGTCTCTTGATTGCGGCTCGCCCGAAGCGTCTCATTGTTCCGTCCAACTTGATGTTCGTTGCCGAGCGTCTCATGGAGACCACTCTCCGTACGGCGACTGCGGATAACGACATCAACGCGATCCGGAACATGGGTGCCATTCCGGAAGGCTATGCGGTCAACCATTATTTGACCGACACCAACGCCTTCTTCATCATCACGGACGTACCGAATGGCATGAAGCACTTCGTGCGTACGCCGATGACGACTGGCATGGACGGAGACTTCGATACCGGCAACGTGCGGTACAAGGCTCGCGAGCGATATTCGTTCGGCGTGTCGGATCCGCTCGGTATCTGGGGTTCGCCCGGTTCGACCTGATAAATCAACACACGTTGATTGGAGAGGGGGACTTCGGTCCCCCTTTCTTTTTGTCCTAATATACTGTTTAATCAGGTTATTCCGGGGTTTACCCAGTCCATCAGACAGACCCGGCTGACGACATGCAGACTGATGGACGACTTGCATGTGAGGTTTAAAACATGGCTCGTACTACGTTTTCCGGTCCGGTTAAATCCGATAACGGTTTTGAGGGCAGCATTTCTGCCACAGTGTTGACGGCAACTTCTGCCACGATTGGTAATGTGGTGTTCAGCAATGCCAACGCTGCTTCAGGTGCGGTGTCGGCTCAGTTGGGCTACATCCCTGTTCTGGTAGGTTCCACGACTGCTTACATTGCCCTGTACCAGAGCGTCACTGTCTGATAACGGGGTTTCCCCTATTGGAGAGAACGCATGGCCAACACTATTCAATATGATATTTGGGCTGTCACTCCAGACAGCAATGACGAGTACTTTCGTTCTTCTGCCACTATTTCTGCAAGCGGTTCAGTATCGCTTCTAAATAATGACATGGGATATAACGGAACCGGATACAAGGTTTCGATTACGTCCAATGGCGCAGAAAGCGGAACGCTCTTTACGATCACTGGAGTGAAGGTTGGAGCCGTGGGATATGACGGCGTGGTAACTGAGGTGGTCAATGGCCCCTCCGCCACGGTGGTGTATTCCACGAACTACTACACCCGAATCAATAGCATTTCAGTTAGCGCAGCCTCAGATGGTGGCGTCAAGATTGGTTATGGTGGGGATCTTGCGTTCCCCCGTACCCGTATCAAAGGACTGTCCTATTTGTCGGTGGCAACAGCAGGAACGATTACCTTCACGGCTCAACCCGCAAATCGGGTGATTCTGAAGATCAACACGCCTGCCAATTCTACTGGCGCTCATGATCTCATCATTCCTCCTGAGGGAGTGCTGACAACGAAGGGCAGTCAAAACGACTACGCTGTGATGTCTTTGAGTCAGGTGTCAGACGTTACCGTTCTTTGCGGATAGGCAGATAAAGACCATGCCAAAGACTCCTGCATGGCAACGGAAGGAAGGTAAAAATCCTGCTGGAGGTTTAAACGCCAAAGGCAGGGCTTCCTATAACCGCGCTAATCCGGGCAAGCCGGGTCTCAAGCGTCCTCAGCCGGAAGGCGGTGCTAGGCGCGATTCTTTTTGTGCGCGTATGAAAGGCATGAAAAAGAAATTGACGAGCAAGAAGACGGCCAATGATCCCAATAGTCGGATCAATAAGTCTCTTCGGGCATGGAAGTGCTGACATGGGTAAGACCAAGACCAAAAGCACGGTGAATGCGGCAGGTAACTACACTAAGCCTGAGATGCGTAAGCAACTGTTTAACCAGATCAAAGGATCTGCAGTTCAGGGAACCAAAGCAGGTCAATGGTCAGCCCGTAAAGCCCAGCTCCTTGCTAAGAAATACAAGGAGGCAGGCGGTGGTTACAAATCATGAGGGAATCACAGCGGTCTTTGAAGGCGTGGACGAAGCAGAACTGGAGAACGAAAAGTGGTAAACGATCTTCTGACACAGGTGAAAGATATTTACCGGAAGCTGCTATCAAAGCTCTTTCCTCCTCCGAGTATGCCCGAACCACCGCCGCCAAGCGTAAAGGTAAAAAGGAAGGCAAGCAGTTCGTACAGCAACCCAAAGGCATTGCTGCTAAAACGCGCCGCTTCCGCCAAAAAGGCAAAGGCTAAGGGGAAAAAGAATGGCAATGTCACGCGCTAATATGAATCAAGAAATCACCAAGCCCGGTAAGGTTGGGAAGGTGATGCGGGAGTTTAAGGAAGGCACCCTACACTCAGGGAAGAATGGGCCTGTTGTGCGGAATCGCAAACAGGCTTTAGCCATTGCTTTATCCGAAGCTCGTAAAAAAGCGGGTGGTGGAATCATAGAGATTGAAATCTCTGCCGGTCCAGAAATGGAAGACGATATGGAGCCGATGGAGTATCGCAAAGGCGGTCGCATTGATGGATGTGCGATGCGCGGAAAAACTAAAGGCACCTATCGCTAATGGCTACCAGTGGAACAGCGGTCTTTAACCCAGAGTTCTCAGAGCTTGTAGAAGAAGCTTTTGAGAGGGCGGGTTTAGAACTGAGGTCGGGTTACGATCTCAGAACGGCCCGTCGTTCCATGAACTTCATGGCGCAGGAATGGCAGAACCGAGGTATTAACCTTTGGACTGTGGAACAGGGTTCTCAGGTTTTAACACCGGGAACTTATACCTACACCATGCCAGACGACACGATTGATCTTTTGGAACACCAGTTAAGAACCGATGCCGGTAGCGTTTCTGGTCAGACTGACTACACGCTATCCCGTATTTCTGTATCGGACTATGCCCAGTTATCGAATAAGTTAACTCAGGGCCAACCGCTTCAGGTTTACATTGATCGGCAACGTGCAGCCCCAGTGGTGTATGTGTGGCCGGTTCCCGATAACTCACAGACCTACACCTTGGTGTATTGGAGAATGCGCCGGATTCAGGATGTGGGATCAGGTGGTGCCAACACCATTGATGTTCCAGCGCGGTTCTTGCCTTGCTTAGTAGCGGGATTGGCGTACTACATTGCTATGAAAAAGCCGGAGTCTGCAGATCGACTCCCGATGTTGAAACAAGAATATGAAGCCCAATGGGATCTTGCTGCTGGCGAAGATCGCGAAAAAGCTTCTGTTCGTTTTGTCCCCATGATGGGGAGCATTGGTAGGAACATCTGATGACGCAGGCATTTGCATCAGGCAAACATGCCTTCGGGTTCTGTGACCGATGCGGTTTCAGAGTGGAGTACCCATCCTTTCAGGAACAGTACGTCAATCTGCTTCCGACTGGACTTCGGGTCTGCTTTGAGTGCTTGGACGTTGACCATCCGCAGCTACAGTTGGGACGAGTTCCCATGGATGATCCACAGGCTCTGCGCTATGCGCGGGTGGATAACACGTTCTTTGCGCCGGGTAACGAAGGTGCCAACGGTAGTCGCATGATCCAGTGGGGCTGGAACCCGGTTGGCGGTGGTGAAGCTTATGACTTCACTCTCACTCCGAATCTTTTGGTTTCCACTTCTCTGATGGGAACCGTGACCATAACGGTTACTTGAGGTGTTTAAATGAATTATTCACAACTTGTAACCCTGATCCAAGACTACGTTCAATCAAACGAAACATCGTTTGTCACGAACCTTCCGACCTTTGTTCAGTTAGCTGAAGAACGGGTCTATAACTCTGTTCAGATTCCTGACATTCGTCGCAATCAAACCGCGACATTGTCTTCGGGGAACAAGTATCTTCAGTTACCCGGTGATTGGTTGGCCACCTTTTCTTTATCCGTTATCGCGGGAGATGGATCACAGACCTTTCTGTTAGATAAAGATGTGAACTTTATTCGGGAATGTTATCCAGACCCCAGCACAGATGGGGTTCCAAAGTTCTATGCGATCTTCGACAAAGACACGCTGATCTTGGGTCCAACGCCTGATTCAAACTATCAGGTAGAGATGCATTACTACTATTACCCAGAGTCCATTGTGACAGCAGGAACCAGTTGGCTGGGTGACAACTTTGAAACGGTTCTTCTGTATGGCGCTTTGAGAGAAGCTTATATTTATCTCAAGGGTGAAGCCGACATGATTCAGAACTACGAACAGAAGTATCAAGAAGCTTTAGCTCAGTTAATGAGGCTGGGTGATGGCTTGAATCGCCGCGATGCTTATCGTTCTGGGCAAGTTAGGGTTCCGGTGACATCATGATCTTTCAAACCCTGACATTGAGCTTTAAAGAGCAAATCCTAAAGGGAGAGCATGATCTTCTAACGGACACGCTCAAGATGGCTTTATATACCAGTAATGCGTCCTTAAATGAGGATACGACCGCTTATTCGGTCACTAATGAGGTTTCTGGCGGGAGCTATATCGCCGGAGGCAATACCCTCACAAACGTCACTATCAACACTTCAAACAGTGTGGTGTATGTGGATTTTGATGATGTGGTTTGGACCCCTGCCAGTTTTACGGCGGCAGGTGCATTGATTTATAACTCCAGCAAGTCTAACAAATCGATTGCTGTTTTAAGTTTCGGTGGGGACAAAACAGCGACCAATTCGTTTACGGTACAGATCCCTGCCAATACATCGACTTCTGCGCTACTGAGATTTACTTGAGGTATTTGACATGTCGAACGAAAAAGCGAAATCAAGCGACTTGGTAGGCGGAACGGTCTTCAAGTCTCAAGACACGAAGGAAGGTCTTCGTGGTGGTGGTATCTTCACCGTGGAGTGCCGTGACAAAGACGGTAACGTGAAGTGGGTGGAGAAGTCCAAGAACCTTGTCGTGAATGTGGGTTTGGCCTACATGAATGAGAGTTTCTTCAAAGGCTCTAGCTACACGGCAGCATGGTATGTCGGCATTTACGGAGCCGCAGCAACAAATGATCCTTCTTCAACTGACACGATGTCCTCTCACGCAGGTTGGACAGAAGTCACGACGTACACCAATGCGACCCGTCCTGCGGCGACGTTCGGTGCAGCAACCACGGCTGATCCCTCATTGATTGCCAACTCTGCGGCAGTGGCTCAGTTCTTGATCAACAACTCCGCCAATGTGGGCGGTGCGTTCTTGACGACGGGTGACTTGCCGGGTGGTACCTCGGGCGTGTTGTTTTCGGCGTCAGACTTTGCAGCCCCCGGTGATCGCGTGGTGCAGAACGGCGACGTTCTGTCTGTGACCTACACCTTCAGCCTTGATGCAGCGTAAGGAGAATTCAGATGGCAGCGAAATTTAAACAAGGCGATGTGGTGAAGCTGGTGGCAGTGACCCCGCAAGGCCCGGTGGAGAAGTTCAAGATGCTAGACGACGGCACCATTCTCTGCCTTATTAGCTGGGTTGATATTGATGGCAACACTCAGCACCGTTGGTTTCCAGAGGATCAGTTAGAGAAGGTCTAATGGAAGGCGGTTTTGGATCAGGCACTTGGGGACAAGCGGGATGGGGGATGTCGGTTTATGACCGCTCCGCTGCTGAGTCCGCTGTTGCTGATGACCTGACCGCCGCCGGAAATAACTTCGCCACGGCTGTTTCTGAGACTGCAGTTCCTGATGATGCGGTCATCGTTGGGGCTAGTGTTTGGAACGCTTATGCCAATGAGACTGTAACCGCAGCAGATGAAACGGCTTCTGTGGTGGCATTTGGTGGATCAGTATCTGAGACGGTAACAGGTTCGGATGAAAACCTAGCCAACGTCAATTTCGCGGTGGCTTTGACGGAACAGGTTCAAGCTTCTGATGAGACTGCCGCAAATCAGGACTTTAATGTTCAGATCCTTGAGGTTGTATCCCCACTAGATACAGTGGCTGCGGGACAGGTATTTGATTCGGACATCGCAGAGACGGCAACTGCAGATGATGCAACGTCTTCGGTGTTCTTGTTCCCAACCGCTGTAGATGAATCAATCACTGCCCAAGACACTGCGGCCTCTAATACTGCATACGGGGCAAGTGTCTCTGAGTCTGTAACCGGCTCGGATGAAGACAAAGCTCTGATGAACTTTAAAACCATGATCGATGAGATCGTGGCAGCGGCAGATCAAGATGCGATTGCAGGACAGAACTTCAACGCACAGATCCAAGAGATTGTGTCGGGGCTGGATATTTTCTCCGGCGCGTATCTCTGGAATCCCATAGATGACAATCAAACCCCCAACTGGCAGAATTTAAACGATTCTCAGGTTCCCGGATGGTCACCGATATCTGATAGTCAGACCCCAAATTGGTCTGCTATAGACGATTCACAAACCCCTGCTTGGGGTGATGTCGCAGATAGTCAAACACCCAACTGGACTGAGACACAGACCGTAAATTAGGAGTTTAAACATGGCCTCCTCGTATAGCACGAACCTCGCAAT
>WOR8_10005921_pt1 | contig 12189 bp, 10 predicted proteins | sample DeeMarSeWOR38_10_FD_19890 | JGI IMG/M metagenome (IMG submission 19890) | reverse complement strand
ACTGTTGATATATCGTCAATCTGGATGGTGGACTGAAATGTCTTAAGTATATTGGCAAAATCTGATTTTGAATTCAACGGGCAAATGGCGGCTTGTGAGAAAAAAAAGTGAAGGTGAAAAAAAGGAGTAAATGAAAGAAATCAGCAGATCATCAATGTTGATAACGGAAAAATCAGAAGAATTCCATGCGTAAGCCCTTGAATATCAGTAGTATTTTGAAACCTTATCAGGATATACTCGAACAAGCTCCGGAAATCTTGGTGAAATTTAGTTGTTAACAACTGAGGCCCGTTTAGAGTAAAATGCGGTCATATGGAGTTTGACATTAGAGATGCGGATGGATTACAAACCTACGCCATGTGCTGGCACGTCTCCGTGTCCCAGCCAGGACAAGGAACAGATGATCTAACTGCCACCTTTCTAACCAAAGTCGAAATCGATAATTCCAATAGTTCCGGAGGCGCACCGCATAATGGTCAAAGCATTTCTCTGGTTTTCCGCTCCTGATTAAACCAACCGGACGGAACCCAAACAACGAAAAGAGGTAAGACTATCGAGAACTATACTGCGGACGAGGCGCAAGAGGGCTCCTGTTTCCGTGATATTGATCCCCGTAAGCTCGAGCTGCCTGCTCGTCCTTGGGACCGCTGGGTTGATCACAGACCACGGTAGATAATTATAGAGGTGTTTGCATGGAGGATATCTGGAGACGGACGAAGGACGATTTGCAAGATCTAATCTCCAGTAACTGTTTTAAGATGTGGATTCATCCCATTGAACTGGTGATCTCTCGCGAAGGTAAGATTTCTTTAGCTTGTCCCAATCGGTTTTTTCTCAACTGGGTCCGGGAGAACTACCTTTCTGACATCAAGAGAAGTTGGGAACGGCACGGTGGCGCTGCTGAGGAGATCAATCTTCAGTTGGCAGCTGCACCCCGCAGATCGCGACAGGACAAGGAAGCTTCCAGCCAGTTGCCGCTTCCCCTGCCTCCGCAAGAAAAAGGACACATGTACCGTCTGAATCGGAGATTCACTTTTGATCAATTCGTGGTGGGCTCTGGGAACAACTTTGCGTTCTCTGCGTCCTTTGCCATCGCCAGTGGTGATAGCGGCCTGGGCAATTCCCTCTATTTGTTGGCAGATACTGGGTTGGGCAAAAGTCATCTTTCGCATGCCATTGGCAACCATATCCTTACCCGTGATAGTAGTACTCGCATTTGCTACCTCACTGCTGAGGAGTTCACCAATGAGATGGTTGTCGCCATCAAACAGCGTCGCATGGATGGATTCAAGGAAAGATATCGCAATAGTTGTGATGTCCTACTCTTAGAGGAAGTGCAGTTTCTCAGTGGCAAAGAAAAGACGCAGGCGGAACTAGCATACACTCTCGATGCCCTCAGCCGTGTGAATAAGCGGGTCATATTTACCGGGACCCAATTTCCGAGAGATATTCCGAAGCTGAAGAGCAAGCTCCAATCTCGATTAACCGCTGGCATGGTCACCCACATCGAACCCCCGGATTTTCAAACGAGACTCAAGATTCTCGAAAAGAAGGCGGACAACGAGGGAATTCGGCTTCCATCGGACGTGGCCGAAGTATTGGCCACACATATCACTCGCGATGTGCGACAGTTGGAGAGTTGTGTCATTGGAATTGTTGCCAAGTCTTCGCTTTTGGAGAAACCTATCGACCTCAGACTTGCACACGAGGTCTTGGAATCGGTCTGCGACAGCCGGGAGGCCATAAGTATAGAACGGGTGCAACAAGTTGTCTGTCATTACTTCAAGGTTTCGGTTGAAGCCCTGAAGTCAAATTCACGCAAAAAAGGAGTGGTCTATCCACGTTATCTGGGTATGTACTTCTGCCGTAAGTACACCGACGAAACGCTAGAATGCATCGGTCGGGCCTTCAATCGGTCCCACGCCACTGTCATTCATGCTGTGGATAACATCTCCAGGCACATTCAACAAAAGAGCGGTGTGCGTAACCAGGTTGAGTTCCTCGGGCAGCAGCTCGAAAATCCTTCCTAGTGATCTGCTGGGGTGAGTAATAGGATGACACAATTTGCGGCCTCGGAGGGATATGGCTCGGTTGCGGCTGGCTTTAGACCAGTTGCGAGAGAGAAGGCACGTTCCGGCTGAATTTTAGGATAGCACGCCAACTCCAGCCGCAGGAAACGGGTGGGTTTCTCTGGAACCGGCCAGTGTTTTTGAAAGGCATCAGCAGCTTTCTGAACACGTTGCTGTAATTCCTGCCACTGCTCTTCTTGCACTGTTACCTGTTGCAAGCGGTGCACTGCGACAGTAACAGACTCCCTCCACCTATCCATAAAGGGCTCGCGACTTCCTGATTGTCTGAATGCCACAATCTCTTCCAGAGAAAGCTGTTGCGGATCGGGGAGGATTGATAAACATTGTTGCTCAGGCCCCTTTGCTGGCAGTCCTTCGGTGACAGCGGATAACTGAGACGGTAGTCGTTCTGAAATCTCCGCCAGAACTTCTGCACTGGTGGTAAGAGGGAGAAGGCGACCGGCTCGCTCTTGGGAGCAATAGAGGCGAGTCCAGGCCCGGAGTCGTTCATACGTATACTGAGTTCGTGGGGGATCTGATTCCTGCAGTAAGGGTGATCTCATGGCCACACAGTCACTCTCTTCATCTGCAGCAATTCCCGCCTCCGCATGGAGCTTCGCTTCCAGCCCACGGATTCGCTCCATGTGCAGATCCAGCTCGAGATGGTCATAATCCAGTTGATGCGCAAGGAGCAGGAAGACTCCATCGTTGACTAACTCAGCCACTTCTGGAGCTAGCCGGGGGTGGGCCTGTCTGATTCTGGCAACCAGGCCGGTTCTCGAGTCTTCAAAATCTTCATGAAGAGCAAAGGTTCTCAGCAACGGAAGCAGGCCGCCGTTTTGATGGACGCTACCCAGTTGCTGATAGGTTTGGTGTGCTTGTCCGATGGTTTCTAAGAGGGAGGTTTCAGTTACCGGCTGAAACGGCTGCACCATTTGGGAGGAGCGCAGCAGGTCAGGCAGGCCGGGCTCAAAATTAGAAAAAACTTGCAGTAAGCGAATAGTGTCGAAGTAGAAAATCAGCCGTTTTACATCGTTTTCCGCCAAGAAGGTATAGGGGAAATAGGTTACGCTCAATTCAAGAGACTGTGTGTTCATGGTTGTCCTTTTACCATATTTATTTCGTCATAGAAAAGGTAATCCTCTGAGCTAGCCCCAGATCCCGCCCTGCGGGGGTCGAATTTCAATGGCTCTGCCGGTAAAGATGGCTAAGGGTATTTGGAGTACTGGGGTACTGGTGTATTGGAGTGTTGGAAAAAGCTAAACCCCAAAATGAAGTTCTCATAAGTCTTTGCATTACTCCATCACTTACCGAAAAAAAGACTTGCAGGCAAGGGGGGTACCAACCCACGTTGGTGGGCGAGCTCTAACAGTCTTCTGATAGCGAGAGTTCCCTCCTCACCAAGTTCCAGAGAATAGTCATTCACATAAAGGTCTATGTGCTGCCGGATGACGGAATCGTCCATCTCCTGGGCGTGCATCTTGATATAAGACCATAGCATTTCTGGATTTTTTCGGGCGAAAAGCAGACTGCGGCGAATACCGTCCTCTACAGCCTCTGCAACATCGGCCCCAAGGTCTCGTCGAACAAGAATCACTCCCAGGGGCACGGGCAGATTTTGGGTCTCTTCCCACCAAGCGCCGAGATCCAGTACGGCATGAAGCCCATAGTTAGGATAGGTGAGGCGGCCTTCATGAATGATCACACCAGCGGCAAACTCGCCCTGCTGTAAGCTGGGCATGATATTCTCGTAGGACATGGAGCGCAATCGGGAGAAGCCTTCCCCGTAGAGCTGGAGCAACAGGTTGGCAGTAGTCAGCTTGCCTGGAATAGCGATGGCCTCGTGGCGCAGGCTATCCATGTTTCTGGGTTCGCGAGCGACCACCAGGGGACCACAACCCCTACCCAGGGCGGCCCCGGAGTGAAGTAAAGCATAGTGTTCTGCCACCAGTCCGAAGGCGTGGACCGAAATCTTGGTGAAGTCTAAGATACCATCCCTGGCAAGATTATTCAGGGTCTCCACATCTTCGTGAATTATCTCCAAAGTGCAGTTGACAACTTTGAGTTTGCCGGTGGCCAGTGCCCCAAACATAAAGGTATCGTTGGGACACGGGGAGAATCCGAGTCTGAGAATTTTCATGGAAGTACTACCTAAGGTAATCTAGCAAAAGCAATTGCCGCAAGGTAACGTAAGCGGAGCTCGCTGTGGAAAATACTTAAAATCTGAAATCCCAAATCCCAACACCAAATCTCAGGGTTTCAGATGTCGGGATTCAGGTGTCGGGTTTCAGGTGTCGGGTGTCAGGAAAAAGAGACATAGAAGCTGAAACCTGAACACTGAAACCTTAGTCATTGCGATTTGCAATTTTCATCAACTCCCGCCTCTCCATAGCATGACGAGGACGAGTTAAATGCTAATATCGCCTATTGACTTTACTCCGTAAGAGCTCTAGAGGGCTGGCGCATTCCCTCCGCTTACGCTCGCTCTGCTGTTCTTGCCGGGCAGAGGTCTACAGGACCGAAGGTTGTGGCAGCCCGAGCTGCGGATGCAGCCAGCCTTAGCAGGAATATGGGACAGTCTTATCTATTGTAGATGGCCAAGGCTGGCCACATACGGTGTTTCGGGAAAATCCCAGCCCTCAATCGCAATCTATGCGGAGTTAAGTGTATGGTCGCATGCTAATTTCGAAATCTACCCTCTGCCTGCTGTCTTTTATCCCATGCTCTATGCCTATCACGCCTAGTCCCAGTTTTCCAGCAGATACAACACGGCTTTTTGACAATTATCCAGGGCACTTTCCAGTTGCCATCTCTTTTTGTTTCGATCACCAGCCCAGTTGCTCAGACCGCGGAGCTCCAGAAAAACCACCCGGTAACGAAGGCACACTTGGGCCACTGCTGCACCTTCCATATTCTCGCACAGAGCCCCAAAGCGATCACCCAAAAGACGAGCCTGAGCCAGGGTGCCACTCACCCCGGACACTGTGACGAATGGCCCCTCATGTATTTGAGCCGTAGCGGAGGCAGATTTCCACTCGCTGAGTAACCTCCGGGCCCGCTCCAATTCCAGCCGATCCACCGGGATCTGGTTGAAGATCGGTCCCTCTTCGGTCTTTGCCAGAGGGATACCGATGGCGTCGAGAGACTGCCAGCTGCTGAGAGTGGCGACACCCTCGTCACCCAGGATTTCCTCACTGGCCAGGGCCAGGTCGTCGAGCTCAACACCTGTGTGGGGGTATGCTCCTGCTGAGCCCCACATCCAGAAACGAGAAACAGGAAAGCTCGCCAGAATGGTTGCTGCCGCGGCAGCAGCGTTGATCTTACCAAGACCACTGAAGGCGAGACATACCTGCCTACCCGCAAGTTTCCCAATGTGTATTTCGAAGTCACCCTTAAGAATAATCTGTTTATCCTGAAAAGTAGAGAGTAGAAGCTCGCCCTCGCTAGGGAGGGCAGCCATGAGGGCAAGGGGCGCTGAACCTCTTTCAAAATCCATCGCTATCTCCCTTCAACTGCGAACAACCTTGCACTTCTACTAGTCGGTAGCAAGTAGTCGGCAATAAGCGATAAGCTTTAAGCCGTAAACGGTAAATCGTTGTCGAGCATCGAATATCGAAACCGGGGCCCCACCCTAGCCCGGATATTTCATGAATCACCTGCTGCGACCATGGGTATGGCCGTCCTTCCTGGCGTCCTCGGGTGTCGGCCCCTGCGACGTACCGTTCAGGTACGCCTCGGAACCAACACCCCGCGGTTGCCAGGTGGCACGCCCAACTTTGTGGTCTCGCGACAGAAATTCATGAAATATCCGGGCTAGGGTGGAGAGTCCGGAGGACCAATATCTCAAATCGCTAAATTCCTGAATTCCTTAAAGCGCCTATTGACTTTACTCCGCAAGAGCTCTAGAGGCCTGGTACCTTCCCTCCGCTTACGCTCGCTCTGCTGTTCTTGCCGGGCGGAGGTTGACCGGACCGAAGGTTGTGGCAGCCCGAGCTGCGGATGTAGCCAGCCTTAGCAGGAATATGGGGCAGTTTTATCTAGTGTAGATGGCCAAGGCTGGCCACATACGGTGCTTCGGGAAAATCCCAGCCCTTAATCGTAATCTATGCGGAGTTAAGTGTATGATCGTTTCCTCAATGCCTGAATCCTACTACTGCCTCCTGCCTTACGCCCTATACCGTGCGCCCCGTGGTCAGACCAACTTTCCTAAATAGTTAAATATGCTATGCGGCTGGGGGCAGTGCTGACGCTCTAACCCCTTCATGATAGTGTGGATTTCTTGACGTTGCAGTTGTTGTCCTCGTACATCCACCACAAAATCCCTCACACCCAGTTTGCGAAGCTCAGGGACATGGTTAAAAAGACAGAGAGGACGATCAGAGCGGACCGGGGTAAGTCCTGCCTTCCATCTATGCTGCAGTCGCTCTCGACCCGATGACCGACTGGCGTATCCTTCACGACCTCGTATCCTCAGACGGCTCGTGAAAAGAGGTGGCCAGCCATAAACTGTTAATAGAGGAGTCAATCCCTGCACAGCCGGTACCAGTTTGCGAAGATTGCCCCGGTCGTTTTCTAGAGAAAGAATCAAAAGTTGGCAGCCCATCTCTCCTAACAGGGAGCAGGCTTGGGAGTTCAGTACATTAAAGGTGTAGTCGGCCATGAGCAATTCAGGAGGTCTGGTAAAAAGGCTTAGGTGTCCCCAGTTTGCCACAACCCAGCGGCTATATCCCATCTGCTGAAATCGTCCCACCTGGTCATGATAAAAGTCCAAGTCCTTCTCATGGATGATTGCCGGCAAGACCCAGAAAAACCGGTCTCTCATTCTTGGGGGCAATTTTCGTCGCGATAGAGAGTGTAGATTAGCCTGAGTGGCTTGGAGCAAAATCCAGTGGGCCCCCGAGTGGAAAGAGACATTGAGAAGATTTAGTTGAGAGATCCGGAGGTAAAGAACAATGTGCTGATCTTTCCCTCGCTTGCTTTTTGGCTTGCCCGGCATCTCTTTTTCAAAGCGAGGGGAAGCACCAAACTGCGCAGGTGTTGCAGTTTGCTTTCTGAGAATGCCACGAAGCTTGGCCGCTGATAGTCTCTTGCCCAGTTTAGATCCGGTCTTGAAGAGACGATCGCCACGGCGAGCACCGGCAATTCGCGCAACAGTGACAACTGCTCCGGTGTCCGCCTCGGTCAGTCGCTGGCCTTTTAAGACCATATTCTTGATGGTAAAGGCTGCCTTCTCCACTTCTTCATCAGAGTCCAGTCGGACTCGGTCACCCTCGGTGAGAGGACAGCGTAACCGCAGCGCCATGCGGTTTCCTCCTACCCAGTCGACCTTGGCCGCCAGCTTACCACTGGCACCACTACGATGGGGCGTTATGATCTCGTTGTGCTGGTCGGCTACCAAAAAGCCCCGGGTGGGTCTCCGACCATAAGCCTCCTGGAGGATTTGGCGGGCTTCAGCAATGGCCTCGGCCTCGTTGCCAGGTGCAGCATCCAAAACAAGACGATAGGCTTTTACCACCAGTGCAACGTAAGATGCCGGCTTCATCCGGCCCTCAATCTTGAAGGCGGCAAGTCTGAGTTTGCGTAATCTGGGGATCAGTTCGATTGCAGAGAGGTCGTTGGTGGAGAAAAGGTATCCTTGTTGTCGGCCTGAACGATACAAACGTCTGCACGGCTGTGCACATCTACCCCGCAAGCTGCTGTGTCCACCATAAAAGGAACTGGCCAGGCACAGCCCTGAATAGGAGAAACACAAGGCACCGTGGACAAAAACTTCTAGCTCCAGACTGGTACTGGCAGCAATGTGAGCAAGTTCATCAATGGTTAACTCTCGGGCCAAAACGACCCGCTGAAAACCCATGGTTTGCAATTGCTCAACCCCGGCACTGTTGTGCACGGTCATCAAGGTGCTTGCATGTATGGTAAGGTTTGGGAAGTAGAGGCGGCAGAGACGGGCAACTGCTCCATCCTGGATGATAAGCCCATCCGGCTGAATTAGGTCGAGACCAGAAAGGACGCCGATCAGATCTGCCAGCTCATCTTCACGCACTATGGCGTTCAGGGCCACATAGAGTTTCACCCCATGCCCATGAGCGTATTCCCTCAGTCGGGCTATCTCCTCCAGGGTGAAATTGGCTGCGAGGGCTCTAGCGCTGTGATGGCGATGACCCACATAAATGGCGTCAGCTCCATGCTCCAGGGCGGCGAAAAAACTTTCTATATTGCCGGCAGGTGCGAGCAATTCTGGGTAATTTCGCCGTTCTGGAAGGCTCTTGGTCATAGGTCATTTCTCATTTCGCATTGGTAATTGATCATTTTTCATTGCGATGAAATGGATTTATTATACTTCTCCCTGAATCTCCAATGATTGATGCGCAATGAGAGATGTGAAACTGGGAAGCCGCTTGTCGCAGATGCCGCTTGCGGTGCCGTGTGGGACTGAGCGGAGCGAGTGCGAATACACGAGAAATGGGCTAATGCCTAGCTCCGGAGAATTTAAAGCCACGGCGGGATCTACTTAACCCTATGTCGCGCGTTCTTAATTAAGGGTAATGACTAGCCCGGATATTTCATGAAATATCCAGGCTAGGTTTCTTGTCCGAATACCTGGGCAAAGATGGTGTCAACGTGTTTTAGAAAATAGTTGAGGTCAAAAAGCTCCCCCAGCGTATCATTGGAAAGATGTTTCATAATCTCTGGGTCGGCTGCGAGTCGATTCTTCAAGGTACCGCCTTCGTTCCACACAGACATGGCATTTCGTTGGGTTAGACGATACGCTTCATCCCGGTCCAAGCCACTTTCTGTTAGAGCCAGTAGGACACGCTGAGAGAAGAAAAGGCCGCCCGTGTTCTCCAGGTTGGCTTTCATCCTCTCCTCATAAACCACCAACCTGTCCAGCATGTTGGTAAGACGATGAAGCATAAAATCGAGCAGGATTGTGCTGTCTGGAGCGATAACCCGCTCAACGGAGGAGTGGCTGATGTCGCGCTCGTGCCAGAGGGGGATGTTTTCCATTGCAGCCGTTGCATTTGCACGGACCAACCTGGCCAGCCCACTTAGATTTTCGCTGCCGATGGGATTTCGCTTGTGCGGCATGGCGGAGGAGCCTTTTTGTTCCTCGGTGAAGTACTCTTCCGCCTCACGGACCTCGGTACGCTGCAGATGGCGGATTTCGGTGGCGATTTTTTCGATGGTGCTGGCGATGATAGCCAAGGTAGAGAAGTACTCGGCGTGGCGGTCTCGTTGGATGATCTGGGTGGAAATTGACGCCGGCTTCAAGCCCAACTGGGCGCACGTAAGTTGTTCTACTTCAGGGTCCACACTTGCATAGGTCCCCACTGCCCCTGAAATCTTGCCGGCTCTGATGGTCTCCCGGGCCCGGCGCAACCTCTCTCTGTTACGCACCATCTCCGCATACCAAAGCGCCAATTTCAGCCCGAAGGTGACCGGTTCGGCATGTATCCCATGGGAACGACCTATCATGACCGTGTGGCGATGTTCATGTGCGCGCCGCTTCAGGACTTCAAGGAGGGCTTGAATATCATCCAGCAAAATATCTGCTGCGTCTCTAAGCAGCAAGGCGAGACTGGTATCTAGAATATCAGATGAGGTCAATCCCAGATGAATATAGCGCGCAGGTTCTCCCACCTGCTCAGCCACGGAGGTAAGGAAGGCGATGACGTCGTGGCGGACCTCACGTTCAATTTCGTCGATGCGCTCTATATCGAAGTCCGCCTTATCTGCGATCTCCTGGGCTGCTTGGGCGGGTATTTGTCCTAACTGAGCCATGGATTCCACTACAGCCAACTCCACCTTCAGCCACTGGCGATAGCGGTTTTCCTGCTCCCAGATGCGGCCCATCACTGGACGTGTATATCGTGGGATCATAGTCTTATTTTCTTACTCTGAGTAATGATTAGTCCCTGGGGCTATGCCGGTAAAAGGTAGCTCGCTTATATCACAAGAATACCCATTGAATCAAGGAGTTAAGCAGAGATTGCGGATTTTGGATTGCGGATTGCAGAATTAAAGGTTTCAGGTGTGGGGTGTCAGCAGTAAACGGTAAGTCGTTATCCAGCATCCAGTATCTAGTATCGAGCATCAAGTCTCTCAAATCCGCAATCTACAATCTCTTACTCTTCTGGTTTGCTTTGCTTAATGAATTCATCGAGCCGGATCACCTTGGCAGGGGAGGAGGTCGGTGAGGCAAAACTGCCGCGTTCATCGCGCGTTTTGAGATCCTCCACATGGAGCCTCAACTGGTCATTCTTGGCGATGAGGTCTTCAATCTGCTCTTCTAACAACCGCCAGGAGAGGTCAAGTTCGGTGGAATCTATCTCCAAGTGGAGGAGCTGATTCAGCCTTCTTATCAGGGCAGCGCAGAGCTTGTAGTTAGTACCCTGCAGGTAAGAGGCAGCATGGGCCCAGATGCTTATGGACTGCATGTTGCATTCCTGTGCCTTGGCAAGGAATAAAGAGTGTATGGCACTGGGGCCGATATAATCTATGAGCCCTACAGGTTCGTCGAGTTCGCGAAGTTTCTGGACATCATCCAGGGAAGCGCCAGCAGCTGAGATTTTCTCTTCATTATGAAGCACTTCGTCATGAAGCCCACCCAAGGTTATGAAAGCTTTAACCTGATAACGCTGGCAGAGTTCCATAAAAGCCCTGACGTATTGATTCCAGCGCAATTGTGGCTCGGGACCGTAAAATAAAATCAGGTCTGAACCTTGGGGTCTTGTCGAATAATAAAATCGGCTTCGTGGTAGGTCTAAACTTTTCAAATGTCCGTTGTTAATGGTCACGAGAGGACGATTGACGGAGAAAAGATAAAAATCGTCAGGGCGAAAGGTAGCCAACTTCTCTGCCCGCAACCGTTCTACAATGTAGTCAACGGTGCTGGTGGCCACCTCGCCGGCATTCCCCCAACCGCCAAAACCGGCCACCAGTGCCGGTTTATGGAGTGAGGGTTCGGTAAAATAATGAATCTTGTCCATAGAGGCAGGCTTCATACTCGCGTGGTCAGTAAAATTACGGGTCACAAAATCAACTTCAGTGTAGCCTCTTTTTTTATAACTGGCAAGCGGCCGCCGGGCCAGTTCCTGGTAATCGTGACAGTGATTGACAGTATATAGCCATTGTGGCATAGTACCTTGGTCACTTGGGAGTCAGACCTGCAACTACATGTCGACGACTCCAATCATATCACCTTCTATTACACTGAATAGCCTGGATGGATCAATGCCTTCAGGGCCGGTCGGACGGACCAACCCGTGTCCACCCCCTATGCATGATAGGCTCTAGATTGTTTCGTAATTTTTCCATCAGGCACACTCAAAGTCTTTCCTACAGCAAGGGAGAGAAGCTATGGCAAAGTACGTCTACTTTTTCGGAGAGGGTAAGGCTGACGGCACCAAAGAGATGAAGAGTCTTCTTGGCGGCAAGGGCGCGAACCTGGCCGAGATGACCAACCTGGGAATCCCGGTTCCCCCCGGTTTCACCATTAGCACCGATGTCTGCGCCTTTTACAAAGATCCCCAAAGATATCCGGTGGAAATTCAGGGCGAGGTGGATGAGGCCGTGGCCAGGATGGAAAGTATACTGGGATTGAAGTTTGGCGATCCCGAAAAACCGCTGCTCATGAGCGTGCGCTCAGGCGCGGCCATCAGCATGCCTGGGATGATGGACACCGTCCTCAACCTGGGTCTGAACGACGAAACCGTAGCCGGCCTCGTGGAGCAGACTGGGAATTTGCGATTTGTCTATGACAGCTACCGTCGGCTCATTGGCATGTACGGGGACGTGGTCATGGGCCTCAAACCGGAGTCCAGGGACGACATCGATCCCTTTGAGGAGATCCTGGAAGATCTCAAGAAAGAGGCCGGGGTGGAATTAGACCTTGAGCTGACAGCGGACCAGCTCAAAGAGCTGACCGTTCGCTACAAGGAGGCCATTAAGAGCAAGCTGGGCGTAGAGTTTCCCCAGGATCCCAGGGACCAGCTCTGGGGGGGCATCGGTGCTGTGTTTTATTCTTGGGACATCCCCCGAGCCGTGGCCTACCGGGAGCTGAACAATATACCCGATGACATGGGTACCGCGGTTAATGTCCAGGCCATGGTCTTTG
>WOR8_10005504_pt1 | contig 12189 bp, 11 predicted proteins | sample DeeMarSeWOR38_10_FD_19890 | JGI IMG/M metagenome (IMG submission 19890) | reverse complement strand
GTCCATAAGATCTTCGGGTGCAACCACCTTGTTGATCAGTCCATTCCTCAACGCCCATTGGGAGTCTACGGGATCTCCCAGCATACAGTGGCCGTTATACCCCCCTATTCATCAGGCTCTTACTAACATGTGGCGCAACCTCGCCCTCAACCCTGGCAGCATAAATATCGCTGCAGCGACAATCACCCTGAGATTGCCAAAGCAATCAGCCACCGGCAATAACAGCCATGACGCACCAGGATGATTGATTATTCACCCTAGTATATTACGAGGCTGAAATCACATTCAGACCAAAAGGAGCAGACGTAAGCGATTCGTTACCATCTTCTGTCATCAACAGAATGTCCTCTTCAAAATACCCGCCAAGCCCCCTTCCATAAAAAGGAATTTCAAGGGTCACCAACATATTGGGCTGCAACACTGTATCAGCACCGGTCATGATGAAAGGAAATTCTTCAACATAGGCACAACATCCCAAACCATGCCCAATATGACCGCGACGAAAATCTGACAGCCCTTGTTCCCTCACCATACTCGCTGCCATATCGAAGATATCACCCAATCTGGCACCTGGTACCATGGCCTTTTTAACCGTTTGATGCGCATGACCATAAACTTCTGCAATTTGCTGCTGTAATTCTGAAGGCTCGCCCATGACATAGGCACGCCCCGAGTCAGAGACATAACCTCGAACCGTAAAGCCAAGATCAATGGAAAGCATGTCACCCACGGCTAAACGTCGATCAAAGTTACGTGATGTCGCTGCCGGCGTATCTCCCATATAAATCATCAGAAATCTATTGCCATCGACCGAAGGGGCCTGCGCTGCACCGACTTGAATGCGGTGGCGAAGTTCTGCGTAACTGTCACCCGGGCGTAAATTCATCATAATATCATGGCAAACTAGCCACTGTTGGTGAGCCGCATAGCGCATATTGTAAATTTCGTAGTCAGTCTTGAACATCGTAGCTTGCTGCAACAGCGGTACAGAGTCTTTCAGTTCATAGCCAGCTAATTGCGCAACCAGCAACTGATGAAAGCCCAGATTAAGATTATTGACCTCAACGCCTAGTCGCGCTTCACGCAACCCCTCTTGTTCAAGCGTATTTTTTAGGCTCAAAACAAAGGGAAGAATGCCTTCTGGCGACGTTATACGCTGATCACTGGCATAACGCACGTCAAGCTGCTTTGCATAGCGATCTTCCAGACCCGTCCAAGTACGCACCGCTCGCCAGTCGCTAACAGCCGCGCTTTCGATCATCGCGTCATATTCGTGTTCTGAACAAATCCCGATCGGCTCTCCCTCGCGCGGTATGATCAACATCGCCATACCAAGCACACCCCCATCAATAAAAATTGATTGGTGAGTATTGATCCAATTAAAATAATCTGGGCGAAAGACGACTAAAGCATCAAGATCATCTTTAGCCATTGCTAGTTGTAAGCGATTAATGATTTCTCGGTGATGCCCAATACTCAGGCTATCAGCATGACTCTCATCGTAATTCATAAAATACTCCCCATCGACTTTTGTTATTTACCGTTTAGTTAGTAGGCCTTCTCGACCAACTTCACCTTACCCGTCGCACCGTACTCCATCACCAGCTCACCCTCGGCAAAGGTCGTCACTTCGGTTTTGAATCGCAGCACCCTTTGAATTTCATCCTGCAGTCGTTTAGCAATATCCTGTGCTACCTCATTGTCTGGCCTACCACACAGTTCTACTTTAAGCTGCAAAGGCGGCTCAATAACCGGAGATTCAGAGAATTTAACGATACTGAGTTCAGGTTTTTTAATGAGAGCACCTAAAACACCTGCAATGAGATTTCCTTTCTCGCCATTGGTATTTGGCAAGGTGACTGCAAAACCGTTTTTATAGACACCAGGATCCACCTTTATCGATATGTCAGCAATTTCCCCTTCCAGTTCTTCTGCCGCAATGCTCGCAGCATATGCAACAGCAATCGGCTCGGTGCAGCCCAGTGCAGGAAAGACTTCATGTTTTAATACTTCTTTGAGAATATTCAACTCTCTGGCTCCTAAAGTTTTACGCTTGATCTTGTCTCATTATCCTTTGAAGGTTACATAAAACCATCAAATTTTTTTTGGACAACCGCGCTGTAGGCCCATTTGATGAGCGTGATCACATCGAAAACCGGCAATCCGGTCGCCTCCTGCACGGCCGCGCTGGTAGGCGGCAACAAAGTGCATTCATAGACGATGGCGGCTACTTCCGGATTATCTTTTACCATTTTAGTTGCAGTGGGGACCAGCACCCCTTCTAAAGCCTTGAGCCGTTCTGCGGGTTCAATCTCACTCACGAACAAACCCGAGCGTTCAAGGCCGTACACGATGTGCGGGATTGACTCGTCAATACCGACTCTACTTAAATTCTCTTGGGTGAGGAACTCCGCATCCACGGTTATGATCCCCACCTTTTTGTTTTTCCCCATGACGCGACTAACAACGGGAACCTGCAGCAGGCTGGATGCAAATACGGGTATGTCGACCGCTTCCGCCATTACCGGCTGAAACCAGCTCATGAGGCCGCATGTGGTGGCAATGGCTCTGACCCCTTCTCTTTCCATTTCTTTTGCCAGTTCCGCAATCTTGTGTTCCGTCTCGGTTGTAGGTTGGGTGCACACAATGTCATTTACCTGAAGGCCTCGCATGAGTTTGTATTGAACCGGGAAGTTGAATGAGGTTGCATTGCCGACGTCCCCGGGTATGCGAGTAAACTCCTGCAATTTGGCGGGCACATTCAAGTCATTTGTCACCGCAGTTTTAGTATCAAACATCAGAATGCCGATTGCCTGTCCAAAGTATGGGTAACCCGCCTTGGGCAGCTTAAAAACACCCCGCTTTTCACTTGATCCTTGTTTTTCGTTTTCTTCGGTCATAATCAAAATTCCTTTTCAACCCATAGTAATTGCTGCCCATTATTTACTTTTACCTCCAGTGAATTCAGCATTTTTTCTCAAACGCCATCCCAGGTCCACAGTATCATTTAAACCCAAAAACTGGCACTTAACTGCAATTTCCCTCGCCGCCTTGACCGTCAATGGGTCCAATGCGACAATCTTTTGAGCCCACTGCATAGCATTGTCCATAAGATCTTCGGGTGCAACCACCTTGTTGATCAGCCCATTCCTCAACGCCCATTGGGAGTCTACGGGATCTCCCAGCATAAGTAATTCCAGCGCATTACCCAACCCGAGATTGTGTACTAATCGAAGTGCCCCATGTACGCTGGGAAAACCGATTTTAACTTCGGGCATGCAAAATTGGGCGTCAGCCACCGCGATGCGTAGGTCACAGGAAATAGCCAGAGACAGGCCTTCACCGTAACAATGACCGTTAATCGCGGCAATAACCGGCTTTTCTGTAAATTCGAGATCCTCCATATCTATGGAAAATTCAGCCCCGATCTCCTTTATCGGGGTTCCCGGTCTTTCTTTTAAGGCCGCCTGAGCGTCCTGGACATCGACACCGGCCGAAAATGCCCTGCCAGTTCCGGTTATAATCGCCACATAACTCTCCGGATCTGCATTAAAACGACCAATGGCCTCGTTGAATTGGCGGTACATGTCGCGATTAAAGGCGTTTAGCTTTTCCGGACGATTCAGCCGGATAATGGCAACCCTTTCCTCTTGCTGATATTCAACCAAAGTTACTTGAGTCATTTGCATATCTCATAGCCCTCCTATACATTTTTTATACTCCTTGTTCTCTTGTGCTCTTTAAGTAAATGAGTGATCTGCGGCTCTATCATTTTATTGCGCTGATATGACTTCTACATTTACAGAATGTGTTCTTGAACCCTGGCTGGGAAGGGTCGGAGTGGTGGACGTCAGCACGTTTGCCGAGCCGGCAGTATCAGTACCATCGCGGTCAAACTCCGGCCATACCCCCTCCTGAAGAGAAACAACACCGGGCATGATGCGATTGGTGATCTTTAAAGGGACTCGCACTCGTCCGTTCATGCTGGTTACAACGACCTCCTCAACATCAGTTAAACCCCTGGCAGACGCATCGTCACGATGCATCCAAAGTTCTTGTCTTTCCTTTTCCCGGCACCATAATAAATTGACATTCTGAGAATGAATCCTGAAGCGAGATTTGGGTGTGACAAGCCGGAGCGGATATTTTGTTTGCGGCTCTAAGCCTCGATATCCCGGGACCGAGGGGGAGCCGGTAGCAGCATAACTTTGCGAAACAAGTTCAATTCGGCCTGAAGGCGTTGAAAGCGGATGGACTTCGGTATTTGCGATAAAATCCTGAAAAGCGACTCTGTTCTGCTCTTTTCCGCAGTATATGCCGTCTTCCTTAAATTCATCAAAATCCGGAATTTCCGATTCCTCAACAAAATATCGGAGCCAGCTCTCTTCGCTACGGCCCTCTGTAAATTGCTGTTCAAAATCCAGTCTGCAGGCCAAATCAGCGAATATGTCATAGTCGTTTCGGGATTGCGCGATCGGTGAGACAGCCTTGTTGGAAAAGAAAACGTAATTTCCACCGGCCCCCGCAACGATATCGTCTCTTTCCAGAAAGGTCGTTGTCGGCAGAACCACATCGCAATACTTTGCCGTGGGGGTTAAGAAGTAATCATGACAGACCGAAAAATCGACCCCTTCAAATGCCCTTATCGACTTATGAATATCGCTTCCCTGGACCAAGTAATTCCCGCCGACATTGTAGATCGCTTTAATATCGCTGGGATAACCCCCATTAATTCCCTCTATGACGACATCCGGCCATCGTAACACAGGTATATGCGCTTTAACCGGATTGGCAGGAATGTCAATCGTGCCCACTTTTGGCCCGGGGAGTGTGCACCAGGTAATGCTTCCGGAAGATCCGCCGATCTGACCAAAATTGCCAGTTGCCGTTTGCAGGGCGACGGCCAGCCGGACGGATTCCTCTCCCCCTACTGTTCTTTGTATGGAAAGGCCAGGAATTAAAGCTGCGGGCTTCAAACTGCCATATTTTCGGGCAAACGCGATAATGGCTTCAGCCGGCGTGCCACATATCTTTTCCGCCCAGTGCGGTGATTTTTCGATTTGATCCAGCTCGTCTCGGCCGAGGATATATCGCGTTAAATCATCAAATCCCGTGCTGTATTTTTTGATGAATTCCGCATCGATCAATTCTTCGGTAATAAGAACATGAAGCACGGCCAGCATCAGTGCGGCATCGGTTCCGGGTCTGACAGGGATCCATTGGGTTCCCAGTTGACGCGCAGTGGTCGTCTGGCGAGGGTCAATTACAATGACTTCAACGCCGCGGGCTTTGGCCTCCCGTATTTTTGAGGCCGTCTCAGACCGAAATCGACAGTCAGCGATGTTCGCCCCCCAAAGAACAATAAGATTGCTATGATCTAATGTGGCCGGATCAATTCCAACCATAACCGTACCCAGCACATAAGGCAGCGCAAACCGAACAGCGGCTGAACTATAATCGTCAAGGTGTCCTGTATAGCCACCGAATAAAGCCAAAAATCGAGACGTCAATCGTCCAGTATGATGCAAAGCCCCTCTGCAGGCTCCAGAACCCCCTAAAGGTAAAATCGCTTGGTTACCGTGCTTTGTTTTAATTTCGGCCAAACGTTCTGCAACCAGATGGAGCGCTTCCGACCACGTCGCCTCGGTAAATAAGCCCGACCCTCTGGCCCCTGACCTTATGAGTGGTTTTTGGATACGGTCATCAGAGTGGACCGTAGCAGGCATCTGAAATCCTTTTACACATCCTTTCAGGTATTTACCTCCCAACGGATTATTTGTGATGCGAACTATGCGGCTATCCTTGACATGCGCGAGCAGCGCGCAGGCACCACCACAGTCCTTATTGCATGAGACAGGTACGATCTGTTCGGATTTCATTTTAATACATTTTTTTTATGAGCTTTGCTTTGCCCGTTGCCCCGTACTCCATTTCTGTTTCCTTTTCATTCTTCAAAATGGCTTCACAACGGAACCGAAGAAGCCGCTGAATATCTGCTTCAAACAGCTGTTTAATTTTCATTTTATCTTCTTCGCTAGGTTTGCCTTTGCACTCCACATTAACCTTCAATGGGGGTTCGATCACGGGCGAATCAGAGTACTTAAGCACCTGAATGTTACCGGTTAAAAGATCCGGTTTTTTCAATGCCACATCGCGAATGGCATTGGGGAAAACATTAACACCTTTCACAAGCAGCATATCGTCAACTCGGCCCTCGACAAATATACGCCAACCCGGCTGTCCGCAAGGGCAAGGGCTGGTAAAGACTCGGACGAGATCTTTGTCCTGCCACCGAATCAAAGGTCCACATTCCCTATCCAGACCTGTGTACACGATCTCTCCAACCACCCCGTCTTCCAGTGCAAGTCGCTCCTGGGTATCGGGGTTCAAAATTTCGATATAGGCGCTTTCCGGGGCAATTAGGTGTAGCCCACTATGTTCTTCGCATGAAACAAATAATGGATTGAGACAACCTGTACCACCCATGACATCAAACACCTCTGCGCCACCGAATCCATCGGAAAGTTCTTGAACGATCTCGGGGACACTACCGCCAGGTTCTCCATAAACAATGAGTTTTTTCGGTCCGACCTTTTTCAAATCAATGTTTGTTTCATCACCAGCCTTTTTTAGCATATAGCGAAAAAAGGAGGGAGTGCCCAATGCCAGAGTCGGATGCACCATTTCCATCATTTCTGCAATCTTAATGCTGCCTTTGGCCCCGATCGGAACCACATTACATCCATACGCAAGCAACCCGTCTATTGAAGGGATGCCGGCCACCCACATGCTCATTTCCCCGCAATAAAGCACGGTATCGCCGGGCTTTATTCCCATACGGGTTAAAGCCCGGGCAAAATTTTGATTACGTATACGGCGATCTTTTTCTGTTGCGCCCTGGAAAGTCGGGAATCCTGTTGTCCCGGAAGAGGCTGAGGTTAAATTGATTTTATCAATATCACAGGTAACATGCAGACCATAGGGATGACCGTACTGTTTCATTGAAGCCTGTTGGCTCTCTCTTTCTTCCTCCTTGCTGAAGAGTGGATACTCTGCATAGTCATCAAAAGAATTTAATTTGTATGGGTCTACACCGGCCTTATTAAATTTATTTCTGTAATAAGGAGAATTTTCATAAACCCTTACGACGAGTTTTTTTAATTTCTGAAGCTGAATCAACTCCAAAGTTTCCCCTTGTAGAGTTTCCGTTTCAGGATTGTAGAGATCTGTTTTTATCATAACGGCTCCTTTTATCCTCAACTCACCTGAGTCTATAATTTGCAGCAATCGTAAACCTATTGCGCCTATAAATTACATCAAAAGATCCGGTAATATTTGTGTAATTTGAGGTACTAACAACAATAGTGCCACCCCCCCCAGCAGAATCAGCCAGTAGGGAATGGATGCCCGCGCCATTTTATTCATGGTGACTTCTCTGTTTATAACGGCCATCAAAACGAACAGGTTGAGCCCAACGGGCGGTGTAATCATACCGATTTCGATCATCAAGGTCAGAAATACCCCAATCCACACCGGATCGAATCCAAATCCGGTCAACAACGGAAAAACGATGCCCAGCGTCATAATCATCATGGATAAGCCGTCAAAAAAAGCGCCCAGTACGACATACATCACTGCAATGACGAGCACGATCTGCCATCCGGCCATTTCACTTTGCTGAATGATTTCCAGAAGCGATTGAGGAACTCCGAGAATGGCCACTGCCTGTCCGAGAATAAGGGCGCCGATAAATACAAATCCCAACGCGCCCCAGGTTTGAACCGTGTTTTTAAATGTTTGCCAGAGGGTTATCCATTTAAGGTCACCCCATAAAAATCCCATGATAATAGATGCGAAAGCACCCACCGCAGCTGCTTCGGTTGGAGTGGCGAACCCCATCAAAATACTTCCCATGACCGCAACGATCAGGAATGCCAGAGGCCAGACCTTCAAGACATTGAGTAGGATCACACCCCAGCTAACACTTTCGGTTTCCACCGGTACCAGATCGCTTCTTATCTTGCAGTGCATGAAGATATAAACCATGAAACCGATGGCCATGACCAGTCCCGGCAATATGCCTGCCAGAAAAAGCCGACCGATAGATGTTTCAGTCAGCACGCCAAACAAGAGAAGCGAGACACTCGGTGGTATGAGAAGGCCCAGGGTTCCCCCTCCGGCCAGACTGCCGGCCACCATTGATTTATCGTAACCGCGGCCGGTCAACTCCGGATAAGCCACCGAGCCGACAGCCGCCGCCGTGGTCATGCTGGTTCCGCATACAGCCCCAAAAACCGTACACACAGCGATGTTGGTATGCAACAGCCCGCCTGGCATTTTGGAAAACAGCGGTGCCAGGGAGCTGTATATACGAGAACTGATCCCGCTTGCTTGCAGCACATCCCCCATGAGAATAAACAGGGGAATGGCACTCACCGTAAAATCAGTAGCTGTGTTCCAGACCGCGTCCATTGCCAGGGATGTCGCACCACCAGCTGCAAAGTGCAGTAAAAGCAGTCCGGTTAGTCCCAATGCGGCTCCCAGGAATGCGCCGCTGCCGATAGTAATCGCCAGCGAAACCGAAAATATTGGCCAAAACATAATATTCCCCTTTTAATCCTTACGAGCTTGGGCATCAAAGCCCATGACAATATTTATAAGCGCCAACAGAGCTGAAATAGCTACGAGAAACATGACCAAGGGAAGAATCACCATCCAAGGCATCAGCCAAATGCCCGTATTGGCTGTTTTTAGATTCAGGTCAAAAGCAAATTTTACCCACTCGAGTGAAGCTATGCCAAACCAGGTGGTAAAAGCAATGGTAACGCCATAGCCGATAACTCTAGCACCTATTTTTAGCCATCCTCGGAAATGATCCGAAAGCATGGTAACCTTGATATGCTTGTCCTCATGAGATATCAGTGGAATTGCCAGCAGCAACATGGTGATGATAAGCAATCCCACCAGTTCCTCAGTAAAACTAAAAGGTGTTTTGAGAAAATAGCGGGCGGTGGTGCTGATGATTAGCAGCACCAGCACCCCGATAAACCAGACTATGGCGAAAAAATTAAAGAAACGACTCACCTTACCAAAAATACGATTCAAAAAATCCATGGCTTTTTTCCGTTATTTGATTGCTAATATCAGAAAACCATCAGCGTCCAATCGCTTTTAGGATTTTCTCACGGTTTTCCAGTGCTGCATTGCTGATTGTCTCACAAGTCTCTTTCCAGGTTTCTGATGCAGTCTCAAGAAAAGCCTGACGGTCATTCTCAGCAAAATCATCTACGAATTTAACCTTGGCATCCTTTAATTTCTGGAGTGCTGCAGCCTCAAATTTAGGCATCGCGTTTTTAAAATCATTCTGAACCGCAGCAGCAGCGTCTTTTATATGCTTCTGATGTTCTTCCGATAACGTCTGCCATTTCTTGGCAGAAGCCGCTATGACAAAAGGTGGGACAGCCGAATGCATAAAATAAGCACGGTATTTGACGACTTCCTGAAGAGAAACAGTGGGTGCAATAATATCCGGGTACAGGGCACAATCCACCACACCCGTTTTCAGTGCCACGTACATTTCGGTTTGCGGAATGATGAGGGCTGAGACGCCCAATCGACCGAAAGCATCCACCTGGTGTTTGGACCAGACCCGGATCTTTTTCTTGCGCAGGGTCGATAGAGAAGAGACGGGCTCATTTCGGGAAAAAATGGAAGTAGTTCCGATGGCATATCGAATGCTTCCCACCGGTTCAATCTTCCATTTCCGAAACACGTCATAAATGATACCTTCTACAACCGGCAGTGCAAGTTCGTGCTCCTCAGGTGTTCCGACCGCACCAAGAGGATAAATATTGGCCAGTTCGGGCGCATCACGACCTAAATAATTTGTATAAACAATCGCCATTTCGGGAAACCCCTTGGGTAGCCAGCGCAGCGTATCGGCAGGTTTCACGCCTAAAGATCCGCCACTGAACACTTTGATTTCGACCTCTCCGTTCGTCCGCTTTTTTACATCCGCTGCAAACTTGAGAAGTATTTGGGTCTCCGGCCGACTTTCAGGCAGCACATTATTGAGTTTCCAAATAATTTTTTCCGCCGATGCGTTCAAAGGAAAATTTATGATGCCCAGCATTATGACTATCATTGTACAGATTATTAAACGCATAATGTTTTTGTGATTTTCAAACATGATTGTCCTCCTTTTTCTGTGATGTTATTGAGACGCTGATTAATGATCAAGTTTCACGACTGAGGTAATGTGAAGCTTCATTTTCGGTGAATCACCCAAGGTGTGAATTGCTCCCTCTAACACCGAAAATGCCTTGCTGTTAATGTGCCCGTCAATCGCCTCCCTTTTTTGCCATTCTCCAATCAAACTATATGACCTACTATCTTCAACTTCGCGGTAGACATTGTAACCCAAACAGTTTGTCTCTTTGCGAAAATCATCACGCAAATTCATTACCGTCTGTTCAAACTCCCGGAGCTTTTCGCTTTTGACCGTTATTCGAATAATTGTTATAAACATGATATACTCTGTGTTCGCGGACAATTTGCGTTGTAAGATCCCCGCTGGTATTTAAGATCATTCCCCATTCCATTCCAGAGTTTCATTCACAAATGAAAAGCGCTCATGGCCGTCATCGGTAATGAGAACAGTGTCTTCGATGTTATAGGAACCCTGATGGGCTAAATTTGCGGTTGCCGCATAAGACATTTCATGGCTTACCACCATTCCTGGCTCGAAAACCGAATGTTCTTCCGCAGTGATCCAGGGGTGATCTTCGAGTGTGGCCTCAAGGCTGATTGAATGCCCGATGTGTCCGCGTGGATAGCTGGGGATTATGTTTGATGACTCGACCATTGCCCTGCAGGCATTGTACATGTCAGATAGTTTGATTCCTGGTTTCAGCATTTCCAAACCCTTTTGGAAGGCGCTATATAAAACGTCGAAGCACGCCACTTTGGCAGGAGAAGGTTTTCCGATAGACCAAACACGACTAATATCAGTCGTGTAACCCAGGTGAACACCTCCACCGTCTATTTTAACCAGGTCTCCTTCCTGAAGTGTATAATTTCTTCCAAGACCACTGAGACCAACAAACGGACCACAACCGGTAATGAGCACTATGTTGTTAAGCGTTTGTTGCGAATCCATTTCCCAGGCTGTTCTCATGATCAGTTCATCCATACCGAGCAGATTCATTCCTGGCTCAATGTTCTGAGCCACTGACCTGACAACCCGATCCCAGTGCTGGGCCCCGAGTCTTAAGATGTCGATTTCCCATGGTGTTTTGATTCTGCGAGCCTCTGTCAATAGTTGTCCGCAATCGACCAAGTTATCTCGGCTGATTTGTTTCAACACGGTTTCTGCCGCATTGAACGACAGCGCATTCATTTCCAACCCAATAACCGGATCGTTAATCATGTCCCTTGCTGTATCCAGAGCGAGTTGGATGGCTGGAGTGGATACAAAATCAACACCCCGTTCTTGGCGTGACGCTTCGGTTCCATCGTCGATAAAATAGAAAGTTGGCAAAGATACAACCTCAACATTCCTGGTTTGTAGTTTCGCCTCATCTGCCTCCAGTCCTGTCATGAACAACACAGCCTCACTTTGCCGAGAGATCAAAGCCACGGAAAATATTCCCGGCATGATGCCTGGAATGCCAGCGGCTTTTGAAAGATAACCGGTTGCATAATAGATGTGTTGCGGATTCAGAACCATCATCACATCCATACCATTCTGTTCCATCAGTGACAGAAGCTTTTGTTGAAATTCAGATTGATTCCGTTTTTGTAAGATTGGATGCCGATAATCTGCCATGACAGCTCATTATTTAAAATGGGGTTAATATTTATTTATTCAGTTCGCGAAATTATATGAGATCACCCTGAAAATTAATTGTCCTGCGGTTACGATAGAAATTAGCACTTTGTGTGCCAAAGGGATAGAAAACCATATAAAAATATAAAAACTTGAATTAATTAATAAATATCGATTAGCTTTAGGAAGGTGCAAAAATATTAGGAGAAAAATCCCACCGGAAACGGTGGGGGCCTCCATTTTCGGCGGAGGGTAGATTCTAATCAAAAGAGTGGATTTTTATTCTACTGACAAAAAGATGAGTTAAAGGGGTCGTTTTAAGGACGCTGAATATTGTATTTTGCCATCCGACGCCGAAGACT
>WOR8_10007224_pt1 | contig 12190 bp, 6 predicted proteins | sample DeeMarSeWOR38_10_FD_19890 | JGI IMG/M metagenome (IMG submission 19890) | reverse complement strand
ATGATCACACTGTACGTCAAAAGCTGCAAAAAAAAGACTGCCGGTAATGCCAGCGGCGTCTGCGCCCAGGAGGCCTCGATCGATGAGATCAGCTGAAAGAGCATCGCAGAGACAACCGCCAGAATCATATTCGTCACTACACCAGCAGATGCAACCCATATCGCGCCTTTGCGAACATCGCGCAAATTGTTAAAATTTACCGGCACCGGTTTGGCATAGCCGAAGATGACCGGTGAGCCGCTCAGCTTTAAGGCCACCGGTAAAAGAAATGATCCGAATACATCAAGATGTTTTATCGGATTTAACGTCAGACGACCGGCCAGACGGGCGGTCGGATCACCCATTCTATCGGCCACATATCCGTGCGCCAATTCGTGCAATACGACTGCAACGATCAGCGGTAAAATCATTAAGACAAATTGAACAACAGCAAAATTAGGAAACATAATGTCTGACAAAATCCAGTTCGTCTTTTTTTGTTTTGAGCTCGCCGTTTAATTTGGCATCCAGCGTCGCTTTAAAAATTTCCCGATAAATGGGTCCGGGCTTTACACCGATGTTTATCAGATCCTTACCGCTTATGGATACGCCAATCTTCCGCAGACCGGTAAAATAATGAGAAATCGCTTTTTTGACTTTATTTTTACGTGTAATCGCCATCATGAATAAGACCAATTCGGTGCGAAATTCAGAAAGCCTGCGATAAAGAGCACTGTTGGACAGCGGCAGATTGTGCGCCAACTCCACAACCGCTTTTTCGGCCGCAAATCGTTCTTTGCAAAACATTTTGTGATAGCGCGGTGCCAGTTCAAAACGATCGCATATTTCTTCTGATCGCTGCAGGTCGCAGGAATGGATCAGGACCAAAAAATAAACGACCCACTTCATATAGGATTCATCCAAAAAAAGCAAATCATGCCAGGCCAGCGCCTGTTTGGCCGAGTTTAATATGGATTTCAAATGATTGTCGACCTCAATCGATGGGTGAATAAATTTGATCAAATTAAGTTCATTGAGCCGGATAATGGCCGGCACCGGGTTGTCTTCCTGCAGGATCTGTTTCAGTTCGGTAAGTACCCGACGTCCACTCAGACCTTTAAGAAAGTCCATCTTGACTGCATTTTCGATAAGTCGGTATGTCAATTTACCAATGGTAAATCCAAAGCGCTGTTCAAATCGAATGGCCCGGAAAACACGAGTGGGATCTTCCACGAAACTCAGGTTGTGCAAAACGCGAATGATTTTTTCTTTCAAGTCTTTACGCGCAGAGAAAAAATCGATCAGCGTGCCGAATTTTTCGCTATTTAACTGAATTGCCAGGGTGTTGATGGTAAAGTCGCGCCTGAAAAGATCCAGTTTTATGGAGCTCATCTCAACAACCGGCAGCGCGGCGGGAAACTTATAATACTCCAGTCGGGCAGATGCCACATCAATTTTAAATCCATCCTCATAAATGATCACAGCAGTGCCAAACTTTTCATAGGTGTGGATACGCGCCTTTTGTAATCTGGCATATGTTTTGGCAAAGGCAATTCCGTCTCCTTCAATGACAATATCAATATCTTCATCAGAGCGGTAAAGAAAAAGGTCCCGCACAAATCCGCCCACCACATAAGCGCCGTATCCGCATTCATCAGCCACTTCACCGATCGTTTTAAGCATGTTCAACAAGCGCTTTGTCAGCCTTTCTGTCATAAATTTAACGACATTGCGGGTTTGGGCATGGGTGGGTTCCCGCAACGGATCGGGCACACCGCTGGCATCTTTTTTAGACTGGCGAACCAGGATGTTCAGCAGATCGGTTCGGGTGATGACACCGGCAATTGTGGCGTTGTCGATCACCGGTAAAACCCGCTGTTTGTTTTCAATGATTTTTTCCTGCACTTCGTTCAGGTCGGCTTCGGGTGTAACGGTCGCAAATTCAGTTGTCATGTATTCTTTTACCTGAACCGCTTCCAGTTTATGATACAAAACCTTTTCAATCACCTGCCGTGTGATATAGCCACACAGCTTTTTTTGTCCGTGACTGTTTTCCGTGACCAGCAGGGCGTTGATATTGTAGCGGGTCAACAAATCGTTGGCCTCTTTGCACGACACATCGTTTGCAACGGTGATGGCCGGCGATGACATCAGGTTTTTAGCCTGGCGTTGGGCTTTAACCTTATTGTACAGAATCTCGACAAGTTTGTTTTCAACCTGTGCCAGGGTATCTCCCTTTATGGATGCGGAGGCAGCATAGGCGTGACCACCGCCACCTAAAGGGCTGATAACAGTGCCCACATCAACATCATTGATACGACTGCGGGCAACGACATAGATTTTGTCTTCCATCCGACCGATCGCAAAGAGGGCGTCCAGATTTTCCATCTTGACCATTTTTTGAACCAAAAATGCGAAATCCGGCATGTACTTTTCAGTGGTTACCGTCGTGACGACCACTTCTACGCCATTGACATTGTACCGTGTCGCAGATTGAATCATATCATTGAGCAAACTGACCTGCTCGGGGCTTAACTCTCTGGCAATCAGATCTGAAACCACATTTAGATTTGCCCCTTTAGACAGCAAAAATGCGGCAGCTTTAAAATCCTGTTCTGTTGTGGACGGGAAGGTAAATGAACCGGTATCCTCATAAATTCCCAGGCACATGATGGTGGCTTCATCTGCGCTGATGTCGATGCCCTTCGCAGCGATAATCTCGGTAAGCAATGTCACGTTCGCCCCGCTCAAGCGAGAAACCTCAAGAGTTCCTTTGATATCCTGGTCCGTAACGGGATGATGATCGTAAATGTGAATATCAATGTCTTTGCGGTTTAATAGCGTGGCCAGCTTCCCGATGCGTCTCGGCTGGCGGGTGTCAACCAGCACCAGTCGGGTGACCTTGCTAAAGTCGATTTGACCGATGTCCGCCATGTTGAACAGATAGGCCATTGAATCGATAAAAAAATTTTTCAGGTTTTTTTCTTGAGAGCCTGGAAATACCACCAGTGCATCCGGGTACAGTTTCTGCGCTGCCAGCATGGAAGCCAATGCATCAAAATCAGCATTCACGTGGGTGGTAATGATGGTCAGGCCATCAGTCGTTTTGTGTTGGTGCTTCGACGCCATCTGTTCGGTATTGGTTTTTGGTGTTTAGTTTTTGGTGTTTGGTATTTGCAATTGAGTGACTTGCGCCTAGCCGATTTTCAACATGATATCATTGCATTTTCTTCAAGGAAACACCAAACACAAAACACAAAACACACGGTAATACCCGATATTTTTCGATTTTATGATACCTAACATGTTGAAAATAAATAAAAATTTAATTTTCAAGACCGTATCACACTTGTGCTTAGATTGCCAACAGGATTTGATCCCCTATGCGCAGATTTATTGACAACTATTTGAAATCGTTGTAATATTAACAATAATTACCTTTATTTGCAAGACAAAGGATACGCTGCGCTGCAGTTTGTCTGCACGTCGGATGCGCTCAGGTTTCGTTGACCGATTATTGCTGAAATAAAAATCTTAAGTTTGTGACATGATACGCCGATATACATTCTGCAACTCAGTTTGCTCGACTTCCGTTACAACGAACACGCTCTGCCGATGAGGCGGATTGAGCATGGGTCTATCTCGGATAGCGTTAAAATCGAATACCAATTTTTTGGTTCTAAGTTGTCAAATATGATAACAAATAAGATGTAACCGCTGGTTCCTGAAATTTAAAAAAGCCCTTCGGGGCTCTGATTGCTTTTTATGTATGGAGGCTTGATTATGCCAGTTTATCAATGGGTAGGTACCAACAGAAAGAATGAAACCCGCAAAGGCGAAATGGAAGCTGCAAATGAAGCCATTGTGCGATCCAATCTGACGCGAATTCGCATAAGGCCGACCAAAATAAAAAAGAAACCCAAAGATTTGTTCGAAAACGTGTCCTGGTTGCAACCCAAGGTCAAAGAAAAGGATATCATTCTTTTTGCCCGCCAGTTCTCAACGATGATCGATGCGGGGCTTCCCATTATCCAATGCTTGGAAATCCTTCATACCCAGCAAAACAATAAGACCTTCAAGCGAATGATCAAAGATATCAAAGAGAAGGTTGAAAGCGGAGCCACTCTGGCTGAAGCGCTCAAGCAATTTCCCAAATATTTTGATGATCTATTTGTTAACATGATCGCAGCCGGTGAAGCCGGTGGTATCTTGGATGCGATCTTAAGGCGTCTGGCCGCTTACATGGAAAAGGCCGCCAAACTCAAATCCCAGGTTAAAGGCGCAATGACCTACCCCATCGTGACGCTGATCATTGCCGTAATCGTTCTGGCGGTTATTTTGGTATTTGTCATTCCGGTTTTTGAAGAAATGTTTGCCGATTTTGGTGGCGAATTACCCTTGCCCACCCAAATTGTTGTCAAACTCAGTGAGATCGTCAAGAGCAAGATTCTCTACATCGTCATCGCACTGATCATTTTCGGGTTTGCCTTCAAGAAAGCTTATGCCACAGAAAAAGGGCAGGATATGGTTGACGACCTTGTCCTTAAAATTCCGATCTTTGGCGAACTGTTGCGTAAGGTGGCTGTCGCTAAATTTACCCGAACCATGGGGACCATGCTTGCCAGCGGGGTGGCTATCTTAGAGGCGTTGGATATTGTTGCCAAGACATCCGGTAACCGAACGATTGAAAAGGCCATCTACGATGTCCGCTCGGGCATTGCCGAAGGTCGGACGATGGCCGATCCCCTGCAGGAAAGTGGCGTTTTTCCGGCGATGGTGTGCCAGATGATCGGCGTGGGTGAATCCACCGGCGCGCTGGACGCCATGCTGGAGAAAATCGCCGACTTTTATGATGAAGAAGTTGACCAGGCCGTTGAAAACATGACCGCATTAATTGAGCCCTTCATGCTCGTATTCTTGGGGGTGACAATCGGCGGACTGGTGGTGGCCATGTATCTACCGATATTTAAGATGGCCGGTGCCATTTCCAATTAATTTCGCGGTCCCGTCCAAACCGATAAGCGGACATCTCTATTTTTATTGCGCCTTTCTGGCGATTACCCTTCATTCATGATATGGGTCACTGAAGCGCTCCGGCCTCAATATGGGCCGTTGCGGGGGACACCAAATCCCCGAAGCGCCTGTCAAGACACTCATTTGATGAACCATGCCTGAAATAGACGATAAAACTAAAATTAAGTGGCTGATATCCATTCGCATCCTGTTTTCATTCCTGTTGTTGGGTTCCGCCATCATACAGCAAATGGGGAAAAACGCCACTCCCATGGACCGTTCGCTGGTGGTTCTTTACGGTCTTATTGCCGCAATATTTCTTTTATCAGTCGTATACAGCACATTTGTCAGACGGGTTAAAAACATCTCTCTTTTCGCATTCATTCAAACCGTTATGGATACGTTTTTTGTAACACTCATTGTTTTTTTGACCGGCGGTTTCGTCAGTGTATTCTCGTTTCTGTATTTGGTCGTCATTATTTATGCAAGCATGTTGCTTCCCATGTGGGGGGCGATGGTCATCGCAGCGCTTTGCAGTCTGCAGTTTGGGGCCGTGGTTGAACTGGAATATTTCGGTTTACTGAGTCCGATCGGCACCAATGGTAATCTGCTGGCGAACGCTTTTGATTGGAGCCAGATATTTTTCAAATTGATCATCACGATGACGGCCTGTTTTGCGGTGGCATTTTTGAGCAGTTTGCTTTCCGAACAGACCCGCAAAACTAAAGAAGAACTGCGCGCCATGGAAGGCCATGTCAAGCGGGTTGAAAAAATGGCCGCCATCGGAGAGATGGCTGCTGGTTTGGCCCACGAAATCAAAAATCCGCTGGCGGCATTGACGGGGTCCATTCAGCTGTTGAAAGAAGATATGCGCTATGATTCTGATCAGGCGCGTTTGATGCAAATCATTTTGCGCGAAGCCGATCGTTTGAGCTCTCTGGCCAGCAGTTTTCTCTTTTATGCCCGTCCGCCCGCAGGAAAGGTTGAGCCCATCGATCTGAACCGGGCATTGCTTGAAATTGTTGAATTATTTGAAATTGACGGTTCCAACAACGGTCGCGTCAAAACAATTAAAAAGATCTCATCTGATGTCTGGATTACCATGGACCCCGGTCATCTTCATCAGATTCTGTGGAATCTGTTGCTGAATGCGGCCGAAGCCATAGATGGAGATGGCAACATCGAAATTGAAATGTTTCCCATTAAAAACAAGTACGCCTGTGTAAAAATTAGCGATAATGGGTGCGGCATATCTGCTGAAACGTTAAAGACGATTTTTGACCCATTTTTTACCACCAAACCAAACGGAACCGGCTTGGGCTTATCGATTGTTCACCGTATACTGGAGGCCAATGATGCCTGGTTAAACGTCGAAAGCCAGCTCAATAAAGGCACCACCGTTACGTTACACTTCAAACAAATTGCCCCGCCGCGCTAACCCCCGGATATCAACCGAACTCGGTCTTGACAGCCACCGCTAAAATGAGATACCAAAATCAGTTTATATCGCTAAAAACGATCGATCTTCATTAAGGAGTGCCCATTTCGGACTCGAAAACGAATGCATGCATGACCTTAAAATAAACACATTTATGGTATCCAATGATGGAAAAAACCAGTGAGCTTATAGAAAAAAGAAAGCATAAATTTAATACGCTCAGACAAAGTGATCTGCAGCTTTTCCCAAATGACTTTCGGGTATCGCACACCATCGACGAGATCCAAACGATAATTGAAAAAAAGCCCGAAATGTTGAAAGCAGATTCACCATCCTTTGCTGTTGCCGGGCGCATGGTGGCCATTAACCGCTTTGGAAAAACCACCTTTATCCGTTTTCGTGACCGGAGCGGGCAGCTGCAGGCCTACGTGCGCAAGGATCAAGTCGGCGATGATGCCTATCAGCTGTTCAGGCAACTGGATGTCGGAGATTTTGTGGGTCTGAATGGCACGATGTTTCAAACCAAAACCGGTGAATGGACATTGTTGGCCAAGGAATTGAGACTGCTTTGCAAGACCCTGCGGCCATTGCCGGAAAAATTTCACGGTCTCAAAGATCCCGAAAAACGCTATCGCCAGCGATATCTGGACCTGATAATGAATGCCGACGTCAGAAAGCTTTTTATCCGGCGCAGCCGCATCATTCAAGAGATTCGAAATTTCTTTCTGAAGCACGACTTCCTGGAGGTCGAGACACCGATGATGCAACCGATTCCGGGTGGTGCAGAAGCTGAACCTTTTGTAACGCATCACAACGCCCTGGGCATGGATCTGTATTTGCGCATTGCACCTGAACTGTATTTAAAGCGCCTGGTAATTGGCGGGTTGGAAAGGGTTTTCGAAATCAACCGCAGCTTCAGGAACGAAGGCATATCCACCCAGCATAATCCCGAATTTACGATGCTTGAATTTTATCAGGCATACGCAACGTATACCGATCTGATGGATTTAACCGAACAGCTCTTTTCTGAGGTGGCGCAGGCAGTAAGCGGCACCACAACTATTTCCTATCAAGGCAATTCGATTGAATTGGCCGGCCCCTGGCGTCGCTTAACTCTTAAAAAAGCACTGGTGGATATCGGTGGCATCGAGGCGGCACTGTTAAAAGATAAGGATGCGCTGTTAAAATTTGCAGCCCAAAATGGAATCCAAATTACCAAGACCGGTCGTTTAGGAAAAGTCATCACAAAATTGTTTGATAACCTGGTTGAACCCAAACTCATCCAGCCCACCTTTATTACCGGTTATCCGGTTGAAGTTTCGCCGCTGTCTCGTCGCAGTGAGCAGGAACCTGAAATTACCGACCGATTTGAGCTATTTATTGGCGGTCGTGAAATTGCCAACGGATTTTCAGAACTGAATGATCCAGTTGACCAGCAACAACGCTTTAGCCAGCAGGTTGAAAACCGCGCAGCCGGTGATGAAAGTGCCCATCTGATGGACAACGATTATATTGAAGCTTTAGAATATGGCCTTCCGCCGACTGCAGGTGAGGGTATCGGCATCGATCGATTGGTAATGCTGCTGACCGACGCAGATTCAATTCGCGAGGTCATCCTTTTTCCACATATGAAACCCAGGGATTAAATGGCCTATCTGAATAGCAGCCGAACACCTTAAATTGAAAAATGTTTCAGTGATATTGAATTTGGCGGAATTGCAATGTAGACTTTAGACACAAAATCGGCGCCTCTATAGAAAACAATCAGAATCCGCCTATCGGTTAGGTGCCCTTAACCAAAAACGTAACAGGTTTACGTCCATTCCAAATTTATGTCCTTTGAATTATATATTGGCCGCCGTTATCTGAGGGCCAAACAAAAACAAGCCTTCGTATCGTTGATTACCATTCTATCCATCGCCGGTGTGATGGTTGGGGTGATGGCCTTGATCGTTGTGATTGCCGTTATGACCGGTTTTGATGCCGATCTTAAAGCACGGATTCTGGGCGGACAATCTCAGGTGATGCTCATGCGCCACGGCGGCGAATTTAAAGATTACCGTGCGGTATTGGCCAAGGTGGAAAAAACAACGGGCGTCGAAGCCGCCACGCCGTTTGTTGTCTCCCAGGCCATGCTGCGTTCCAAATCCGGTGCCGCCGGCGTCGTTATCCGCGGAATCGATCCAACAAGTGCCGGACGCGTGATGGCAACCCTGGCGCAGATCACACTGCCGACTTTTTCATCGACAGAATCCGTCCAACAGGCCTCTCCTTCCGAACCCGGCATCGTGCTGGGCAAGGAATTGGCCCGCAATTTGGGGGTTATTGAAGGCGACCGGGTATACCTTATTTCGGCTCACGGCATGCTGTCACCTGTTGGTCACCTTCCAGCGATGAAGCAGTTCAAGGTGACCGGCTTTTTTCAATCCGGCATGTATGAGTATGATCAGACCTTCGCGTTTATTCACATCAATGATGCTCAAAGAATGCTGCGCATGGGTGATTCGGTGACCGGCATCGATATCCGGGTCGACGATATTTACGCGGCGCGCACGATTGCCGAAAAAATCATTTCCGAGCTCGGTTTTCCTTACTGGGCCCGGGACTGGATGCAAATGAATCAAAATTTATTCCGGGCGCTTAAGATGGAGCGCTGGGTGATGGCCATTATTTTGATTCTGATCGTTTTGGTGGCTGCATTTAACATTGCCAGCAGCTTAATTATGCTGGTGATGGGAAAAACGCGTGATATTGCCATTTTAAAGGCCATGGGTGCCACAAATAGAAGCATCCGAAAAATTTTTGTTTTTAACGGCATGGTCATCGGTGCCATCGGCACTTTTTTAGGACTATGTCTGGGCCTTTTACTTTGCTTCTTGCTAAAACATTACGATATTTATGAGTTAACCGGTGATATTTATTACTTTACCACGACCCTTCCGGTCAAAGTCGAAATACTGTGGGTTCTTGGAATCATAACGGCCGCCATGGCTATTTGTTTTCTGGCAACGCTTTATCCTGCGCGGCAAGCGGCAAAATTGGACCCGGTGGAGGCCATTCGTTATGGCTAATTCAGCGTCTTACGAAAATTCAAAACGGACCGCAGCGGTGGATCATCCGCACGCGCAGACTGTTGGCTGGATCCGTGCCAGGAATCTGGTGAAAAGCTTTAAAAACGGAGGGGTCAGCATTAATATCTTGCGAGGTGTTGGACTTAATTTGTCCGTTGGGGAGTCTGTGGCCATCGTCGGTGCATCGGGGATCGGAAAGTCCACATTGCTGCACATACTCGGCACCCTCGACCGGCCGGACAGTGGAACTTTAGAGTTTAAAGGCGAAGACGTTTTCCAATATGATGACGTTAAGCTGGCTCAATTTCGCAATCAAACCATTGGTTTTGTATTCCAATTTCATCATCTGTTGCCGGAATTTAGCGCCCTGGAAAATGCGATGATGCCGGCCCTGATCAGTGGCCTAAGCAAGCCCGAAGCCACTGCGCTTGCTGAAGAAATATTGCTTCGGGTTGGTTTGCAGGATCGACTGCACCACCGGGTCGGCAAGCTTTCAGGCGGTGAGCAGCAGCGCGTGGCGCTTGCCAGAGCACTGGTTTTAAAACCGGCAGTTCTTCTGGCAGATGAGCCCACCGGCAACCTGGACAACGTTAACAGTGATCAGGTACATCAACTGATACTGGAACTCAATCAGGAACTTTCCATGACCCTGGTTGTAGTGACCCACAATATGGAGCTGGCCTCATACATGTCTCGCTGCGTTACGATAACTGACGGACAACTGCAGAATGTCCAATAATACACAGCTGCTGTTGCTAGGACTGGATAATATTGAAATTTTGCAATGAATTCGAAACCAGTTTTCACAATTGGCTTTTGATAGACAAAGATTAAATGGTCAAATACGATTCAGTCTTTTTTAAGGTGTGGCGCTTGTTTCATATCCAGGTGATCAATATAATTTGTTTGGTCATTATCGCCTCACCGGGAATATTCCCGCAAACAGCACACGCTGAGCAACCACCGAGTGTCGTTTTGAGATATTCTCTCAAGATGATCTAAGCTATTTACAATCGGAAATTCCAGCGGCATTAAAAAATTCACTCGAGCAAGCCGGCGCAAGGATTCTGGTGATCGATCCGATTTCAGAGCCTGAATGGAAAAAGCGGGTGGGCAGTATGGAAGAGGTCCAGAGCCTGAGCATTCAGACCGGTGCCGACTATGTTATCTGGGGTAGCCTCACCTGGATCGGACAGCAGTTCAGCCTGGACTTGAAATTCTATGATATAACTGCCAAATGGCCACGACCTTTTACAGCTGAAGGCGAGGGGATTGAAAATTTACCCGCCGCAGTCGAAAACCTTGCGCAGGATTTGATCCTGAGGATCTTTAAGCGTCAGAAAATTCTGGCGATCAACGTTGAAGGCAATCGCCGGATCGAATCTGAAGCCATAAAAAGGGTTGTCAAAACACAGCCTGGAGACATATATAATCTAAAAAGTCTTTCCGATGATCTAAAAGACATTTATGCCATGGGCTATTTCGATGATATTCAAATCATGGCGGAGACACAGCCGGATGGCATCAGCGTGACTTTTAAGATCAAGGAAAAACCGACCCTGCGCAAGGTAAGTTTTAGCGGTTCTAGCTGGGCATTTAAGGATGAGGAAATCGAGGAGATCATTACCGCCAAAAGAGGCACCATATTAAATGTCAATGTCATCCAAAATGACATGGATCGCATTACAGAGCTGTACAAGGAAGAAAATTACCACAACGTTAAGGTCGACTATAAAATTTATGAACAAAAAGACAATCAGGCCGATCTGGAGTATATCATCGATGGTGGTGAAAAATTTCAAATTGAAAGAATACAATTTGAGGGTAACTCGGCTTTTACCGCTAAAGAGCTCAAGCGCCAGATGACGACCGCTGAAAGCAGCATCCTTTCCTGGTTTACCAGTGCCGGTGATTTAAATGAAAATAATCTTGAGCAAGATGTCACCAAGCTAACGGCCTTTTATAGAAATAGCGGATATATGCAGGCGCGGGTGGGGGAACCGGTGGTCAATTTCATCGGCAATGAGATTGAAATCACCATAAAAATTGATGAGGGGCCGCGCTTTAAGGTCGGCAAGGTCGCCGTAACCGGTGATTTGATTCTGCCGGAAGAAGAATTGAGTGCCAGTCTTAAGATCAGCCAGGAAGAGTTTTACAATCGTGAAACATTACGCAACGATGTTTTAAAAATTACCGATCTTTACGCTGATCGCGGTTTTGCATATGTAGATGTTGCACCGAAGGTCGACCAGGATCCTGAAAAAATGGTGGTTGATATTACTTTTGATATTAAAAAAGGCGAGGAAGTATACTTTGAAGAAATTATTATCTCCGGCAATACCAAAACGCGGGATAAAGTCATTCGCCGGCAGCTGCGCGTATACGAACAGGAGCGTTTCAGCTCGCTACGGGTCAAGCGCAGCGTACGCAATCTGTATCGTCTGGATTTTTTCGAAGATGTCAAGGTGGATACGACAAAAGGCAGTGCCGATGACAAAATGCTTTTAAAAATAGATGTTACCGAAAAATCAACCGGCGCTTTCAGCTTCGGGGCCGGCTACGGAAATATAGAACAGCTATATGGGACGGCATCGATTGCCGAGCGCAACCTGTTCGGTCGGGGGCAACGGCTCGAGCTGAAAGCCGCGGTGGGCAGTAAAACCCAAAATATTAACCTTTCTTTTACCGA
>WOR8_10005501_pt1 | contig 12192 bp, 8 predicted proteins | sample DeeMarSeWOR38_10_FD_19890 | JGI IMG/M metagenome (IMG submission 19890) | reverse complement strand
GGGATTAATGCATTCAAGAAAGATAACAAAGATAATGGATCATGCACTCAAAATGAGAATACCCCTGATAGGTATTAATGATTCGGGAGGTGCAAGGATCCAGGAAGGAGTTAACTCGCTTGCCGGATACGGGGAAATTTTCTTTCGTAATACACTCTCCAGTGGTGTGATACCTCAAATATCGGTTATCCTGGGTCCCTGTGCAGGTGGTGCTGTCTATTCCCCTGCACTAACAGACTTTGTATTCGTGGTACAGAATATATCGAAGATGTTTATTACCGGACCCGAGGTGATAAAGACAGTGCTGGGTGAAGAGATATCAATGGAAGACCTTGGTGGTGCAAAGGTACATAGTGAGATTACCGGTAATGCACATTTTTATGCTGAAACAGAGGATGAATGTTTCGCCAAGATAAAGGAACTGGTGAGCTATATACCATGGAACAACCAGAGGAAGGCCAAACCTATGGAAGCTGCCGAACCGAAAAGCGAATGTAATATAGATTCAATTGTTCCGGATGATCCGACATTACCTTATGATGTTAAAGATGTTATTAAATCAGTAACAGATAAATCTGAGTTTTTTGAGATTCAGAGGAACTGGGCAAAAAATATTGTTATAGGCTTCGGCAGGATAAAAGGGGCCACGGTTGGTTTTGTTGCTAACCAGCCACTGGAGATGGCAGGTGTTCTGGATGTGGATTCTTCAGATAAAGCGGCCAGGTTCATCCGTTACTGTGATGCGTTCAATATACCAATTATTACTTTTGTTGACCTTCCGGGGTACCTCCCGGGAGTTGATCAGGAGCATGCAGGTGTAATCAGGCATGGAGCAAAAGTACTTTATGCATACAGTGAAGCTACCGTACCTAAAATCACTGTTATTATCAGGAAAGCCTATGGTGGTGGATATATCGCTATGGGATCAAGACATCTCAGGGCAGATTTTGTATTTGCATGGCCGGGAGCTGAAATTGCAGTGATGGGACCTGAAGGAGCTGCAAATATCATTTTCAGGAAAGAGATAACTGCCTCTGATGATCCGGAAGCTACACGCAAAGCCAAAGTAGAAGAATATAAAACCAAGTTTGCCAATCCATACGTAGCTGCAGCTAGAGGGTATGTTGATGCTGTGATTGAACCTGGTGAGACAAGACGATTACTTATTCACGCTATTGAGGTATCTGATAATAAATCCGTATCCCTGCCATTCAAAAAACATGGCATTCCACCGTTTTAACACCAGATGTATTATTAACGAATACCAATGGAAAAGAAAGATATCAAACTGGAGATACTCAATATAAACCATTCGAAATATATTACGAGGTTAAGCCCCAAATTTAAAAACAGGGAACCTTATAAGATCCCTGATAAGTCAAAGTTGTTGAGTTTTATTCCCGGAACAATAGTTGAAATTATGGTAAAGGAAGGGGATAATATAAGAAAGGGAGATGAATTACTGGTGCTTGAGGCGATGAAAATGAAAAACAGGATAAAAAGTCCTGTAAATGGACTGGTTAAAAATATTGATGTTAAATTGAATGACAAAGTGACTAAAGGAAAGCTTCTTATTGAATTCAGTACCAAAAAATAATTCTCCCTACAGCTTGCCTTTCCATATCCAGTAATCAAGGAATATATTATTTCCAGGAAGGTCTTCAAAAATCCCGTATACTGATGAACCACTTCCGCTCATTGAAGAGTATAATGCCCCTGCATCATAGATCCTGTCAATTATATCACCTATAACCGGGTACTTTGATATGATTGCTTCCTGGAAATCATTATGTATCTCATTTCTCCAGGTATGAACAGGTTCTTTTATTTGTTCACTGATCTTGTGTACTGTAATACCAGGAGTAATCATACTGTATGCTTCAGCTGTACTTATAAAGAACCCGGGATATACTATCAGGATATAAAAACCTTCGAGTGTAACATCTGATTCTGTAATTATCTCACCCCGCCCACTTATAAAGGACGCTTTGTTTCTGATAAAGAAGGCACAGTCACTCCCAATCTTCATTGCCAGTTCAATTAGCCTGTCGTAATCAATATCAAGCCTGAAATACCTGTTAAGATACCTCAGCATAAAGGCTGCATCGGAAGAGCCCCCTCCCAATCCTGATCCGGCAGGTATAACTTTATGCAGATGTATTTTCAAGGGGGGGATGGTATATTCATTTCTTAACAGGCCCAAAGCTTTCATTACAAGATTATCTTGCATACTGCAGTTGGTTTCAATCCCGGTGACTGTGAGCTCATCAAATTCGACTCCAGATGTTTGCACTACAAATTCCAGAGCATCCCTTGCACCAACAGGATAAAATAATGACTCAATATTGTGATAGCCATCAGTTCTTTTACCGGTAATATATAACCCTATATTTATCTTTGCATTCGGGAATAAAGTCATGCCACCTGTTCTAATTGATATGCAAATTACTAAAAAAATGTATTCGAGGTTCAAGGTTCAATGTTCATGGTTAAAAGCTGAAAATATCTGACTGAGTCAATATTTGGATATTGGAATACTGGAATATTGGAATGTTGGAATATTGGATTATTGAAATACTGGTAAAGCAATAATCAGCTATACATAACATTATTCCAGTATTCCATTACTCCATTATTCCAGTTGTTTATAGGAAACCTGAATTTTCGGAATGTCCATCAGTGATTCTTCCAAGGATAAAAGTGTCCTCTATCAACAAGATATCAACATTATTATGTTTGTAATATTTACATGTTGATACTGGGTGGTAGTTATCTATTTTCTAACTTTGATCCGGGTGATTACCGCCAATCATATTAAACATTTAACTAATAGATAAACAGTATTTTATGGCTGACAGAAAGGTTAAAACGAGGCCTCTCATAAACGCATTGCCTGATATTGGCAGGGTACCTCCACAGGCTATTGATATGGAGGAAGCAGTATTAGGTGCAATAATGCTCGAAAAAGAGGCGATAATAACGGTAATTGACATTCTAAAACCTGAAAGTTTTTACAAAGATGTTCACCAAAAAATTTATGTGGCTATTCTTTCACTTAACCAAAGAGAGTTACCTGTTGACCTGTATACTGTTACAGAGGAACTAAGATCAACTGATAATCTAGACATTGTTGGTGGACCGGTTTACCTGACACAACTGACCTCAAAAGTAGTGTCGGCAGCTCATGTTGAGTTTCATGCTAAAATAGTAGCCCAGAAATTTATCCAGAGGGAACTCATAAGGGTTACATCGGAGATACAGAACCGTGCATTTGATGACTCAAATGATATAAATGAACTGCTCGACTATTCTGAGAATGAATTATTCCAGATAGCGGAAGGAAATATTAAAAAAGAAGTTGCAGCTCTGAATATTGTTCTCAAGGAAGCTATACATGAGATAGAGGAGGCTAGCAAAAGGGAGGATGCCCTGGTAGGAGTGCCTTCAGGATTTACTAAACTCGACAGGCTGACTTCAGGATGGCAAAAATCTGACCTGATAATAATTGCAGCCAGACCGTCGATGGGCAAAACCGCCCTTGCTCTGTCAATGGCAAGGAACATGGCCATTGACCATAAGAAATCAGTAGCTGTCTTTTCACTGGAAATGTCGGCAGTTCAACTGGTAAACCGCCTGATAGTTGCTGAAACAGAATTACCATCAAACAGGATTAAAAATGGCCGGCTTAAAGAAGATGAATGGAAACAGCTTGAATCGAAAATAAAAATACTGGAAGATGCCAGTATATATATTGATGATACTCCCGCGATCTCGGTTTTTGAGCTCAGGGCCAAGTGCAGGCGACTATCCGCACAGCATAAGCTGGATGTAGCTATTGTGGATTACCTGCAGCTTATGACAGGACCAAAAGATGCAGGGAGCCGTGAACAGGAGGTGTCAAGTATTTCAAGGTCATTGAAAAGTATTTCAAAAGAATTGAATGTACCAATAATAGCACTCAGTCAGCTTAACCGTTCAGTCGAGGTCAGGGGAGGTAACAAGAGGCCCCAGCTGTCTGACCTTAGGGAATCAGGAGCTATTGAACAGGATGCTGATATGGTTGTTTTTATTCACAGGCCTGAAAAATATGGGTTCACAACCCTTGAAAATGATATACCTTCAAAAGGGATAGCTGAAATCATACTTGCAAAAAACAGGAACGGCCCTGTTGATGACGTATTGCTGCGGTTCCGGGAAGAAAGGGCTCAGTTTATTGATATTGATGATCTTGACTATGAGGCAATAACGCAACAAAATGTTTCGGATTCCTTTACCGTAAGCTCAAAAATGAATAATGATATACCTTATGATGGGAACAGCCTTGGTAGTGAGAACGGAGCAGATGATGAAATACCGTGATGTTTAAGATCAAATAATTTAAGGGTGTATTTTAATCCGTGCAGTATTTATTAACAAAATAACTTAAACCTATGCTTGAGAACAGTATTTTTTTCCTGGCAGGACTGGCAGCAGGCATTTTATTAATGGTGATTATACAAGTGCTGAGAAGGAAAACTGCACGTGCCTCGGAAGATATGCATATTAATGATCTCAGGTCAACCATTTCAGAAAATAAGACTGAACTGACAGATAAAGAAGGAGAAATAAGAAGACTAACAGCTATGGTTGCATCAAGGGATGCTAATATTGAAGCACTGGGGGAGAAACTTGAGGATCAGAAAAAAGAACTGGAGGCAATACAGGAGAGGATGAAAAAGGAATTCAGACTGCTTGCAGATGAAATACTCGAGGAAAAAAGCAGAAAATTTACCAGGGAGAATACTGAAAAACTGGATACCATTCTCAAACCATTTAATGAAAATCTCAAGGATTTCAGGGATAAGGTTGAAAAGACAAGACTCGAAAGCAGTAAAGACCGTGCTTCACTTATGACAAAAATTGCTGAACTGGAGAAGTTGAACGCAAAAATCAGTGATGAGGCAAACGCATTAACCCGGGCGCTTAAGGGTGATTCTAAAGCAAGGGGTAACTGGGGGGAAATGATACTTGAAAGTATACTGGAGAAATCAGGATTGGTAAAAAACAGGGAATTTTACGTACAGGAATCATTTACCACAGAGGAAGGAGGGAGATTACAGCCTGACATCATTGTTAAATATCCCGGAAACAGAAGTATAATAATTGATTCAAAGGTGTCATTAATAGGCTATGAGCAGTATGTTAATGCTGAGACGGAATCTGATAAGGAGCAGGGAATAAAAGCTCACCTTCAATCAGTCAGAACACATCTCAATAAACTCGCAGCTAAAGATTACCAGGATGAGTATAACCTCGAAACAGTCGATTTTGTGATGATGTTTATGCCTGTTGAGCCGGCATATTTCCTGGCATTACAATCCGACAACCGGCTGTGGTCAGATTCATATGAAAAGAGGGTGCTCATTATAAGTCCAACGAATCTTATTGCAGCCCTCAAGATGATAGAAAGTATATGGAAGCAGGAATATCAGAGCAGAAATGTACTCGAGATTGCAAGGCAGGGAGGCGCACTATACGACGATTTTGTTCTTCTTCTTGAACGGTTGGAAAAACTGGGCAAGAAACTGAATGAAACACAGAAACAGTACGACGAAACAGTCATAAAACTAACAGGCAGAGGGAACCTTATCAACAGGGTAGGTCACCTTAAAGAGTTGGGGGTGAAGGCAAAAAAAGAGATGCCAGATGCATACAGGGATGATGAGCTTGGTGAAAGCGCTACTGTAAAATAAAGGTAATTTTCACTCCTGCCGACTCGAAATTGAGATCCTTAAAACCTGCAAATACGGAAATTTTACCAATCAGAAATACTTCACTGAGCCCGTAACCCAATTCATAATAATGACTGGTATGAGGAGTGTAAAGGTAAGCAAGAGTTAAATTTTCCCTCATCAGGCTGTTGCTGAGAAAAGGAATAAGCTTGATAAGCAGGTAGGGTGTTGTATATCTGAAATGTGCTTCAATATAATATTCGGGTGTTGCTAGTGTGTAATAATCAGGAAGCATAAATGCATCCTGGTGATTGCGGATAAGGAAAGGCAACGTCTGTGTATTGAAGTGATTGAAGTCCTGAAACTGCAGTTTATCATTATTTATGAATCCTCCAACTCTAAATCTCCACGAATATTCGCTGAAAGCACCGAAAGATTTTGACTTATTTGCTTCAAACTGTATATGGTCAAAGTGATGGTATTTATTGTCCGGGGTAATATTTATGCCATGGTCATAATAAATCTTGAAAGTGGGATAATCAGATCCGGCAGAAGATTTTCTGCCATCGTTGATCCTGTACCTTTGCCTGTGTATATAGGATATCACCGTTGAAAACTGGTGATGTATGTGGTTAGTAATAAGGTAGTCAGCGTCAGTATCTCCTCCTGCTCCAAGATACTCATTGTACGGGATATTTTCTGAATAGTCCTCATCTTTTCTGAACAATGAGAAATTGGTATTATTATTAAGTAATCTGCGGTCATCATAGGCGTACCTCAGTTCTACATAAAACCCGTTGAAATATTCGCCGCGCTGACTGATTGTCAGGTACCTGCTATCGTAAAGCTTAAGATAGTTGTCTTTGAGCATCAATGAGGTAACCATGTTGATGAAAGGGCTTATTCCTGCTGAATTCGTGAAATCCCTGCTGCCCATACCTCCCCAGAAAATCAGTCGGGATAATCTTTTCGGGTTATATGTGATCATCCCACTTATACTCCAGTTAACACTTTCCTTTGCGAAATCCCAGCCAAACTCTGGATTTATTGATATGGTATTTCCTGAACTCCATTCATTGTAGTAATTAAAGTCAACACCATATTTCAGACCGTCAACACTGTTAAAACCAATTTTTTCGGGATCAATCAATCCTCCCCATGAAGAGCGGCTGTTACTACTATCGCCGTGCCAGGTCTCACCAAGGAGGATTCCTTTTACGGTTCTGGTAAATTTGCCCTTTACAACGGCGTTATCAGTTGCAGTGCTGTCGTTCAGGGTTCCGGGCATATTAAGCCTGGCTTCCACTGCTAAGCTGTCACTTATCCTTATGCTTTTCCTTTCTTCTTCAGAGAGTGGAATAGGCCGTATATCATTCCAGTAATCAGGACTTTTTTCATGAGCGTCTTCCTTAACAGTAAAGCTTGTTGTTTTCTTTATTTCCAGGTCATCATCACCTGATCCTGATTCATCAGCTTCCTTCTCCATGAGTCTGGATAGTCTTGACATATCCCTGTTACTAAGTTCATCCTTCTGAAGTATTTCCTCTATTTTTTGTTGTGCTTTTGATGTTTCTCGTTGTTCTTTCAGAATGATCTGTTCGGCTGTAGGGTTCAGATCAAGTGTTTCGGGCCTAGGTAATTCGTTATTCGGTTCTACCAGGCTATATGTAACCGAGCTGCCATAGGTTCCGTCTGCATCAACTCCAACAATTGATATTTTAACGTCAAAATTATGGCTTACAGGCATCCAGATGTCATCCTGTACAGGAGTGTAAACCTGTTCGATATTTATTGAACCAGCAAGGTTATTATTAGTCAAATTCAGGCTATGAAGACACCAGAGATCCTCAATAATGTACAAAGTACCTTCAAAAACCTGCTGGCTTTTTCTTTTTGGTGTAACTTTTATTTTATTAACTATGAATTTGCCTTGCGGAGTGGATCCCTCATAGCTGAACTTGTAATGCGACATTGCATTTGGTGAGAGTGGACTGATAGCTATATCAGCCAGTATTGGTTGGTAGAAACTTGCCTTTACCACATCCATTGGAGATATATCGCTTTCCTGTATGTCCGGGAATGTACTGTGCTGCGCAATAACGGTCTGTCTGTATATATCAGGGGCTTCGTATTCAATATTGTTGATTGATTCAATAAGATAACTGTCACCTTCTTTTATTTCAATGCCTTCCTTGTCGATGTTTCTGGTTATCAGGCGCGGAAGCTTATTCACCACCACACTGCCTTTGATATAAACCTCGGCTTCGTAATGTCTGACCCTGTTAAGGTGATAGGGAGCCAGTCCGATGGCTTTTCTCATTATTCTGTATGCAGGGTCTTCTCCGGTTGCTGTAACCCTGACCTCAGGTATCTGGTAGAATTGTATAGCCAGTTTAATATCCATTTGTTTATCTGCCTGCTCCATCGTAACACTTTTCACTTCAGGCGAGAAGCCCAGGCTCTGGAAGAAAACCGTATAGGTGCCGGGTTGTAATTTTAGCTCGTATTCCCCCTTAATATTTGCGGTGGTACCATGCTTCAACTCGTTTACATATACCGTAGCATACCTTACAGGTGCCCCCTCTGAGTCAGTGATGATCCCCCTCAGGCTTTGAGCATAAGAACCTGTAATTGCAATCAGTGTTATATATATGATAAGAACAACCTTTTTCATATACCATTTTATATAATAACGGTTTTAACCGGAAAAGTTTTCATGAACCAGGCACAAAAATAGAACTTTTTAGGCTAAGACTAAGGCTAAGGCTAAGAAATATCGAGTATTGATCAAGGAAATATGATTTAAGAATATTAATAATAGTCCCTTCAAAAATCGATATTCATTATTCGATATTCAATATTTTTCACTGCTTTTCCCTGCTACCACCAAAACATATTCCCCCCTTAGCTGTATATCCTTAAGCTTTGCTGCAAGCACTTCCAGGCTACCCCTTAGGTTTTCCTCATGAATCTTGGTTAGCTCTCTTGATATTGATGCCTGTCTGTCAGGGCCGAAGACTTCGATCAGCTGATCCATAAGCTTTACAATTCGGTGTGGTGACTCATAAAAGACTATTGTCCTTTCCTCATTTTCAAGTTTCTTTAGTCTTTTCATCCTGCCTTTTTTCTGGGGAAGAAATCCTTCAAAGCAGAACCTGTCACAGGGGAGGCCAGAATTCACCAGGGCGGGGATAAGAGCTGTGGCGCCCGGCAGGGTTTCCACATCAATATTTTTTGCAATACATGTCCTTACCAGTAGGAATCCCGGGTCAGATATACCGGGAGTACCTGCATCGGTGATGAGGGCTATACTTTTACCTGAAGATATTAACCCACATATTTTTTCTGACTCCCTGTGTTCATTGAATTTATGGTGGGAGGCCAGAGGAGTACTGATGTCAAAATGTTTGAGCAGTATCCCTGACTTACGTGTATCTTCTGCAAGTATCAGGTCAACTTCCTTCAGTATCTCCAGAGACCTGAGACTTATATCCTTAAGGTTTCCGATGGGTGTGGGAATTATATATAACCTGCCCATTTTATTGTGCTGAGAGTTTCCTTTCTACCAGGTCAAGCAGCTGAAGTGCAGGTTGCGAATCTGTCATATCTTTAACGGCTTCTTCCAGGATTCCAGTGGCCTCTTCAATGCTTGAAGCATTATTCAGACTGTCAATTGTTTGTCTGTAGGACTCTTCTTTACCGTTAAAAAGTTCTTTGATAAAGTAAAACTTGTCGTTAATACCTATGGCCTTATTCAGGTCGGTAACCGGGATGGTACGTGTCTTGCCTTCAGCCTTCTTGCTGTCCCCAACTTTTTCATTTATTCGACTTGCTAGATGGGTAAACCTGTCGGCAATTATTTGTTCGCTTTTCTTATCTCCAATTTTTTCTTCAATCTCTGCTGGGTCAATATCATTAATGATAATCTCAGCTGTTGTTTCTGGGGCGGGCTGATCAGTCATTATTTTATCGACGACTTTTTCTTCTTCAGCAATCTTATCCTCGATTTCGAGGATCTCATTATCTGTTGTGCTTTTCGAAAAAAGCGGTTTCACTAGATCTTCAGCTCCGGTTTCAGTGAGAATGTCTCCTAACAGCTTTATTAACTCCTCGGCACTCTTACATTTTGACATGGCAAGCTCAATCTGGAGATCGGGAAATTTTGGCTTATTTTTCAGGTCATCAATTAGATTGCCTGCTTCCTTAAGATCTCGAAGGATAATATTGATAACTGCTTTCAGATCCATGAAATAGGTTTTATTTAAAGTCAATTTTCTTTACCTTGCAAAGGTAATTAATATTTATTGCGACTGAAATTATCCTTGCTTCATAAATATTAGATTTCGATGCATTTTCTTGAAAATTCTGTTAACCCTGAAAATAAACGTGGATCAATTGAGGTTATTGCGGGATCAATGTTTTCTGGTAAGACTGAGGAATTGATAAGGCGTCTTAAAAGAGCCAGAATAGCAGGTCTTAAGGTTGAAATATATAAACCTGCAATTGATAAAAGGTATTCAGATACCCTTGTGGTTTCTCATGATGAGAGATCAATAACCTCAACACCGGTTGAGAATGCCTCTATGATTCTTTTACTATCAGAGGGTATGCAGGTTGTAGGTATCGATGAAGCACAATTTTTTGACAATGGTATAATTGATGTATGTAATAAATTGGCTGACAGGGGAGTGAGGGTTATTATAGCAGGGCTGGATATGGATTACACCCGGAAGCCTTTTGGTCCGATGCCTGAAATAATGGCTATAGCCGAATATGTTACTAAAGTACATGCAATATGCGTCGAATGTGGCAATCTTGCCAATTACTCTTTCAGGAAGGCAAAGGATAAAAACATTGTACTACTCGGAGAAAAGGATGTTTATAAGCCTCTGTGCAGAAGTTGTTATCATAAAAATTCAGAATCAAAGGAGGAAAGTTGAAGATAGACGTAAGGACTATTGCTGAAATCACAGAATCATATTTTGAAGGTGATCCCGATCTTGAAGTTCAGGAGCTTCTTATTGACAGCAGGAAAGTATCAGAATTGTCTCGCGGAACCATGTTTATAGCCCTCAGGACTGAGAAAAATGACGGGCACAAATATATACCTGAACTGTACAATGCAGGTGTGAGAATCTTCCTGGTCATGGAAAATTATTTCACATGGAGGAATGAGGATTACCCCGATGCCAGTTTTATTAGATGCGAAGATAGTCTTTCCGCGTTACATAAGATAGCCGAGTGGAAAAGAAGGAATTACAAGGGACGAGTTATATCTATAACTGGAAGCAATGGTAAAACAATAATTAAAGAATGGCTGTCGGATATTCTTGGTAAGTATGAAAGTGTTGTACGAAGCCCCAGGAGTTATAACTCACAGGTCGGTGTACCACTATCACTCTGGAATCTAAGTGAGGAGTATGAAACGGCAATAATAGAGGCAGGTATGTCAAAACCAGGTGAGATAGCCAGATTAGAGAAAATAATTAAACCGGGCATTGGTATTTTTTCCCATATCGGTGAAGCACACCAGGAAAATTTCACCAGTATCGATGAAAAAGGGCACGAAAAGCTGGGCCTGTTCGAAAATTCAGATGTTATTATATACCCTGCGGATAAGGATACCATACACGATAACATTATTAAGGATCAGCGATTGAAAGGGAAACAGCTATTCAGCTGGACAACAGGTAAAAGTATAGCAGCTATTACCATAGCTCCTGATTTTAAAACAACTGATACACCGGTGTTGAAAGTAACTTTCAATAAAAAGGAATTCATATGCAAAATTCCTTTCTCTGACAGGGCGTCGATAGACAATATATCTACAGTTATTGCCGCCCTTGTTTTCCTAGGCCTTAACAGCGAACAGATATCAAAAGGAGTGGAGAACCTTAAATCTGTTGCAATGAGAATGGAACAAAAAGAGGGTATTAATAATTGTTTATTGCTGGAAGATTTCTATAATTCTGATCCGGGATCACTCAAAATAGCCATGGAACACCTGAGGGGTATATCAGGTAAGAATATAACCGTTATACTGTCTGATTTTATCCAGAGTAGCAGGAACAAAGATCAGCTTTACAGGGAGGTGGCAGAAAGTGTTAAGAAAGCAGGCACAAAGAGACTCATTGCCATCGGTAAGGACCTTAAGGAGCACAGCAAGTACTTCAACCTTGATTCAACGACATTTTATAATGATACCGATGATTTTATAGGATCATTTCTTCCTTCAGGTTTCAGGGATGAGGCAATATTGCTTAAAGGAGCAAGAATATTTGAGTTTGAGCGTATTGGACGTCTTCTTGAATTGAAAACACATCAGACTCAGCTTGAGATAAATCTCAATGCAGTGCTAGCAAATCTGGATATCTACAGGTCATACCTCCATAAAAACACAAAAATAATGGCCATGGTAAAAGCTTTTGCCTATGGAGCCGGTCCACGGGAAATATCAGAATGGCTTATATATAATGGTGTT
>WOR8_10009035_pt1 | contig 12194 bp, 11 predicted proteins | sample DeeMarSeWOR38_10_FD_19890 | JGI IMG/M metagenome (IMG submission 19890) | reverse complement strand
ATGCCCGGTATGAACGGTATCGAATTTTTAACCTGTGTCAAAAAATCCAGCCCAGATACCGTGCGGATGATGTTGACCGGCACGACGGATATGCCGACCGCCATACGAGCGGTAAACGAGGGCAATATCTTTCAGTTTCACCCCAAACCATGTCCTGCTGATATACTGAGCCGGGCCATTCAAAGCGCTATCCAGAAATATCATAAAGCTGTTTCCCACCAGCAGCAACTGAACAATTTCAAATCGTCTCTTGAAAAGGCCAGCAAGGTTCAGCACGAGTTGTTGCCTAAATCAGACCCTGTTTTTGACGGTTTTGATATCGCCGGTCGCAGCATCTGGTGTGATGAGACCGGTGGAGACTATTATGACTTTTTATATCCGCCAACAAACGGCCAGCAAAAGATCGGCATTGTTGTCGGTGATGTCACCGATCACGGCATTCCCTCTGCGCTGCTGATGACGACGGCGCGGGCCTTTCTCAGGGAGCGTATTCAGACATCACCCTCAGCGTGTGCATCCATCATTTCGGACGTGAACAAGCGGCTGGTGCAGGATGTTGAGCAGTTGAATCTTTTTATGACCATGTTTTACTGTGAGATCGACGCTCAAGAAAAGTCTATCCGCTGGGTTAAGGCCGGACATGAACCGGCCATTCTTTGGACGCCGACAGCGGCTGATTCACCTGAATTCCTCGCAGGAAAAGGTTTGCCGCTGGGGGTAATGCAAGACGCTGTCTATGAAGAATATCAACAGCAAATCAGTTCCGGCCAGATTATTTTGATTGGAACCGATGGGATCAAAGAGGCGATCAATGAGAGTGGTGAAATGTTCGGCACCCAACGGTTGGTTCAGGTGATCAAAGACACGGCTGATCAACCGGCCATTAAAATCGTGGACGGTGTATTTGAATCTCTGGATCGATTTTGTAGTCCCGTAAAAAACGGTGATGACGCCACCCTGGTTGTCATTAAGGTGCAGTAAGATAAACCTTTGATGATCGATCAGGCCGGCACCCGGACCGGGCGCCTGGGCGTCTGATGTGTCGTATCCATTTATGCCTGCCGATTGCTCGTTTTTGCCGAAATATCCTCGACGATAAACGGTGAGCATCGTATCCCGATACTCATTTTTTTTATCCACGTCCGTACCATCATGATGGTATCCCCCTCCACATTGACGATACTCGGCAGTTCCTCCACATATGCAATATCGTCTTTATAAAATTCGTAAAACACGTTATGGGAACTATACGGATCTGCAATTAAAATGATTTTTTCCGCGTCATATGGATGCCTTTGGGGAGATCCGGAAAAAGCGACATGCGTCCGGCGCAAGGTTTTTCGATCCTTTGGACGCCGATAGGCCTGGATTTCAAATTTTATGGTTTCCTGGGGATGTTTGGTGTCTGGCATGTAGGCCTCTCCTTTGGGCTGGAATAGTGGAATAATGGTTAAAAAGCATGACTTCCGCCTTTAATATTACTTATCACAAATTACGTGATTTTAACCATAAGGTTTAATTTTGAGTCAACGACAAAGTAAGGCCATCTATGAGAGTTTTTTTGTTCAATCTACGACGCATTTATCTCATGAAATATACCATTTTTCAATCTGTTGCGAATAAAACCCAATGTTCCAGTATTCCAATATTCCATCATTCCTCGAGCAGGCCAAAGTCGAACAGACATTGGCAAGCGCTATGGCCGTAAAAGCCTTTACGCTGTGGATTCAAAAATAATTTGTGCTGATCAGGAGCATCTATGGAAGCATTGAAGGGTTACCAGAAAAAGTTCCTCAAGGGCCTTGCCCATGGACTGAAGCCGGTGGTTTTCATCGGTCAGAAAGGTTTAACGGCCAACCTGATCGACGCCATTCAAGACGTCCTCGAAACCCATGAGTTGATAAAGGTAAAATTTGTTGAATTTAAGGACAAGCAACACAAAGCCAGCCTGGCCGAAACGCTTGCGGCGGAAACAAATTGTCATCTGGTGGGTATGATCGGGCACATCGCCATTTTATATCGTCAGCAGGCGGATCCGGAAAAAAGCAATATTCAGTTGCCGCAGCGCTAATGTTGGGTCCCAGAAAACGCTAATAAAACCGGCAACCGGCATGGCAATTTGCTCATCCCCACCTCGGTCCTACCCGGCTCGGCTGCCCTCGGCCATGAGCTACTTTCGGCCTGAGCGTTCGGCCGAGTTCACGCCCCGATCTCAAGTCGAAGGCGGGCCGAATGGAGCTCGTCGCAGGCCGTCAAGGGGAACGAAAATTAAGGATGCCCCGCAGCTTGCCGCGGGGAGCTTTACTGACCCCGGTCATCTGGATTTTCCTGGGTAGCCAGGGTTTCATTGGGATAAATCACCAGCCGGTCTCCCGGATGAATCGGTTTGCGACCATCCAGGCGGTTCCAGATGAGCAATGCCGGCAGGGGTACTTTGAATCGCTCGGCAATGCCTGTCAGATTATCGCCTTTTTGAACGATATAGACCCGCTCCAAGTTTTTTGCCTGCCACAGTTGAACCAGCTGTTTAAAGCGCGCATCAAACCCCTCGGCGCTGCCCGGAGGAATTAAAAGGGAATGCGTGCCGGCGGCCAGGAAGTGGCCGCGGAGTTCCGGGTTGAGATCTTTAATGGCCTTGAAATACGTGTTGGCGGCCTCAGCGACAATTTGAATGGGGGTATCCTTAAAGCATTCGATTTGAACGCGGTCAAAGGCCAGCGGTGGATATAAATCCTGCTCGGTAAATTGAAATCCGAATCGCTGCGGGTCCGTTAGAATCATTTTAGCTGCAATAATCCTGAAAACATACCGCTGGGTTTCGAGCGGTAGATACAGCTGGTAGTAGTCCCGCAATTTTTGAGATGCCATTTCAGCTTGTAAACCCAGCTCCCCCATGTTGTAGGCCGCAGCCGAGAGCGTCCATGAACCCAGCATCTCAAAAAGCGCCTTAAAGTAATTGATCGCAGCCCGGGTTGAGGCAAAGATATTTCTGCGTTCATCGATTTCAGCATTGATTCTAAGCCCGTATTTTTGGCCGGTTGATTTTAAAAATTGCCAGAAGCCGATGGCACCCCTGTTCGAACCGGCGTGCGGTCGGAGCGCACTTTCGACCACCTGGGGCCGGTCCCAGATCGTGAGCAGCAATTCTTTTTCGAGGCGCTCACGCACTTCTTGAAGATGCAGCGCAACGGGTTCACCACAAAACTCCAATGTTTCGTTTATTTTGATATGGGTCATCAGTGAAGGCCAATCGGAAAGTTGCTGCATCGCCGGCTCCTGGGCCGCGGACATACCCGTAGCGGCCAGTATGATCATCAGCAGAATCAATGAGATGCGTTTCATATTGATCTCTATCCTCTTTTTGGAACACTATGATGACAAGCGAAAGCTTGATGAGGCCGTCCAGCACGGAAAATAAAAAAGCTGAGGCCCGCATCAGCAGAACGCCTGCGGATCGGAAAGTGTTCAAAATTCAGTTCATATGCAAAATAGACGCTTGGATTCTTTAAAGTCCATTGGTGGCGCGTACCGAAGAATATAAGGTCAAAATTCCCACAATGACAAAGAATACTCCGGCACCGATTCGAATATAATTCGCGGGGATCACACGGCTGATTCCTGCGCCGAAGACAACGGCAATTAGCGAGCTGAGCACCAGGGCTCCGGCGGATCCTAAAAATACAGAAATGCGCGAGTCGCAATCGGCTGAAAAACAAAATGTTGCCAGTTGGGTTTTGTCACCCAGCTCAGCCAGAAAAATTAAACCGAATGTGGTCAGTAATATTTTTAAATCCATAGGGTTCCTCATCGTCGTTCTAATTTTGGATTTTAGACTTTGGATTTTGGATCTATCGATCACATGGCCGGGCATCAACTCCGGCAGTTTCAATCCCCGATCCAAATTCCAAATTCCAAAATCGAGCTCATAGCGCCCTGAGATATTCCGGCTTCAACGGGACTTTGCCTTCCAGAGCCTCGTCAATCAGCCGGAGGGTAGCCTGTTTGTCTCTTGGGAACCTGGCTCGAATCGGCAGGTAATTTGAAGCGTGATTGGCATGGAAAAGCCCCCGGGTCAGATTGGTGCTGGCGATCATGGCCCTGAGCTCTGCCAGCATTTCCTGCGGCTCGATCAGGCGAAATTGTCCGGACTGATAATCCTGATGAATGGGGGTTTCAGGTATGAGCATCAGGCTCAGTGCACCCACATAATCGGGATCGATTTCAGAAAGGACCCGTCCGGTTTCCTGGGCATGAATCCGGGAGCGCTCCGGCCCGGCAATACCCAGCAGCACCGTTACGGAAAGTTTAAAGCCGGCCTTTTTGGCTTTGCGGCCCATTTCAATCATCTGGGCGGCAGTTGCGCCCTTGTTGATCTTCTTTAAGGTGACGTCGTCGCCGGTTTCAAGCCCCATGTAAACGATGCCAACCCCGTGGGCATTGAGCTCTCTGAGCTCGTCGAGGCTTTTCATCTTTATGGATTTGGCATTGGCGTACAATCCGACCCGCGTTACCCAGGGCAGTTGTTTTTCGATTTCCTTAAGGATGTTAAGAAGTCTTTTTTGGGGAATAATGAGCGCATCGCCATCGCATAAGAAAACCCGGCGCTGCCGCCGGCAGTGCCGGGCGGCAAAAGCAATGTCTTCCATAATGATGGCATCGGGTTTGATCCGGAAGCGTTCACCCTTGTAGGTACCGCAAAATGTACATTTATTGCGCGAGCAGCCTACCGTCACCTGCAGCAGTATGCTGTTGGCTTCACTGGGGGGGCGAATAATATTGCCTTCATAGTGCATGGGGTTTCCATCCTGACTGATATATTGATGGACAGATTCGAAAATCCGTCCGATCTGGTTTTTTTAATCGTTTCCGGCAGCCAGATCAACTTTTTTTTCAGGCGGCACCGGGTGAATCGTCTGATTGATCGCCAATGCAGGTTTTTTCCTGTAGATCATCTTTAAGATAATCATAAAGGCTGCCGCGAAAAGAACACTTTATCGCCTCTTTTATTTTTTTTATTAAATATTCACTGATGGCCGCTTCACCATCGATTCTCAAGCGAAACGCAATGAGTCTTTGTAATTTCTTATCATGTCTATCCCGATCCGGCACCATCCGCATGACGCGTTCAAATATCGTTTGGAAGGCACCGGTTTGTTCTTCAATCGAAATAATTTTGTCCGCCATGATTTTTTTCCTCCGGCTAAAAATCATTCTTACTGGTTGCCAAATCCATTTTGTCCACCACAGTCCGGGCAGGTCCAGGTAATTGCATTACAGGACATTCCCCATATGTTTTCCTGCATACATTCCTGGCAAATACTGAAGCCGCATCGACACGTCCAGCAAAATGCAAAAGTCATCCGGCAGCAAACGCAGTCGCAGGATCTGAGGCGACGCCGTCGTCTGCGGGAAACGGATTTTATGGCCGGCACTTTCATGATTGTTGTTTTAAATCTTTAATGCTATAGCGTCTTAAAATCATTCCTAACAAACATGTGTCGGGTGAATTGCATTCAGTTTACCGGCATACCAGGAACGTTCAAAAAAATAATTCAATCCGGATTATATGTCAAATTCGGAACCGATTGACATCGGAGCGATACCCGGCAATTTATCTCACAGTTGATTGATCAATTCAATTTGTAAGTTTAGGAGACCATGAAAGAAGAAAAGACCATATATCTGATCGATGGCACTGCTTATATTCATCGGGCCTACCATGCGATTCGGGGGTTGTCCAATTCAAAGGGGCTTCCGACCAATGCCACATTCGGATTTACGCGGATGTTGTTAAAGCTCATTGAAGAGCGTCAACCGAAATATGCCGGCATGTTTTTTGATAGCAAAGGGCCGACATTCCGCCACGACATGTATGGCGATTACAAGGCCAATCGACCTCCCATGCCGGACGATATGGCCGTGCAAATTCCCTATATCAAGAAGATTACAGCGGCGCTGCAATTTCCGATTGTTGAAATGCAGGGTTTTGAGGCCGATGACCTCATCGGGACATATGCCCGCATTGCCGAAAAGAAGGGCTTTACCGTGGTTATGGTCACCGGCGACAAGGACTTTATTCAGCTGGTGACCGATCAGGTAATCATCTGGGATCCCATGAAGGATGCGACCATTGATGTCGGGGTTGTCAAAAAGAATTTCGGTATCGAGCCGCAGCAGATGATTGATGTAATGGGGCTGGCCGGTGATACATCCGATAATATTCCCGGGGTTCCGGGGGTTGGTCAGAAAACGGCACTGACCCTGATTCAAAACCATCATAGCATGGCCGGGTTATACGAAAGCGTGGCGTCCATTACTGCGAAAAAGCAACGTGAAAATTTGATTCATTATCGTGAGCAGGCGTTTTTGAGCCGGGATCTGGTCAAAATTGACGTAGACGCGCCCGTTTCTGCTGATCTGGCTGATTTTAAAATCGGTGCGGCGGATACCGAAGCGCTTTCAGCACTGTTTCAGACGCTTGAGTTTCGGCAACTGCAGCATGCCCTTTCTAAAAAATCCGATCTGAGCAATAAGGATTATCAGCCCATCCTATCAAAAGAGGGACTTGACCAACTGATTGAGCGCCTCAGGTCAGCCCGGATTTTTTCCCTGGATACCGAAACCACATCCCAAATACCGATGAGAGCCCGCCTGGTGGGGCTATCATTTGCCCTGCAGGCCAACGAAGCCTTCTATATTCCCTGTGGCCATGATTACATAGGCGCCCCGCCGCAGCTCCGCTTGACCGAAGTGCTAAACAAGCTCAAGCCCATACTGGAGAATCCGGAGATTAAAAAGGTCGGCCAGAATATAAAATATGACTGGATCGTCCTGGCCCGTCATGGCGTTCAGCTGGATGGTGTCATTTTTGACACCATGATTGCCTCCTACCTGCTGAATCCTTCCAAAAGAGCTCACAATCTGGATCAGATTGCTCTGGATTTTTTAGGACATAAAACAATTCCCTATCAGCAAGTTGCCGGCAAAGGTAAGAACGCATTGGCATTTAATCAGGTTCTATTGGACAGCGCAGTGCCTTATGCCTGCGAGGATGCCGACATCACCCTGATGGCCCGGGATGTTTTGATGCCGCAATTACAGGAAATTGATCTGCAGCATCTGATGGAAAACGTCGAGATGCCCCTGGTGCCAGTGCTGGTGAATATGGAAATGACAGGTACCTGCGTTGATATCGAGCGCCTGCATGAACTATCCAAATCCTTTGCGCATCAGCTTGAAGCGCTGGAAGGCAGTATATACGGTCTTGCCGGTGAGGAATTTAACATCAATTCTTCCCAGCAGCTGGGCAACATTCTGTTCAACAAGCTGCAGTTACCGGTATTGAAAAAAACCAAAAAGAAAACCGGATATTCAACCGATGTGGATGTTTTGACGCGCCTGGCTGAAGAACACGAATTGCCGGCGCTGGTTTTAAAACATCGCACCCTGTCAAAATTAAAATCCACTTACGCCGACGCCCTGGTTGATCTGGTGAACCCAGAGACCGGCCGCATTCATACGTCTTTTAACCAAACCGTAACGGCCACCGGACGCTTGAGCAGCTCCGACCCGAATTTGCAGAACATTCCCATTCGTAGCGCTGAAGGCATGGAGATCCGCAGGGCTTTTATACCCCGTAAAGGCTGGAAACTGGTTTCGGCGGATTATTCCCAGGTGGAGTTACGAATTCTGGCCCACTATTCTGATGACCGGATTCTGATCAAGGCGTTTTTAGACGGCGAAGACATCCATGCACGCACTGCCAGCGAGGTTTTTCAGGTATCACCATCAGAGGTAACCGATGAGCTCCGACGACAGGCCAAGGCGATTAATTTTGGCATTATATATGGTATGAGTGCCTTCGGACTTTCCAAACAGCTCAATATCGGGCAGAAGATGGCCCAAACCTATATTGATCATTATTTTGCCCGTTACAGGGGTGTGAAAGCATTTATCGATGAGACCCTCACAGCAGCCAATCAGTCGAAACGGACCGGCACCTTGCTGGGGCGTATCCGTCTTTTGCCGGATATCAACAGTCGCAACCGGGTCGTACGTCAGGCTGCCGAGCGGACGGCGATTAATACGCCGATTCAGGGATCCGCCGCCGATCTGATTAAACTGGCTATGATTAATGTGGCCGGCGCCATCAGGCAAAAGAAACTGGAATCAGACATGCTGCTCAGTGTTCACGATGAGCTTATTTTCGAGGTCCCCCCGCATGAGCTGGATGCGCTACAGACACTGGTCAAAAAAATAATGGAAGGTGTCTGGGAGTTAAAAGTGCCGCTCAAAGTGAACCTGGCTGTGGGCGACAACTGGGCCGAAGCCCACTGAGGCTGTCTGCCTGCAGCGATTACACTTCAGGATCATCTGAAGGTAAAGGGTTTGTGCGACCTTTGACCGTGTCGTGGACGGTGTCATAAATATTTTTAAAAGCATCTGTAAAACTGGCCGGTGATATTCGACCGCCTTCAATGAATTTAACGACAATTTCTTTGGTCGCCCTTAAAACCTGTTCATCTATTGAGGCCATAAGCTATCTCTCCTTTTTGAATGAAAATTAATGCGAATATGAAAGCCTCCGGTCCGTTCAAAATTGGATCTGAAAATTAAAACCGGTCCTAAAAATGTATCCAGGCTTCGCGGGTTGAGCCCGTTGCCCGTTAGCCCGTTGAAGCGGTTTAAGATACAATAATTGTTAACCGTTATATGTCCGCACCAGGATCCTGTTGTGGCCGGCAGCGTTGCGGCAAGCCGAGAACACGTATCCCAGGATACCGTTGATTTGACATCGCAAAAATTATTATCTATTTAATATCATCGACGAGATCAATCGATTTTGCAACAACCCCCGATGCGGTTCTGACCTTACGGAGACCGCAAAACGGTTTCAGGTGACTCGGTAACCATCATGATTCACATTTTAAAATCCCCACGCCATCGGCTGTCTTTACATTTGGTGGCAGTTTTAATTGGTTTTTTGAGCCTGGCATACATGGGGTGTTCCTATCGGGAAACCGTGGACAAAACCGCAGAGACCGTCACAAAAACCACCGAGAAAATCAAGCGCACCATACGGTTTTCTGATGATGACCTTCAACGAATGGCGACCATCATTGGCTTTGAGAATAAATCGCTATATCATGGCAATGATTTCACCCAACTTTTTCTCAAGGGTATTCCCGAATACCTGAACAATGAATGTGATGATGTCAGCGTGCCAGATTCGGATTCAGATCAAAGTCTCGAAGGCTTTCAGCAACTGCCATTGTTGGAAAACGGTGAGGTTGACAATTATGCCCTGGCGCTGATCGGCAGGCAGCTGGGGTTGAATGCGATCATCACCGGCAGCCTGGACGATATTGGTATTCTGGATGAACTGCAGGGGATGATCTGGAAAGATTCGCATCATTTGATTCAGATTTTGGTTAGTGTCGAGGTATTCGATACCGAAAGCGGCAGCAAGATTCTGGATCACAGCTTCAGCCGCAAAGTCGAAATAGAAGAGCTGGACTACGAATTGATGCGCTCGGAAGGTAAAATGATCTTGCCCGATTTAAATGAAACCCTGACAGATCTTCTTGGCGAAATCGGCGAAACCATCTGCTGGTCGATCGAAGATCAGGCCTGGAGTGGTTTCGTTATTGCGGTTGATGATGATACCCTTACGCTTTCTGCCGGAAGCGATGCCGGCCTGGCGCCGGGAGATGAGTTTGATGTCTACGATACCAGCAGGGTGTTAGAGGGGCTGTCCGGACAGCGGTTTTTTGTTCGCGGGCAGAAAATTGGTGAAATTAAAATTACCGAAGTTGAAACCGACAAGGCCAGGGCGGCTATTGTGACCAACAGGGGGATTAAGCCTGGCAGCTCCGTAAGAGTGAAGTAAAAAGCTATTTCGCTAAAAGTCTAAAAGTGACTAAAGTGAACTAAAATTGGAAGTGCCTAAAGTTGAGGAATCGCTTCGCTCTTTCTATAAAATGACAGAATACATCAACTTTAGGCACTTTAGCTCACTTTAGGTCACTTTAGGCACTCACCCTTTTTGATTGCAAAGATTCCTGATAGGCTTCGATGCGTTGGAGGGCCTCCGCCTGGGTTGCAATGTGGTTTATCGATTTGCGAAATTGGCTGCTGTTTCGAAGGCCCTTGGCAAACCAGCACAGATGGCTGCGCATCATCCGACACGCAATTTTCTCGCCAAAATATTTCACAGATTCACGCAGATAGCGTCTCATAATGTCGAATCGCTGGTCCAGATCGATATCGGGTGCAGTCTCCCCGCGCATGCGGGCGCGCACCTGGGAAAAGATCCATGGATTTCCGATAGCCATTCTGCCGATCATAATCGCGTCACATCCGGTTTGCTCCAGCATGGCCATTGCGTCCTCGGCGCTGAATATATCGCCGTTGCCGATTACCGGAACAGCAACGCATTTTTTCAACTCTTTGATGATGCGCCAGTCCGCCCGACCGCTAAACCCCTGGGTGGCCGTACGGGGATGAATGGCAATTGCGTCGACACCGCAGGACTCAGCGATTTGGGAAATTTCAAATGCCTGTGCGCCGGTTGCATCCCAGCCGCTTCGCAACTTAACGGTAAGGGGTATGGCCACCGCTTTACGAACGGACCGAATGACAGCCTCTGCGATATGGGGCTCTCGCATCAACGCAACCCCGGAACCGGTTTTGGTAATTTTTCTAACCGCGCAGCCAAAATTAATATCAATAATATCAGCGCCCGCCGATTCTCCGGACGACTATCCAGCAACTGTCGGGTTCTGTAAGAGCCGTTGACCAGGCCATGGGCACTGACCATTTCCGAGTAGACCAGTGCACAGCCCGCCTCCTTGGCAATCAGTCGAAAAGGTAATTTGGTTATACCGGCCAGAGGCGCCAGTATCGTTTTATTTTCGAGTTTTACCGATCCAATTTTCATTGTATAATTTAATTATTTTATATGATTTCAAATTTTTATGTGACCTTTCAGAACCCTTTCGTGTACAGGAGATAGCTGTGCTTTTTAACCGCAGACAACCGCAGACGGTCGCAGACTGTATTTTTATTGTCCGGTCGACTGACCGGACAATATCGCTCAATCGCTTCGCGATAAAAAATCCGGGCATAAACTTTCTGTGTAGCTTTAGCGAATAATATTGCGATAAACCTTTCTATAATAAGGAAACTAAACTGCCTGCCCGCAGGGCATGCAGTTTTTCCTTGCTCAGGTCGAGCAAGGAAAAGATACTGTCTGCGTTAATCTGCGTGCGTCTGCGGTTAATAAAAAATCTGAAAATCTAATAGCACTAAATATGGAAATGGACAATAAATACAAGATAACCGAGTCATTTTGAGGTGGGATTGGCATAGCAGTACAAACAATTATGATAGCAGGGGTGCTGATGGTAGGCGCCGATATCAACAGAGACCCGGCAACCGCACCCTTTTTTAATGCGTTGGCCGGTGTCCCGTTTTAATGAAAGCGCTCCGCCAAAGAGAGCAGCGAGCAGGTCATTGGGGATGCAGGATGCCCGGGTGACAGATGTGCTTTCCGTCAATTGCGCCAGGACCTCTTTTTCACAGCAGAGCATCAGTTTTATATTTTCAGAAGCAAGAATCCTCTCCATTTTACGGATAATCTGCAGCTTGGTTTTCAGGGGCGGGTCCCAAAAAGAAAAGTCCGGGCGGGTCGCCAGACGCCTTTCAATTTTAGAATAAGGATCCATAAAACTCGAGATGCAACGCTTGATGCCAGCCGCGGCGGCTTTTGCAGCGATGTGTCTCAGATCGCTGAGATTATCCTCAAGCCTGCCGTTACCCATTTTGTAAAAACAGATGGGGTCAAAGCGCCAGTTGATAGCCGAGGCTCCGAATTGGTTGCCAAGTTGTCTGAGCTGATCCAGGCGGACATCCAACGGGGGAACCCGGGGCTCAAGCTGAGGGGATGCCGAATTGAGGGTAAAGTTGAAAAAAAGATGGTAGCCGGCATTTTGCAGTTTTTTGCCATAGTTGTGTTTTAAAAAAAGGTCAAAGTCTTTGGACCAGAAAACGATGGTGTGCACATCTGCCGGGGTGGCGGGGACCTCTTTGACTTTGTGGTTGAACGGATTGACCACTTCAAAAACACCGCGACCGATGCACGCCATAAACCAGGGCATGTAAAATGCCGGGATATCGGTTCGCCTGGAAGCGGA
>WOR8_10008240_pt1 | contig 12194 bp, 10 predicted proteins | sample DeeMarSeWOR38_10_FD_19890 | JGI IMG/M metagenome (IMG submission 19890) | reverse complement strand
GTGATCAGCACTGTGGTTTTGTATTCTGCGACCTTTTCGATGGTGCTGAAGATGTCCTGCATGGCTGAGCTGCGGCCTATCATCTGGGCAAAGCTATAGCGCTGGCGCATGCTCTGCTGCAGCAGGCGGTTCTCTTTTCGCAGCCGTTCCCTTTCCTCTGCCTTTTTTAGCGCCAGAAGGATTTCATCGGGTTTGAAGGGTTTGGACACGTAGTCATAAGCACCGGTCTTCATCGCCTCGATGGCGGTATCCAGGGTGCCATAGGCAGACATGACGATGACGGTGGACTCCAGCTGGGTTTCCTGGAATTTCTGCAAAAAGGCCATCCCGTCCATGACCGGCATCTTTAGGTCACAGAGGATGATGTCATAGGAATTGGCCTGGGCAAGCTCCAGCCCCGCCGCGCCGTTAGCAGCGGTTTCCACCTGGTAGCCCTCTTTTTCCAAGAGCACGGCCAGCATGTGGCGCATATTTTCCTCATCGTCAATGACGAGAATTCGCCCTCGTTCCATGGCACCGCTTCCTTGTTCATCTTCCATGACGCCACCTGGTCACTGCACTGTGCGCAGCAGGGTGGTTTGACGCGGAGAATCGGAGACGCGGGGACGCGGCCGTAACCTTGCCTAGTGCTCTCTGCCTGCGGCCCGCCGCTCAACCGACTTTCTTGATTCTTGGCGCCGAAAATTCGAAATCCGAAGCATCAAAATTCAAATGATCAAAACGGAATGCTTTGATACTCGACACCCACCTCAGTTTTGAGGATTGAGAAAATCGAAAGTTGAATATTCCATATCCGGTTTGATGCTCTGCTCACGCTATGCGCTCTGCGCCTTTGCTGCCCGCTGCTTGCTGCGCACCGTCATCATTGCAAAGCGGCAACAGAATAGAAACCCTTGTCTCCTCACCGGGGCTGCTCCTCAAGTCCATGCGCCCCCCCAGCGTCTCTATGATCTGGATACTCACAGAGAGGCCCAAGCCAGTGCCCTTGCCCACCTCTTTGGTCGTGAAAAACGGATCGAAAACCCTTTCCTGGTCTTCCTTGGCAATACCCACTCCCGAGTCGGCAAACTCGATTTTAATCCAGCAATCAGCTGTGGTGCCGCGAGTCCGCCGGAGATGGCGGTAATCCGCCTCCTTCGGGTCTGTGCGCCGCCGCGACGGCTGCTTTCCCACATCTTCTTTCACCAGACTCTCCCCGGCAAGAGACCGGGTGCTCACCCGCAACTGACCTCCCTGCGGTCGCTGGCTGGTGGCTGCCATGGCATCCGCAGCATTGACCATCAGGTTGAGAAATACCTGCTTGAGCTGGTCTGCATTGGCAAGCACCGTATCCGACTGGGCCTCAAGTTCCAGGGATACGTCTATCTCCTGCTGCCTGAACTGATGGTCCAGAACGGCCATGGTCTCCTGAATCAGCGGGTGAACTGAGATGGGGTGCCTTTCGTCGGAATTGGGCCGCGAAAAATCCAAGAGTTGCCGAATGGTCTGACTGATGCGCTGGATCTCGCTGCCCATGCGGCTGAGAAGCTCCGAACGCTGATCTTCGTCAAAGTCCTTCATTTGCAGCAACTCCAGGTACCCCAGAACAATGCCGATGGGATTGCCAATCTCGTGAGCAATGCCTGCCGCCAACCGGCCCACCGAGGCCAGCTTCTCACTGAAGACAATCTCCTTTTGGGCCCTTCTGAGATCCAGGTTGGCCTGCTCCAGGGAACCAATGTGCTGACGCAACTCCTCCTTGTTGTCCGCTAACCGTTGCAGCATACCGTTGAGCGCGTGGGAGAGTTTTCCCAATTCGTTCGGCTCACCTGCACCGACATCCGGTAGTCTATCCCCTTCCTGGAAGCGCTCCGCGGTCTGTACCAGCTGTTTCACCGGTTTGACCACCAATTTGGAAAAGATATACGTGCCGAAGGCCACCAGCACCACGATATCAAGGAATATATAAGAAAAGAGGAGCTTCTGCGACCGCCACAACCTTTGGCGCACGTCCGTCAACTCCGCCTGCAACCGGACGGCGCCAATGACATTGGAGTTATGAAAAAGGGGGGCATCGACTACGATCTCTTCGGGCAGCTGCCGCCAGAACGACTCCTGGGAAGGTTTGAATGAAATGTCCTCCACGCCAAATCGCACTGCCCGTTCAAGCCCCGGCAATGACTGCTGCTGTCCGGGTCCGTTCCCGTGGCTGGCATAGACCACCCGACCGGAGCGATCAGCCACAGTGATCTGCCAACCACCGACGATGTCGGGGTCCCTAGCCTGGAAGCCAGCCAGCAACGAACCGCTGCTTACGAGTTCTGGCTTGGCGGAGCTCCAGCCAAACGGTCTGTCAAGCAATCGCTCCAGTGAAACCTTGAGAAGCAATCCCTCCTTCACCTTGGCCTGGATCAGATCGCGCTGGTTTACCTTGAGCATGACCATGGCAATCAGCAGCATGGCCGAGGCCATCAAGAAGGTCAGGCTAAGGACCACCTTGGTTCTCAGACTCACTTGGAAGCGGTTCATGGCGATGCCGTATTGCGGGTCGACCAATGTTGTTTTCTGACTATCACATCCTGCCTGGCGCAGAGAGAAAGGCCATTTCATCCAAGAAAACCACGTGCAACAAGCGTGCCCAGAAACTTTGTCAAAAAATATGCACTTTCGGGGAGTTTCCCAAAATGCCGAGCAGGACATCCCTCAGGAAAATTCAATCTAAAGATTTGCAGATCGAAAAGTGAAAATCCAGGCCTCAGAGGGGAAGCTGCGAAACCACGTGCACCTGAGCTACCTTGGCGACCTGCGTGCACTTCGCGATGAACTCACATCGCTACCCAATTGGAAAAAACAAATTCCACTCAGGCAACAACATATTGACGCTCACCCCCCCACATCGGCGCTCGTGAAAAAATGTTCTTGACTACGGTATGGGGGTGTTCTATATAGGTTACGTGAAAAAAGGTGCGAAACTGACCCATAGCCCTGAAGCCGGGATTTCCTGGCAACAGGTGTACCTTTGCCACCAGAAGCTTGTCTTGCCTGAAAAGTTATGGAACTCTATTTTTTCCGCGAACCAAGACGGCTGCATTGAAGATGCTCCAGGACGGCGGGGAGCTTCAATTCCGTGGTGAGCTAGGCCTTGTTTTTCTCCTTAAATCCAGTCTAATCAACAAAAGGTAGGTTATGGGCCCAAGAACTTCCTTTCGCGGCGTCTTCCTCCCCCCGCAAAAAGTAAGTAACCCAGCCATCGAGGACGCCCCACTTCCCCAAAGGGTCATTCTGCCTTTGGGTCAAGATGGGGACCGGCTCTGCCACCCCGTTGTCAATGTGGGGGAACCGGTAAAGACGGGACAACTGCTGGGCCAGAGCGCTCACTTCCTCACAGCACCCGTGCACTCTTCCATTTCCGGGCGGGTCGCGGACATTCGGCCTTGGTTCAACCCGAGTGGCAGCGAGATCTTATCCGTCATCGTCGAATCCGACGGGAATGATGCCTGGCAGGAGGAATTTCGATCGGATGACCGTTTTTTGGAGAAGGAGAGGGTGCAAATCTTGGCCAACTTGAAGGCTGCCGGGGTTGTGGAAATCGGCCCTCCGGCAATGCCCCTTCACGCCAAGTTTGGCAAACCGGAGCCATCAAGAGAGTACCTTTTCCTGGTGGGCATTCCCCCGGCCAAACCCATCGATACCGTTATCATCAACTCCATTGACGCCGAGCCGGGCATGGCAGCCAAGGGTGCCATTCTGCAAGAACACCGCGAGGAGATTACTGCCGGAATCAAAATCATCCAAAAGCTCGTGGGTTCTGCCCAAGTTGTCCTTGCAGTCAGCTCCAATGGCTCCTCCAACTTAGCCCTGACCAGTGAATTGGCCGGTTTAGGCGTTCGGGTTTTCCGGGGCAAAGACAAATACCCTCTGGGCCTCAGTCCCATTTTGGTGAAGTCTGTTACCGGCAGGGAAATTCCTCTGCCCAATGGGAGGGATCAGGACATAGGAGTGGCCGTGGTAGATGCGGTCGCTCTGGTTCATTTGGTGGAGGCGGTTCGGGAGCTAAAGCCCCAGGTGGAAAAAGTGTTAAGCGTCTCTGGCGCCGGCATGACTGCCGTAAAGAACTACAGGGTAAGGCTGGGCGCCCCGGTCAAAGACCTGCTGAAGCAGCTGGGCGGGCTCAAGGCTGAACCGGTGAAGGTGATTGCCGGAGGAGCCATGACGGGCATGGCTCTCTTCAGCACGGACATCCCTGTGACCAAAGAGATGGATGCCCTGATCTTTCAAACCACCGAGGAGGCAACCAGTTTTTCTTCAGACGGTTGCATCAATTGCGGATTGTGTGTCCGCCATTGTCCCGCCCGGCTCCTTCCCAGCGAACTGTCGAAATATTGCGAATTCAACATGTTCGAGGAAGCTAAAGACAAGTACCTGCTTCACTGCATTGAATGCGGCATTTGTGCCTATGTGTGTCCGGAAAAAAGACCCATGCTGCACCTGCTGCGTTTTGGCAAACGTGAACTCAGTCTAACATGAGAGGTCCTCCTCATGGATAATCCCATGCTGCGTGTATCCGTTGCCCCCCATTTAAAGCAAAAGACCACCACATCCAGCCTGATGTACAACACCCTGGTGGCCTTGGTACCGGCCCTTTTGGCGGGAATTTATTTCTTCGGGTTCGCAGCCCTGAAGCTGGCCCTCATTTGCATGGGCACCGCAGTGGCATGCGAGACCGGAATGCAGAGGTTGATGGGCCGGAAACTGACCTTCTTGAATGGCAGTGCGCTTTTGCTGGGCCTCCTCTTCGCCCTGCTTTGCACCCCGGAGCTGCCCTGGTGGACAGCGTTGTTGGGTACTGCCATAGCCGTCATTTTAGGCAGAGAAATCTATGGCGGCCTTGGGAACAACCCATTCAACCCCGTCCTGGTAGGATGGGCGGTGGCAAGAATCTCATTCCCGGCCCAGATGACAACCTGGATCATGCCGGAGCCGCTTTTCGGTTTGGAGGCCGGAGGATACATCGAATACCCCCCCCTGGAGGTTCTCAGGGTAGACGGCATCGACATCTTTTATGACCTGCCCTGGCTGGATCTTTTTATCGGGAACGTGCCGGGAACCATTGGCACGGTTTCGGTGGTTGCCGTGCTCATCGGGGGCATCTACCTCCTATCCCGCCGTATCATTACCTGGCACATCCCGGTAGGCTTCCTCGCCTCCGGTTGGCTTTTCGGGCTCATCTTCTGGCTGATCGATCCGGAAGTCTATGCCAACCCCACCATATATATATTGAGTGGTTGGACAGTGCTTGGCGCCTTCTTCCTGGCCACCGACAAGGGTACCGTGCCGGTGACGGCGCCGGGGATGATCATCTTTGGCGCAGGTTGCGGCTTGATCACCATGATCATCCGTTATTGGGGTGGATTTGTTGATGGTGCGGCCTTTGCCATATTGCTCATGAATGCGGCCACACCGCTGTTGGACCGGGTGCGTCCCCGGGTCTACGGGAGGGTGAAGCAAGTTGCGTGATCTAATCAAAATGATTGTGGTTTTGACGGTAATTTGTACCACCTCGGGCGTGGTGTTGTCCTACGTGAATCAGGCCACAAAAGAACCCAGGGAGTATCAGTACATCAAATTCGTGCAAGAGCCTTCCATTAAAGCGGTCCTGAGTGGCTATGAGAACGATCCTGTCAAGGATCGAATGCAGTTGGCCATGGGCGAAGACCAGGAAGGGCGGACCATTGAAACCACAGTGTTTCCGGCGAAAAAAGACGGAAAGACTTTCGAGGTGGCCTACAGCTCCACTGCCAAAGGATATCATGACCTGATCGAGGTCATGGTGGGTGTTCGAGCCGACGGCAAACTCACCGGCATTAGCATCATGACCCACACAGAGACCCCCGGCTTGGGCGCCCGAATCGTGGAGTCACAATTCACCGATCAATTTAAGGGGTTGGATCTGGAGACCGCCAAACTCCCCGCAGAGGGGGGTAAGGTTGACGCGCTCAGCGGCGCCACCTTCTCCACCGTGGGCGTGATCAATGCCGTCGATACGGCGCTGGAGCGTTTTCCCCAGATCAAGAAGGAGGTCTTCCAACCATGAGCGTGGCCAAAGAATTTACCAAGGGGTTTTGGCAGGAACTTCCACCATTCCGCCTGGTGCTGGGGTTGTGCCCAACTCTGGCGGTCACCACCGCTGCCGAGAACGGCATGGGTATGGGGTTGGCCACCACCTTCGTCCTGGTCTTCTCCAACGTTATCGTCTCCATACTGAGAAAGTTCATCCCGGCCAAGGTAAGAATTGCCTCCTATATCGTGGTCATCGCCTCCTTCGTGGTCATGGCGGAGTTGCTGCTGCAGGCATATTTCTACCCTCTCTACAAGGCATTGGGCATCTTTGTACCCCTGATCGTGGTCAATTGCATTATCCTGGGCCGAGCCGAGGCCTTCGCCTCCAAGAACCCGATCATCCACTCTCTTGCGGACGGCCTGGGTATCGGGCTCGGCTTTACCATCTCTCTCACCGTTTTGGGAGGCATCCGGGAGATCTTGGGCAACGGCACCCTGTTCGGCGCAAGTGTCGTCTGGTCCACGTTCGAGCCTCTGAAATTCATGGTCAAGGCGCCCGGCGCCTTCGTCTGCTTGGGGTTTCTACTCGGACTGATGAACATAATAAGCCGCAAGAGGCCGGCGCATTAAGAGCTGGAATAATGGATAGATGGAATAATGGGATACATGGAGTTTTGGTTACTGGAAATCGCATGTTCGGCTTTCACTCCCCATTATTCCAATGTTCCATCGATCCAATCTTCCTGAATACATAGGGGGTTTTGAAACTATTGGGTCATCAAATCAGATTTTTCGACCTGAAAGGGAGAGAATATTGCCATGTCTGACTATCTCCTTATGATTGTCGCCGCCATTCTGGTGAACAACATCATCCTGGCCCGCTACCTGGGAAACTGCCCTTTTCTTGGAGTCTCCCAAAAGATGGATACGGCCGTTGGCATGGGAATGGCCGTCGTTTTTGTGGTGACTCTCGCTGGAATGATCACTTGGGTGGTGCAGTACTCGATTCTGAACCCTCTCGGTTTGGAGTATTTACGCACGATTGCCTTCATTTTGGTCATCGCCGCACTGGTCCAGTTGGTGGAGATGTTCTTGCAGAAGTCGATACCTGGACTCTACCGGGCTCTGGGTATTTTTCTCCCCCTCATCACCACGAACTGTGCCGTGCTTGGCATTGCCATTATCAACATTCAAGAAGAATACACCTTTTTACAGACGGTGGTGTTTTCTTTTGCTTCGGCGGTGGGTTTCACCCTGGCCATGGTGCTGCTCTCCAGTCTGCGTGAACGATTCCCCACAGCCAGGATTCCCGCTCCTTTTGCCGGTATGCCCATTGCCATGATCACCGTCGGACTTCTTGCCCTGTCTTTTCTTGGCTTTACGGGATTGGTAAAATAATCGAATGGAAATGAAAGTACTGATCGAGGAGATGTGAAAATGCTCGCAGCGGGATTAGCTATTGGAGGTCTGGGTCTGCTGGCCGGTGTGGGACTGGCTGTGGCCTCCAAAGTGTTTTACGTGTACGTCGATCCCAAAGTCGTGGAACTCGAAGAGGCTCTTCCAGGCGCCAACTGCGGCGGCTGCGGGCTTCCGGGTTGCAGCGCTGCTGCCCAGGCTATTGTGCTCGGCCAGTTGGCCCCCAACGCCTGCGTTGGCGGCGGACCAAGCGTCCACGTCGAGGTGGCCGAAATCCTCGGCGTGGAGGTGGAGTTGAAGGAGCCGGAGATCGCCCAGATTGGCTGTCGCTACAGTGTTGCCCGGGCAGATATCAAATATCTATACGAGGGGGTGAATGATTGCCGCGCCGCCATGCTCTTGAACGGCGGCGCCAAGGAGTGCCCGATTGGCTGCATGGGGCTGGGGTCGTGCATCCAGGTCTGCCCTTTTGGCGCTCTTTCCATGGGAGATGACGGCCTTCCGCTTGTGCACGAAGACATTTGCACCGGCTGCGGCACCTGCGTCCGCACCTGCCCCAAGGGCATCATCAGTCTCACCTCGGTGACCAACCGCATCCTTGGAGAGTACACCACCGATGAATGCACCGCCCCGTGCCAGAGGGCTTGTCCGGCCGGGATCAACATTCCCGAGCAAATCCGACAGACAGCCATGGGGAATTATCTCGAAGCTCTGCGGGTCATCAAAGAAAGAAACCCGCTGCCATTGGTATGCGGTCGGATTTGCCCCCACCCTTGTGAGTTTGAGTGCCGCCGCAACCTGGAAGATGAACCGGTGGCCATCAACTATCTGAAACGTTTCGTGGCCGACTATGAACGCCAGAGCGGCCGGAGACTGCAACTTTTCAAGGCGCCAGAGACGGGTCGACGGGTCGCCGTTGTCGGCGGCGGGGCAGAGGGCTTGACTGCGGCATGCTTCCTGTCTCGCTTGGGTCACTCCCCCACCATCTTCGAGGCCATGCCCAAGTTGGGTGGCCTGCTTCGTACGGTAATCCCCGAGTCCCGACTGCCGCGAGATGTTCTCGATTGGGAAATCGAGTCCATCTTGGAGATGGGGGTCGAGGCCCAAACCGGAAAAGCCCTCGGCAAGGACTTTACCGTGGCCTCTTTGCTACAGGAAGGCTATGAGGCGGTGGCCTTGGCCACCGGCGGCTGGGACACGATGCTTATGCGCGGGCAAGAACCCAACCTGGAGCAGGCCGCTCCCGGCCTCTACTTGCTGCTCCCCGTCTCGCTGGCATGGGCGCAAGGAATGAATGTCCCCGTGGGCCGGCGGGTTGTCATTGCGGGTGGTGGAGAGTTGGCACTCGATGCTGCGAAGAAGTGCATGCAGTCGGGTGCAGAGCAGGTCACTGTCCTCTACAGCCGCTCCCAGAAAGAACAGGGGATCTCCGACTCTGAACTGGAGCAGTTCAGCGAGCAGGGTATCTCAGTGTATTTTCGGGCAGAGGTGAGCCAGTTCAAGGGAGTAGACGACAAACTGACCCAGCTGGTATTTCGGCAGACTGCTGTGGGCAACGGCAGCAAAGGTGGCCCTCTCGCGCCCAGACGTTTCAAGGAGACACCCATTGGGGCGGACACTGTCATTGCTGCCTCCGGGCGTTTGCCGGAAATGATTTTTGTCAAAGTCCCCGCTCTCGAAGGAGAGGAAACCCCGCTGTTGTGGCAAACCATATCGCCTTACCAGCAGCCTCAAACAGTCAGACCGGAAGGGGTTTTTGCTGCCACCGAGCCCATGAGCGATTACCGGGCGGCTGTGGAAGCCATCGGCGCCGGCCGCAGGGCGGCAGCTTCCACGAATCTCTTCCTCATCGGTAAGGAGGTGGCCCCGCCGCCGCACATGATTAGTGAACAGACGGAGGTGCTGGATGTGGACCAGGTGAAGGAACTGCTGCCCGTTGGACCTCGGCAGCACATGGTTGAACGTCCTGCGGCGGAGCGGATCGATCCCTCGCTGGAAGTCGAACTCGGGCTCACTGAGGAAATGGCCAGGCAAGAGGCGGTCAGATGCCTGAACTGCGGCTTGATCTGCTACACACGGAGCAGATACCACTAAACCCTAATTTGAGCGATTGCCTATGAGCTCAGACAAAGAGCAGATATTTGTGAAGGGTTATGAATCAGCGGGAGGGGATGAAGGGGAGGGGGATAAGAATCGCTCTATTTAGGTAAATATGCTTTCCCCAATGAGAGCAAAACGAGGGGTTACATCGCGATTCACACACTGGAAAATGAGATGCTGGAACGGCGGTGAGCGCGTGGCAGAAGGCCGGCTGAGGTGAGGTCATTTGGACCTCATCACCCATCATTCCACGGAGGACCGCATGGCTCACATTCTGGTTCTGGATGACGTCCAGGAGGCCGTACACGCCATCCGCAGAATATTGGAAAAAAGGGAACACGAGGTCGCTGGCTACACGGATGAAGACGCGGCCATCGCTCACGTGCGTGATCATCCGGTTGACCTCGCCATCCTGGACATAAAACTGAAAAAGATGGATGGCGTTCAGGTCCTGGGTAAACTCAAGGAGATCCAGCCCTCCATCAAGGCCATTATGCTTACCGGCTATCCCACGCACACAACCGTTCAGGAAGCCATGCGACTCGGCGCCAACGCTTACTGCCTGAAACCTATCGACCGGAGCGAGATTGAAAGCAAAGTGGCCGAAGTGTTGAGGCAGGACGTCTCGATAGAGCTGGTTCGATGGGAGGAAAAGCCAGCCACAGAGACAAGAGATATCCTCTTCGGATCCTTAACGAATGGCGTCTATATCGTTACTGTGGTCGATAAAGACGAAATCAATGGTGTGACCACCCCCTGGGTTACTCAGGTATCTTATGACCCCCCGCTGATCATGGTTGCCATTTCGCCCGTGAGAAAATGCCACGAGATGATGACAAGCAGCGGTCAGTTCGCGGTTAACGTCCTGGGATCCGGCCAGGTGGAACTCGCCACACGCTTCGGCTTAACCACGGGTCGCGAAATGAATAAATTCGAAGGGATTATCGTTCAGCGGACACCCATGGCCAACCCCCTGCTGCCCGATGCGTTCGCTTATCTTGATTGTGAATTGGTGGAAACTTTAAGGAGCGGGGACCACTCCCTGTTCCTTGCAAAGGTGATAGGGGCGGAAATCCTCGATTCAACGGGGTCCCCCCTCATATTCAACCCCTCTGACTATTTTTGGGATATCCGGCCTTGATCACTGAACAAGGTACCGTAAAGAGAACTGCGGGGAGTAAAGCGTGGGTGGTCACCCACAGGAGCACCATGTGCGACGGTTGCAGTTCCCACGGCGCCTGTAAGGCCCTGGGCGGTGGTAAAGAGATGGAGGTTGAAGCGCTCAACACAGCCCAGGCGAGACCAGGAGACCAGGTGCTCTTGACCCTCGAGGACCAATCTTTGCTGAAACTATCCTTTTTGGTCTACATGTTTCCGGTTTTGGCTCTCATTCTCGGAGCTGTTCTCGGGCAGAACGTGGCTCATTTTTTTACAATCGACTCAGAGATGAGTTCTTTTGGCCTCGGCGCCCTCTTCTTTGCACTTGCTTTCGTCCTGGTGAGGATAAAGGACAGAAAGCTTGAGAAAACAGGGGAGACCATTCCAAGGGTCGCAAGAATTATCAAGGAAGGCTCATGAAACAAGAAATTCTAAAGTATGTGAGAAATCTATTCGCAGAGGGGAAAATAAAGGGCTTTCTGGGCTTGAAGCAGGAAGGAACAGATATCGGCCCCCACCTGTTTACTCGCTCAGACGAACTCGAGCAGTTATCTCTTGGCGATAGAGATGACCCCGGCGATTCTCGCTATCCCCTGGACAAGACCCTTACCCGTCTCGCCTCGAAATACCCGACAGACACCTTCGGAGTTCTGGTCAGGGGCTGTGATGAACGCGCTCTCCAGCAGCTTTATGGGGTGAGCATGTTGCACCGGGATCGGGTCATCCCGGTGGGCTTTGCCTGCCCAGCTGAACTGGCCGAGAAGCATCAGTGCTGGAAGCCCTTTCCGGATGCCCTGGTGGCTGGCGAGCCCGTTGAAGGTGTTGTTGGCGGCGAGGATGCGGTTGGTGCCCATATGGATCTTCTCGCCAAACTGCAAGAGTGGTTTGACACCTTCGACCGCTGTGTCAAGTGCTATGGCTGCCGGAATATCTGCCCCGTTTGTTACTGTCACGACTGCACCCTTGAGGAAGCTGCCCTGTTGCCCCGGGGAGAGATCCCTCCCGCAAACCCCAACTTCCTCATGACCCGGGCGACGCACATGGTTGGCCGTTCTCTCTGCATTTATTGCGGCCTCTGTGAAGAGGTCTGCCCTGCAGATATACCCTTGAAGAGCCTCTACAAACTGGTGGCAAAGATTGTGGGTCAGGAGGCGACGACCCCGGAAGGCAGGGCCGCCCGAAAGGAGGCAGCTGGCAGCAAGAAGCAAGCAGTAGGCTAGGAGCTGAAATTCAATGATCTGTTCGGCACACGCTTGGGGAGGGAGATGCGAGACCCGAAAAGCAGGGACCGTTGATCAAGCACCGATGCCCCAAACAACCACACCAAGCTGGACGCTGTTAGCTAATATTACGGAGAGCATAAAATAGTTTGCATTTAAATCTGGTGAGGATCATGAAGTCTTTTCTGCGGTTCCGAGGCTCCGGCCTGGTCACTTCTAGCGCAGCTGAGCGTGGGGGAAGGCGCCCCCTCCCTGTTCCCG
>WOR8_10005769_pt1 | contig 12196 bp, 10 predicted proteins | sample DeeMarSeWOR38_10_FD_19890 | JGI IMG/M metagenome (IMG submission 19890) | reverse complement strand
AACTTATCTCCTGATTAAACTTTTCGAAAACATTCCCTTTATCTATTTACTTTCTTGAACACAAACTACTGCATAACCCGTAGATTGTCAACGGTAAAACCCGTAGATAATAAAAAAATTTTAAAATTTTTTGTCCATGCCCGTTTTTAGCTCAAAATCAATTGGTTAGACGCTGCCTCTGTTGAAAAAAATCCGCAATTCATTGTGATTTAGGTCAAACAAAGCTACAATCTTCTACGGACAATGAAAAGAAGTATATAGATGAAACAAAACAACAAAAAACCAAAGGTTATGTTGTTTCTTTTTATTATACCGATCCTGCTTCTAATCCTCTTGACGGTAATTACTGTTATTGGAGTATATATTTTAGAACAATATACTATTGGCGCGACATCTCAACTGATTGGTTTAGCCGCACTGGGAGGAATTATAGCGGTCGTCATTCTTTTAATAAGCATTTGGAGACAGTATTATTCTATCCGATATTTGCAGATTCCCGCATGGCGTTGGATAGCGGGTGGATTCAAAGGCAAACCTGATTTTCCTCATATTGGTCTGGTGATAAGAAAGTCCAAAGGTCCTAAACACCATAAAGAGATGAGCAAGATAGAATGTATCTGTATGCTGTTGGGCTCCGTTTGTCAGTTGTTTGGTATAGTGCTTTTGTTCATTGGGATCTTATGGTTCCTGGTGCTTGATATAACGCACAAAGGTACAGTTGGAAGCATTGCCTTAACGTTATTTTGGGTCGGTGCCTTATTATATATTTTAGGCTCTACCATCAATTATATATGTGAATAGGGTGTGCAACTTGTTGCACACGCGGAATTATTCAATGAGAGATATCTACTTTTTCATTTTATACTTACTGAAAAACTATTAGAACATAGAACATTAGGAGGAATATTATGAGTGAGTTTAGCGAGAGCTTCCATCTCAGATCGGACAGCCAACAAGATGGTGCTGACCTCCTGCGGAGGGCAGGCCTCACAGGTGCTGTTTTCTCTCCTGTGCGTGGATGGGTAACGGTTGTTCCTGAGAGTGAATTGTACGAGGCCGTTGATCAGATGGTTGCGTCAAATAAGGGACTTCTTTTGTACTACCTTTATGCAGAAGATCACGGCTGGCAATTCGAACTGTACAAGAGTAATAGTGTCATTTGTCAATACGAATGTGGATGGGAGTCAGAATTAGTAATCAATGACTCGAATTTGAATCAGGCTGTTCTAGTGTCTGTGCTTATAGATAAGTCGCGAGAACAAGTATTAGAGGATATCTTACATCCATCAGAACTCAATGACGTCATAATGGATCCTCCTGCCTACAGATTTGCAAACCTCATTGGTCTTGAGCATTACGAATGGTTATCCGGTGGATATCTTGACGAGATTTCAGAAAGAGACTCGAATGTGATGATGGTTAGTACATAGTCTTTAAGCCCGTCCAAAGGTTGCGGCACAAAAACACTTTTTTGCTCATTTTTTGTTGTCTTTTGCGCATTTTGTGCCTTCTCGTGCTTAAAAAAGCCCCTTTTTTCCCGCGCATCTACGCATTTCTACCTGCGGTTCGCATTCTCTTTACTCACTCCGGCCCTAACGGGCCTACGTTGCATCGCTTCTATCACATTTATCCTTAATCATTTATATGGCTTGCGGAGATCCGCAAGAGCGCTGATGATGAATGTCAGGGGCAATCTGCTGATAATAATTGTTTTTATTGTCGCAGCAATCTACGAGGCGATTGAGGTGATTCTGATGATGAATCGGGCCGGAATCTGAATCTCAGCGGGTAAGCAGCTCGAATTCCTTGCTGCTAAGTGATTGCCTGAGCTTTTGAAGGGCCAGCAGCTCGATTTGCCGGACCCTTTCTTTTGTCATGTGCAGGTCCTCGCCGATTTGCTTCAGGGTCTGTCTCTCTCTTTTTATCGGCGAGCCTGTCAGTCCGAAATGATTCAGAATAACATACTGTTCGCGCTCGTTGAGCTCGTTCTTGATGACCTGAGTCAAACTTTGGCGTGCCCGCTCGATGGCGGCCAGGTCCGCAGTGGCCGTCTCTCTCAAATCCCGTTGTATATTGGCCAATGAGGCTGCTCTTTCCCTGCTCAGTTGCGTGCTCTTTCCGGATACCTTCGCGTATTCTTTTGCTATACTTAAGGAGGCCCGCTTGCTGAACCGCAGGCCGGTTGTGTAATCGAATTCTTCGACCGCCTTAATCAAAGCGAAGTTGCCCCTGCTTACAAGTTCGAGAAAGCTGGCCCCACTTTTGACGTGCCTGCTTGCAATGCTTACGACGAGGCGCAGATTTGCCACGACTATCGTTTTTCTTATAGTCTCGGCTTCGGCTAAATAGTCTTCTATCTGTCTTATTACTTCGCCCGATACGAGAGTAGGTTTTATGCCGGCCCTTTTGGTAACGGCCAGATATTTTAAGTAATTATATCTGCGAAAAAGCCGGCGTTCTTGTTCCCTATTCAGGACGGGAGTATCTTTTAATGTTTGAAGATATTCCGGTAGCAGATGCTCGCCAAGCAATTCAAACGTCTCGAAGCTTTCGGCTGAGGCAGGCTGTTGGATTTCGACGGGCTCTGCAAGGATTTTTTCACCGGCGTTTTCCTTGAGGAATTCCTTGCTTGGTACGAATTCAATTTTTTGTGCCAGAAGAGCCTTTGCCCTTCGCTTATTTATAATCCGATATATCGAGCTTCTGTTTCGATGGAATCGTTTCATCAATTCCCTGATATCGGTTCCCTGTTTGAAGAGCCTATAAAGTTCCGCTGCCTGTGCAGAGTCGATAACGCCGGCCGGCTTTTTAAAAATGGGCTCTTCCGGACGTTCCTTTTCGTGGTTTAACAATGTTAATCTGATGGTTTCGTGCGCCCTGTTTGTTTTATCCGCTATCCGTTTTATGACCTGATGGCGTGATAATCTGGTCTCGGCGGCAAGCTTGGTGGCTTGTTTTATGATTTGTTGTTTTTGGCTGTCCGTCATCCGGACAAAGATTTTTGCCCTGGCTATAAGTTTCGGATGCGCCTCAATGAACCTGTCGAGAGCCGATTGAGTAAATCCAAGGCATTGTTTCCCATCTTCAAAAATAAATTTCCTTGCACTAAGGCCTCGTCTTCGCCAGCGATGGATTGTTTTGGTAGAGATGCCGAAGGTGGCCGCCAGTTCTTCAATCTTGTAAACTTTTTCGTTTTGCTCGGCGGCGGGCTGGGCAAGCTGGGCGCCTAGCCCGGATATAAAGATACACAAATCATCTGCGAGGCGGTCGCCTTTTATAGGTTGCTGTTGGGGAAGGTCCTTGGGTTGAAAACCGGTGATCCGAAAACAGACAAAGTCGAAGGGATATTCCATGTCAGGGTCGATAATGGCAAGGAGCTCTTCGGCGGCTTCGAGCTGCTTGAGACGCTGCTTTCGCGGGGCAAATCGAAGCTGTGCCAGCAACTGCTCCAGGTTTCGATTCTTTATCTGTCGCATCGTCTTGCCTTTACCACTTTTTTCCAAATAACCAAGTGTCCATTTTATCAAATTCGCCTCGAAAATAACAGCGTTTTTAGCTTAATCTGCAAGTGTTTCCAAAGACAACGGCTATTACAGCAAAATCCACGCCCCCTGGGCGACAGGGTTTAGAGGTGAAAAAGTGTTGTTTTATAAAAATCATAAGAACAAATTTGACCTGTTTTGAAAATTGGTTTAATGGCAAATCCTGATTTAAGTCAACATCATATCTGGCCGATAAAATCTTAAGTGCTGCACCGAGGAGAATTCATCCGTTGAATTAGCCTGAAAACAGAAAAGATTTACCAGTTAATACTGGGAGATAACGGAAATCATGAGCATACAATTGCCATACGTTATCTTTTTGGTGCTAACACCAATCAAGTGGTGGAAAGTAGCAGTCCATCCACTTATCACTGCCTTCACGGGTGAGGCGTCTTTAACAGCATTTGTGGGATTTGTTTTAGTCGTATCGGTCATACTTTTGTGCCGGTTAATTGTCAGGCACGGGCGTTTTGAGCATCACCTTAAACGGGAGGTCGCAAATTTAACTTCCATCAACATGGAACTACGGCATAAAATCGACAGACTCTACCAGGAACAAGTGGAGGTCTTGGAAGAGATAATAGATGCGGAACCACCCGACAAGGAAATCAAGGGATTTAATGCTCAGGAAATGAAGGCCTTGAGTGAGTTGGCCAAGCGCCTGAGTTAGTAATCCTTCCGGGTACTGCCGTATAGCGTCTTATTACAATCCGAACATATACAGACAGTCTATTTTCCTGTCGGAGCAAGGAAGAAGTCGTCCACAGCGGCGTTGATGAGTCTGAATCCATCCCTGTACGGCGCATGGACTATAAAGTTGACGTGCACGCCGACGCGCTTTGTGCCGGCGGGAGGATTGAGAATAAATCGCGGACAATATGGCTGCCCACTGTTCTGGTCGTAGCGTCCGACACAGCCTGCACCGGCCGGCACCGGCCAGTCCAGCCAGAAACTCTGTGCTCCGAGCCGTCCTTTAGTACTAGTGTAATCGACCACGATTTCTATCTTCGAGCCGATTAGCCGAAGCTGCCGCTCGCCCCCGTTCGCTGCTGCTTGAATCCAATTGAACATCAGCATCAGTTCAGTCCCGTCGGGATAAGTATAATCAACATACTGTCCGAACGTGAACGCGTCCATTTTCCAACCACGGAGGTACGTTGCATAGCCGTACGAACGCCGCCCGCCGTAGAACGGCCTGTATTGACCGTGATCGAAGTTGCCGCCGAAGACGTCCCGGACACCCAGCGGCTCCAACCCGTTCCTCGGAAACGGCCACGACGCCGGTCGCTGCCAGCCTTTTAACTCGCCGGGGCGGTCGTCCAGCTCAAAGTCGCCGTTGAGAAGCATGTTCGGCGCACTGATGATTGCAAAGTGGGCGTTGTCCAGTGCTACCACCGTGTCGAAGCCGGCACGTTCATTGGTTTTGCCGGCCTGTCCCCAGGTCGAAGCCCAGACGCGCATACGAATCCCTTTCGTGTTTACGGGGATCTTTCCGTACCCAGCTACCTGCACGAAACTGCCCGGCTTGCCCCAGAAGTCCTTGCTCATGTGATGATGTTCGAGCGCTCTGTCCTCCGTCCACGTCGACGGCTTATCATTACTATAAAAGAACACTTCCCAGCCTCCGGCTTCGTCTTCACGGTCGCCGTTGTTATCATCGTCCCGACCGCCTCCTCCAAGCCAGACCCAAGCCTCGTACAACTGGTTCTTGTCGGTTACCGCATCGGGCAGGACCACGTCCTGCTGCATAATAATACGGCCTGTATTTTGCTCCGGGCCCTCCCCCTCATATCCGGTCGTTGCCGGTGTAAATCCTAAAGGAAGCTCTCGGACCATCTGTTCGGGTGCCTCCCAGCCATTCATATCCATCTGCACAGAGCCTCGTCCCATCGCGACCTCAATCCATTTTGAGTCCGGCCCCGGCCTGTAGAAGCCCCGCCGGTCCAGACGGTATTTCTCGAAGCCCGGGTCTTTAAGCAAGTTGGTCCAGGCTTCGAGACGCTGCGGCATCATCAGCCCGGACAGCAAGCTGAGAATAATGATGAGCACGCGCCGCCGCACGACAGCGCTCATAAACCTCAATAAACCATCTTTTTTTCGCATCTTATGAACCTTTACCTCCCGAGGAATATAAAAATGGGACTTCCATACAGAATTTCATACCCTTGCTCAGCAAACACTGACAATCACAGTTTCTAACATTCTATCAAATTTACCCTGATAATTCAAAGTTTTGCGCAAATAGCGTTGATTTAACGATGCGTAAGAAAAAGGGGCGTAAGAACCTTCATAGTTGTTTCTCGAAGTAATTTTGCAAGAACTTAAAACAACTCTCCCCTGCCGACAGACTTTTCTATTAGAAAAACCGCTGAATTGAAAACTTCACAACAGCTTAGGGGTTAGCAGCCAAAAATAATAATAAATTATTCAGATTATTACGAACACTCTTATGCTATGTGAGTATATGCTCACATACTCATGGATAATGGAGTATTGAAATGTTGGACAAGAAAAGACAATTTATTTATGAAAAGCAATCAGAAATCATAAAAGCAGTAGCACATCCATATAGAATAGCCATTTTGGATTTTCTTAAAGATGGCGAGCAGTGTGTTTGTGACATAGCAGAGCGTGTCGGAGCTGAAAGATCAAACGTCTCGCGGCATCTTTCCGTAATGGTCAGTTCTGGTGTGCTGGAGTATCGTAAAGAGGAACTCAAGGTTATTTACAAGCTTAAGACTCCCTGTATCCTTGACTTCTTTTCATGCGTTACCGGCGTTTTAAAAAACCGGGCTAAAGAAAACGAAAAAATGCTCAAAACCTTGTAGGTTGGGAGCTTCTGGTAATCTGGAAAATTGAATGAAAAAAAACTGTCGGCTATTCCCGCCGTATTTATCGACTATTTTTACCTGCCTGTAGGACTTTCCTGTAAGGCACAAACCAGGAAATATTAGGAGAAGTCATCATGAGAATATCTCGTCGAGAATTCCTAAAATTGGCTGCGAGCTTGGGAGCCGCAGCGACGGTTAATTTAACATTCCTTAAAAAAGCTCTTGCCGGTAATGGGGACCCGCGCGTTATCTGGCTTCAGGGACAGGGGTGTAGCGGCTGTTCAGTATCACTACTAAATAGTGTAAATTTGACAACGGTTGATGATTTACTGACCAATACGATTAACCTGGAGTACCATTCAACCCTGATAGCCGCGGCAGGGGATCTTGCACTGACCGGGGCCACAGGTATTCATCCCTCTACGACCGAATTATCAGCTTTTACATCAGAATGGCTCACAGAAGGAAATGATTATGACCTAAACGGCGATGGCGTAGTCAATTTTATAGATTTCGCCAGGTTGGCAGCCCAGGGTTATATACTTGTCGTTGAAGGCTCAATACCTACAGGTGCAGAAGGCCGCTTTTGCCATGTTGGAGGCGAGATGACCATGCTCGAAGCATTTGACAGATTCAGCGAAAAAGCAACCTGTATTATTGCGATAGGAACCTGCGCCTGCTATGGAGGTATCCCTGGGGCTGCTCCTGATGTAACCGGAGCTCTGGGTGTTGAATCAGCTTTGGCCCATATCGGAAGATCGGGCACCGTTGTTAATATACCGGGTTGCCCGACTCATCCGGATTGGTTTGTGGGTACAGTTAGCTATATATTAGCCAATGGAGCGGTACCGGAATTGGATACGTATCATAGACCTCTTCTCTATTTTGGTGAACGTATACACCAAAATTGTCCATACAAAGGGAACAATCCTCCAATAGCTAATGCCCTTGGTGAAGAGGGATGCATGGAAGGATTGGGCTGCAGTGGAAGACAGACCAATGGCGATTGTCCGATTCGAAAGTGGAACAGCGGCGGTGCAGGACAAAACGGTGTAAACTGGTGTATCGACGCCAGGACCCCGTGTCATGGTTGTACAGAGCCGGACTTTCCCGACGGTAAGACGCCATTTTACAATCTTACGTAATCACCTTTAAAAGTTCAAAAAAATACCGTTTGTAAAAAAATAGCAGCGAAATATTTCTGTGATTTGGAGTATGTTAATATGGCCACGACAATTAAAATAGATCCGCTAACAAGAATCGAGGGTCATCTTAAAATCGAAGTTGCCGTTGATACGGTAGATAGTGTGCAGCAGGTAGTCGACGCAGGAAGCTCCGGAACAATGTTTAGAGGCTTTGAAAAGATACTTATTAATCACGACCCTCTCGATGCACCGCATTTTACACAAAGGATTTGTGGAGTATGTCCTGTCTCACACGGCATGGCAAGCTGCAAGACCCTCGAAGATGCTTTTGGGATTACTATACCTGACAACGGAAGAATACTACGTAATCTGGTTTTGGGTGCAAACTTTATTCAGTCGCATGTACTTCACTTTTATCATCTCGCGGCATTGGATTACATTAATACAGATGGTATTCTTGACATCGGGCCCTGGTGTCCCCGTTATGTTACCGATGACATGGTCACCGGTAGCGTCGCCGCCGACATGGTCAATCATTATGTGCAGGCCCTGGCTATAAGGCGAAAAGCGCATCAGATGGGGGCAATATTTGGAGGCAAGCTTCCTTGCTCTCCAAGTTTTGCGCCGGGAGGCTGTACAGAAGTCGCTACTACAGATAAGATATCCGAATTCCAAACGCTTCTTACCGAAATTCGAAACTTCATTGACAATGTTTATATTCCCGATGTTAATGCTGTTGGCACTCTTTTTCCTGATTATTATCAGATTGGTCAGGGCTGTGGTAACCTGCTGGCATACGGTGTCTTTGATCTCGATAATACCGGGACAAACAAGCTTTTGGCCAGTGGACGTTATACCAGCTTATATTATGAAACAATTGATCCGGCCGATATCAACGAAGATGTTAAATATTCATGGTTCAGCAATGTCAGCGGTCTAAATCCGTCAGCGGGCCAGACGGAACCGGAACCTGATAAAGTTGATGCCTACTCCTGGATTAAAGCGCCGAGATACAATGGAATAGTCCATGAACTTGGACCGCTGGCAAGGATGTGGATTAACGGCGACTATAGAAACGGTATTTCTGTAATTGACAGATTAGCTGCACGGGCATTTGAAACCAAAAAAATCGCTGACGCTATGGTTGGCTGGCTTGACGGACTTACTATCGGAGCATCCAGTTATACATATCAAGCCACTCCGGCTAATGCTTCAGGTATTGGTCTGACGGAAGCTCCACGTGGTGCTCTCGGTCACTGGATAGATATTACCAACTCAAAAATCAGCAGATATCAGGTAGTAACTCCAACTGCCTGGAACGCATCGCCAAGGGATGATATAGACCAGCTCGGACCTATCGAACAAGCTCTTGTTGGAATCCCGGTTGCTGATATCAGTAAGCCGATCGAAGTGCTCAGGGTAGTACACTCCTTTGACCCGTGTTTGGCTTGTTCGGTGCACATGATTAGGCCATCCGGCAAGGTTGAGCCGTTAGTAATACATGTCAGACCAGGTGTAGGTTAATAAACTAACACTTTAGATATACCCAGAAAATAGTTGTCCCACCTTGCTTGTGGACATCGGAACAAATGTTGAGAAACGTCGAGTTTTGGTCCTTTACCAACAAAGGGTATTGGGCCAAACCTGTCAGGCCGGGATTGAGGGCGTTTCGGCCTCTTAAGACAGCGGTTGTCCGTTTTGGTATCTTCTCCTTTATTACTTGTGAATCTCCACTCCGTGGCGAGAGAAAGCATTTTCAAAACTATTCTTGTAAAAAAGTTATCAAGTATTAAAATCAAAGAAAAAGGAACAGAAGTTATCTGCTTTAAAGCAAAATTTGTCTAATTTCCGTTGACGACATAGGCAAGTATGCTGTGTTTTAGCACAACTATGTTGGAAAATGTTTATGGCTGACAAGGCGATTATTTCTGAACGGAAATTCCAAAAACTGGTGGAAAAACGCGCAAACAGGCTGCTAAGAGCAGCACGCTACCTGACGCAACAGCAGTCCATTCAGCGGGTCATGGCACGTCCGGTTCTCGGAGAACTGCTGTCACAGTCAACTCAGGTGGAGGAACTGCTTGACGCTTATGGAGCACGAGGAAATCACAATTGGTTGATTTACAGGTCCATCATAGCGGCAATCAAGCAATTTTCCGAAGTCGGTTATGAATTGCTTCATATACTGCATGCGTTATCCTCATACCGGCTCTTACCAATTGGACAAGACTTTTTAGCGGCAACAAATCAAACGGCGGATTTTACGGGGGGGGTGCTTTTAGAGGCTGCAAAGAAAATCACCGACTATTCCGGCCAGCTTGGATTATCGATCCCCTCAGAAAAGACAGGTGAGGAAGAATATAGTGAGGATCTCCCGCCCGGCAGGCTGCCACAGGACGGAGGAGTAAGTATCGGTGATTCGGCACAGAAAACAGTGATACTTCTGGCAACCTCGTTCCTGAACCTTGCGGCTGAAAGCAGGGCCCTGCAGCCGGACGGTAGTTACAACCATAAGATAACGACCGAAAGCGAACAGGATAGCCTTACCGAAGAGCGCTTCCGGCGGCTTGAGCTGCGTTTCCACAACCTCCAATCACTATACGATACGTATGTCCTCGGGACCGAAACCGAAAAACTTGATGAGAACCTGCCCGTACTAAGGGGGCATATAAGTGTAATCTTTCACTTGCTTAGAACGGCTACGGGATTTGCACATTACTATGAGCGGCATCTAAAAATCCAGTGCGGCAATATCATGGAACGACAGGAGCCGCTTGTGAAGGCCGATATGTTACTTTCCGTCCTTCGAGACTATTCCGTTTCGTATGCCGGTGAATACCTTGTATGTGCCCGGCATCTATGCCAGGATATGCTAAAGCGATATGCCGAAATAGGCGAGATCGAGGCCCCTGTCCCACCCTATCGAGGTTTTCATGTACGCCCTGCTACTTTGATTTCCAGGCTTGTAATACACTATGGCAGTGAAGTTCAAATGAAGCTGCAAGGTCAGCGCTATGATGCCGGCTCTGCGCTGGAGCTGTTTCGTGCCAATGAGATGATAAATGCGCAAAAGCGACGGTCACTGGCGAACAAAATCCTTTCCCTTAAGCTTATTCCGACAACAACATCTGCCGAAGACATAAAACAAATTGTTCGCAGAATCGTGGTGAAGTTAGCCGAACAGGGGGCACTTGTCATGTATGAACAGCCGCTCTCTCTTTCTGATGAGCCCGTGGATAAAGAGGGGACTATAACCGAGCAGGTGGTTAGTGAAATTAACCGCCTGCTTCTCGCGGGTAAAATAGATGTCGACAGCGGCCTTCGGGCAAAGTTTATCGGTGACAAAAGGGTGCTGGCTGATATTAAGCTTCTTGCCGAATCCGGATACGGCGAAGATAGTTTTGGTAACAATATTGCCTTACCGGAAAAGCTGCAATATCTGCGCAATTGAGGTTGGCAATAAAGCTGACATGGCAAAAACCAGCGTTTTTTAACACATCTACGTTTAATTTTATGCGACGAGAGATTTAGCAGTATCGACGGCCGAGGCGGCATCGGGCGAATAGCCGTCGGCGCCGATCTTGTCTGCGTAACCCTGCGTCACCGGCGCACCACCTATCATGACCTTAGCAGGCACGCCGGCCTCTTTCAGGGCGTTTACGGTCTTCTCGATGCTCGGCATAGTTGTTGTCAACAGTGCGCTCATACCCACTATCTGTGCTCCGGTGGCTTTGGCCTGCTCAACAAATTTTTCGGGCCCGGTATCAACACCGAGGTCAATGACTTCAAAGCCGGCACCTTTGAGCATCATAGCAACGAGATTTTTGCCTATGTCGTGCAAATCACCCTGGACGGTCCCTATTAGAAACTTTCCCCGCGGCTTTACTCCGGCCTTAACAAGCTCCGGCTCAAGGATTTCCATCGCCATTTTCATTGCACGGGCGGCGATAAGGACCTCCGGTATGTAAACCTCGTTCTTTTTGAAACGTTCGCCGATTACGTCCATACCAGCAATAAGCCCGTCATTCAGTACGCTTTCAGCTTCCGCGCCTTCCTTAAGGGCCGCTTTGGTAATTTCCACGGCTGTATTTTGGTCACCTTTAATAATTGCGTCAGCTAATGCTTTCAAATCTGCCATCTCTGTTCACCTCAGTCTCGTCAGAAACTCTATCGTGTCCCAAAAAGTTAGTTGGCCTGCCTGCCGGGCCGCATTAAATGAAACTTTTTCACAGCCGGGGCGGCGTTTAGTACCACATCCCTGAGAAAATCGCGTTTATTCGAATTCGGCCTCATCATTTTTGTTACCTATTTAACAGGTCTCCTGAAATTCCATAAAATCTTGTCCAGATATTGGCTTTGAATTGGGTTTGTTCCTGCTTCGCCAGAGGCTACGACAGGATAAATTGGGTTTGAATTGGGTTCGTTTTGGCTTCGTATGGGCGTTTTATTGGCTAAAATTGGGTTCGTTTTGGGTTCGTTTGGGTTCGTTTTGGGTTCGTTTGGGTTCGTATTGGGTTCGTTTTTCCTAATTGACCAAGTGTCCATTTGGTCATAATTCATTGTAATAAAAACGGTTACGTTGATTTGACTTTTTCTGAAATTGGGTTCGTTTTGCATAAAAAGTTGTATTTGTAGTGCGCTCACGACATTTGTAATGATTCTTCTACAGTTGTAGAGT
>WOR8_10005500_pt1 | contig 12198 bp, 10 predicted proteins | sample DeeMarSeWOR38_10_FD_19890 | JGI IMG/M metagenome (IMG submission 19890) | reverse complement strand
AATAAATCCAGCTACTAAGAACGTTTCCCATCCAAATTCCTCTTCCAAGACTTTGAAAGAAACTGTAACCAAAAACGAGCTTAACATTAAAATTAAGACTATTGAAGACTCTGAATGTATTTTTAAGTATAGATAGCTGCATTTTGTTATCATTAATGCTTAAGTAATTGTAACTTAATTTAATTGCGTTATCATGCAGGATCATTTTTTGATTTTGCTCATAACATTCAAATATTAGATGTAAAAAATCTCTATAAAATTAGAGTTTATCATCCTACTTCTTCAAAATAAAATTTTTTGGGATAAAATGTGATTAAAATGCTAGATGTCAAGAGTAACGCTCTTAGTGCGTATGAAAGACTTGCTGAAACCTTGAATAAAATACCAAATGGTTTTGCTAAGACTAGTGATGGTACCCATCTCAAAATTCTCCAATGGATTTTTACTGAAGATGAAGCAGAACTTACTAGTAAAATGAAATTGAAAGGGGAGACTGTAGAGGAATTAGCAGAAAGACTTAAAATCCCTAAAGCAGGGTTAAAGGAAAAACTAGAAACAATGCATGAAAAGGGTCAAATTACAGTCTATAATACCCGAGAAGGACGAAAGTATGGATTAATGCCATTCGCTGTAGGAATCTACGAGGATCAGTGGAAGCGAATGGATGTTGAATTCGCACAATTAGTAGAAGACTACTTTCAAAAAGCAGCAAGCGTAGGGGATCAGCTTTTTGATACTGATCCTTCAATTTTTAGAGTAGTTCCAATTAATCGTGTGATAAAACCTGAATTAGAGATATTTCCTTACGAAACTGCTGAAGAGATGATTAAAAATGCTAAGAGCTGGGGAGTAAGAGATTGCATATGCAAACAACAAAAGGAATTAATACAAGAACCATGCAAAGTAACAACAAACAAAGCTGTATGTTTGCCTTTCTCTCCAAAAGAAAACTCCTTTGATAATGATCTCTTCACAGATCCAATTACAAAAGAACAAGCCTTGGATTATTTACGTCAAGCAGAAGAGGATGGTTTAGTCCATTGTACCATGAATATTCGTGAAGGGCATTATTATATCTGTAACTGCTGTACTTGTTGTTGTGGAGTTTTAAGAGGATTAACAGAGCGAAATCAACCAAAAGCTTTTGTTAAGTCCAATTTTATTATGTCAGTAGACGAGGAATTATGTGTAGGATGTGGTACCTGTGTGGATCGTTGTCAATTTGGGGCTCTCGAGGTTCCTGATGATCTTCTCATAATTAATGATGCAAATTGTATAGGTTGTGGCGTATGTGCTATTGTATGTCCAGAGGACGCATTAGAACTAATAAGTAGAGATGATTCTGAAAAAATTGAACCACCAGATGATTTCATGGATTGGATGACGAAAAAAGCTATTTCTCGTCAAGTGGATCCATCTGATTTACTTTGATTAAACGTATCATATTAAAACGACAGTATATTGTAGAACTTCTTCACGTACATTTGCATATATTTGATAATTCTAATATTTAGAAATAGTTTCTGTCAAAAAAAGTGGTAATAATCCGCTTAATAAGTAGATAGGGGTAAATGGGATATAAAGGAGTATTATAAATGAATCTCGATCTAAAAAAGTCCAATTTATGGATAAGAAGGCCAAAATAATAAAAATTACGGTTGTAATTGCAGTTAGATAAGAGATTTGCTTTAGTAATTTTGGCCAGCTATTTATTTCAAATGATTTTGAAAAAATGTGGATTTTCTTTTCTTTATCTGTTTGAAGCTTTATCGCAATATTAGCCATTATGAAGAAGTATATACTTTCAAAACCACCATCAAAAGTGCCAATTAATTTTGCTATAAGTGAATTATAAGCAGTAGGGAAGTCTTCATAGGTGAAGTCGAAAAAATACAATCTTTCTCCAAAGTCTTGAAAAGGCCAGAGGAGGGAAACACCATCAAAATAAAAAAAATCAATTAGAGTATGTAAGAAAATACCACAGGTCAAACCAACGATAAAAATCGAATGATTTAGCAATCTATTATTAGGATAGACTTTAAGAATGAATATTAACAGAATCAGGACTCCTATCAAAAATAAACTATGAGTAAGAGATCGATGGAACCCTATTGCTAGATCCCTATTATGTGAGACAATATAAAATAATACACTACCCATCAAATCTAAATCAGGAAAAACTGATCCAAAAACGAATCCTATACGCAAATATTTTTGTTTCCGATCTATTCGACCTGCAAGAAATAAGCCTAACAATCCATGAAAGCCTGTGGGCGCCATTAAAAAAGCAATCCATCCAATTTATTTAGATATTTTCGAAGAATAATCATACCTAAATCATAACACAGGATTTTTTCTAATAATAATATCAATTTCTAAAATCTCTAACAATTATTAGTGAGTAGTATATTTACTCATGTTATATCTCTAGTGTTAATCCATGTTTTATAGAAATATGTCCATCTAATAATGCATATTTTATGATATATAACACCAAATTCGAAGAAATTCTCTAGCTAGTCTTTTTTATTTTGAAATAGTTGATCAAATAAAAAACGAATTAGAGATGGTACAATGATACTTCGTGGTTCAAGTAAAGTTTCACGTGTTTTGAAGGCTAATTTTCCAAATGGTTTTCGTGGTGTATTTAAAATCAACGTTGTTGGCTCAACAGGTTCTGGTAAGACAGAATTTTTAAAACAACTCCTTGGGGATTTATTTTCTCCAACCACCGAAACAAATAGACGTTCAAAAATTGAAAATAAAGTAGATTCAACTCATACTTGGTATCGTATAGGAACAGAAAGAGCAAAGGAATCAACTACCACAATATCAATGAATACTGTCGGAATTCTTCTAGTAAAAACTCTCTTTAATTCAATAGAATTTCATCCCGTCTCGATGGTAGAAGAATTATTATTAAGAGATGATATTGAGGAAATATATTCTATAACATTCTTTGATAATGCTGGCCAGGAAAGATTTGACTTTATGCCCCAAATTACTATGCGTGGGGCTGATGTTGTTGTTATTCTTGCTGATGGTACTAATATGAGTAGCATAGAAAAAGTTTCTTATTTTTTGGAATTAACAAGGAATGAAGAATACCGAACATCAGATGGTATAACATCTATTCCAGTTATTATATTACTTAATAAAGCAGATCTAATTAAACACGGATGTTATATTGGATTGGAAAGTGTTCGACATTTAATTGGTAGTAATCCAAATTACGAATTTTATGAGACATCAATGATAACTAGAACAGGTTTAGATGATACTATCCGTTCAATCGTTTCAAAATTACATGAAAAATCGTCTCAATTATGAAATAAACTTTGATTATAGAAAGCCTATTTTTATTAATACTTATCTTTCATATAAAATTTTAATTAGCGATGAGTCCAGATTACCGCAATTTGATAATCTATTTTTTCAATCCTGCAAAATGCATACCTTTCAAATTGTACGATTTGTCCTGGTAAGGTTTTTCTGAGATCAGGTTCTCCATAGCCCAACTCATAAGTTCCATCGGTCATCAATATTTTTACGGGAATTGCATTAGAAACTGGAATCCATTGAGCCATGGTTGCATGACTTTCTCTAGCGGTTTGAACGTCAGCGCTATGAAAACGTCCAATCAGCTGTTTTGTCTCAAAAGCTTGTTTTTTTCCTTTAACAGTTATTTTCTTAGGAAGGCTTTTTTCTCTCTCTATCGTAATATTAACTAAGTCTTTTAATCTTAATAATGATCCATAATTTGATGAAATATCTTCCTCACTTATATAAACTGATCCTTCTCCATTTATAATATCTAATTGGATAGTTCTGGTTCCTAAATCGGGGTATTCAGGGTGGAGAAGAGGTTTTGCTACGCTATATTGTTTAGGAAGGTCCTTTAATGTTAATACAACTGGATTGGGGACAAAGAAATAACGGTGAACTTTTGCATCTATAAGTGCACGATTTATTGAATAAATTTGAAGAGGGGAAAAAGTAACATCAACAGGATTCATTCCCAATTCTAGCAAGGCTTGGTATAAGGCACCAGCCTCAATTCCACGTCTTTGAAGAGATTGAAGTGACCACGTACGTGGATCAGTCCAATTTTTATATACACCCTTTTTTATTAGTTGAGCTGTATTGCTTTTACTTAATTTTATATCTACTAATTTCATTCTGCCGTATAGACTAATACTTGGTTTATTCCAATTGTAAATATCCCAAATCATTTTTTCGATATCCCCCTCTTTTCTCAGATCCTTCCCTCGGATAATATGCGAGATTCCCAGTTCATGATCGTCAATCCCCCAACTGAATTCCAGTAAAGGCCACACACGATACTTCCCTCCAACTCGAGGATGTTCACGTTCAGAAATCCGAAGCATCACAGGGTCCCGTAGAGCAGGATCAGGTAAATTCATACCTGACTTGAGTCTTACAACTGCAGTTCGTTCTTGATATGTTCCATCAAGCATTTTTTCCCAGCGTTCTAAATTAGCCTCTAAGGAAATATTTCGACATGAACATTCTAATTTTTCGTTTTTATATTTTGAACGCCACTCAACTGCTTCACATGTACAAACATAAGCTTTTCCTCGTTGAATGATATCTTTCGCATAAGTATAGAAGAGATTTAATCTATCTGATTTATAATAAGTATTATGAATTTTAATCTCAAGATAGTCCAATCCTTCTGGTATTAGATCATAAGCATTCGGATCAATAATTTTAGTTTCTGATCCAATAGTGTCATCAAAAACGAGTAATAACTTACCCTTGTATTTTTTAGCTAAATAGTCATTCAATACTACCATTCTACTATTCCCAATATGTAAAGGGCCTGAAGGGTAGGGTGCTAGTCTTAATACTACTTCTTTGAATCGTTCAATATTTGATAGTTCAATTTGAATTTCTCGTTTTTCATGCTTTTCTTCTTTTATTAAAGAGGGATCAATTTGTTTAAGCTTTACTATCTGGGCCTCAAGTGTCATTAAATTCACTAATTCAATCTGTTTTTCGACCATAACTTTTATATCACGGATTTTTGGTTTAAATCGTGACGGATCCAATTGAATTATCGAACCTAATGTCGAATTCAATGCAGCTTTTCCATTATATTTCACTGCATTTAATAAAGTTTGTATTTCAACAATTTCTTCATCATTCATTTTACAAGACCTAGATATAAGAATGGAATCTCATTTTTAGAACAAAAAAACCCATATTAAAAGGGTATCAAATACTTTAGTGAATTGAGTTATGTATAACATAAGCTTAATTCAATCTTAAATCATTTAACATCAAATATTTTACGGCACATATTTGCTTTTTAGGTTGTTAATATGCAAAAACTCAGTTTAGAGGAAATTATCAATCAGGATATAAGAAATTTTAGTCATTGTCAGAAGCATACCTCATGTGAGGACTGTGAATTACAGGTTTGTGTAATGATTGTGGCGATTGCTGATTTTCCAAGCCATTATGGAGATTTCAAGATTATTGGATTTGTAAATAATAAGGATAACGAAGAACATATCGCTATTGTTAAAGGTAATATCATAAATCAAGAGACTGTCTTAACGCGGGTTCATTCTGCATGCTTAACAGGGGACGCATTAGGTAGTCTACGTTGTGATTGCGGTCCGCAATTACATACAGCTTTAAAAATGATTGAAGTTGAGAAACAAGGCATCTTATTATATATGCAGCAAGAAGGAAGAGGTATAGGACTTATTAACAAACTCAGAGCTTATGCTTTACAAGATGAGGGCTTTGATACCTATGATGCAAATGTAGCATTAGGTTTTAAACCTGACCAAAGAGATTATGAAGTTGCTGGAGAGATGCTTCATAAACTCGGGATTAAAAGTATTCGTTTAATCACTAATAATCCAGAAAAGGTCAAACAACTAGGAAGTATCATTAAAGTATCTGAACGAGTACCAATTGAACTTCCCCCTTCTCAATTCAATATCGAATATTATCAGACAAAGAAAAATCGTTTTGGACATTACTTGTCAATTCATACTAAGGAATGACCAATATTCGGTAATTAAAATACCCGATTTTGATCTGGTGAATAAATGGATTTTATTCAAGCAATCTTTGACCTTATAAAAAACTTATCAGTGGTTTACTTTTTCATAATTATTGGAATTGTTTGGCGTTTCTCTCCACTTTATCGTGAAAAATTTACAGTATGGTTTACTAATATAGCTATCTGGATCTTTTTTCCTATTGTAATATTATCATCTTTTAGTGATATTGAATCATTTACAGGTCAGTCAATCATTTTTGTGACATGTTTAGCAATTCTAGTTCATTTAGTAAGTTATTTCACAATTTATTTAATGTCACGGAATTTAGATCCATCCGAAATAGGAGCACGAGTACTCTGTAGTACCTTTCCTAATGCTTTATTATTTCCCTTTCCGATTATTATAGCAATAATTGGTTCTTCTGCATTATTTACAGCGACACTATTTGTTTTCATAGCTTTAGTTTCACGAAATACTCTTGGAGTATATTTAGGAGTATATTATGGATCAAAAAAGATGAATAGCTCATCGAATGTTAGTGATTCTTTTAAATTGGATGTTCGAAAAATTATTTTGGATACATTCAAATTTCCTCCCTTTGTTGCATTAGTCCTAGGCTTTATACTCTATTCCATTTATGGACATACTATAATATCTATTCTCCCATATATTGACATTATTAAGAATCTTTCTCTTTATGGTTCCTTATTAATCATCGGTTTTTCTTTTGAGAAGTTCGAACAATTGCTTCCTCAGAATCTTTTTTCACGAGATATTCTTGAGGTTTCTCTACCAAGATTTATTATTTCCCCATTATTCGCTGGAAGCATTTTATTATTAGTAAATGCACCTCCCCTCGTATCAGTTCCATTATTTATTCAGAGTATGGCTCCCCCAGCAGTTTCTAATATCCTTTATGGTCAATTCTTCCATTTTGATACTTCAAAAATTAGCCAATTAATAACAAGTTTGACCCTACTTGCGTTATTAATTCTGCCATTAGAATTCTTGATTATCTTAATATTATTCCCATTTTAATTAGGATAAACGAATTTATATATTAGAAACTAGAGAAAAGCCATCAAATTATCTGAGGCATGATCATCGATTAATTTTTCACTTCGATATGCTCTTTTCGTAGTAATGGTGTATAAGGCTCCTGTTGATTCAACTTTTTCATCTATAGCTTTTAGTACCTCATTTAACTCATTCACCGTTGGCATATGATCCCATTCAAATGCATAATCGAATTCACCAATTAAGACTGATGATTTTAATGATTCTAAGGTATTTGTGGTCTCTAAGCAAGAAACCACCTCTTCTATTGCTCGAATTGCTTTTGATATAGAAGGTCCATGAATACGAATGAATGAATAGATAGTATTCTTGATGTCCCTTCCAATATCGCTAAAAAGCCTTTCTCGACTTGTAATATGGCTTTCTGTAGTAATAGAATATTTAGTGGGAAGATTTTCCAAGGATTCATCTATTCTTTCTAATAAGGAGAGTAGGGGTTTTGGAGATGGATCTTCTATCCAAGTAAAGGTAAAATCAAACTTTCCCATTACTGCTTCTCCTTTTGATATAGGAAGGTCTTTTTTAGCAATTATGTTTTTTGTCAGTTTTTCTAATGCACTAATTGCAGTCGGAATCTGCGGACCATATAACCTAATATTAGATTTCATGGGAAATAAAACCTCTACTTGTATTTTTTTTGTTTGTATGCATTATATTTTATCCCCTATTTTAGATTTAACCCATTCAGACTATACATGGAGAAGTGTGGTTTTGATATTCTTAATGAAAAAATATCACTAATAACAACAGAATTGGAATGAAAGTAGTAAGGTGCTTTTAAAATTTCTATAGAAGGATAAACAACGATTATACAACTTATATTATATTGAAGAGAGAAATAAATTTCATTTGATATACAGGTGATAATGATGTATATACATTTGATAATAATCTGAAATCACCTATTTAGACATTAGGCGAAAAATTGGATCATTAGAAATCCATCTAGATAAATTATGCAAATGTAGAGTTAACCATAAGAAAAACATGGGTAAAGCTTTTTTAAGAAATATTATTTCCATCTAATTCTGAAGTATATAGAACTGTACCCTAGGTGATGTTTTATCGCGGACATAAAATCAATAGCGTCTTTTATTCCAGCCAATAGACTAGAGGTTGACGAGCTTATCAGTGAATATCACTCACTCTCTCAACTAAATTATAAAATAGCACTTAAACGTTTGAAAAATTCAGTAGATCGTTTTCGGAAAAAATCACTCAAATCTATTCAGTGGGTATACAATCAACGATTGTTACTCCGCGAAAAAGTGGTTCCTGGACCTAATGAAGACGCTTTAACAGCAGGGGTTCAATCATTAAATAACGCGATACAAAGAGCTGGTATTCAACCTCATGAGATTGATGCTCTCTTTGTAGTATCTGAAAGTTTTCCTTATGCTGTCGGATCAAGCACAAAAATTGCTGGAAAAGTTGGGGCAACAAACTTAAAATTTGGGTCTCGTGGTGAATTTGCCTGTAAACCTTTTGGAGAATTTTTAGATATTGCTTCTGCACTCATTGATTCTGGAAGATGTCGTTATGTTGCAATAACAGCCACTGATGCGAGTCAAGGGGCTCCAGGTGACGATTTAGAGTTCAGCGCATCATTTTATTCGACTTCAATTATTTTAGGCCCCAATAATACTGGTATTGCAGAAATAAAAGGGAGAACCTCAATTAATTATGATTTTAGTGACTTTATTCGAAAGGAGGGAGAGGATTATCCTTCCCATGAAGGACAAGGAACTAGTCTTGCCTTTCGAGGGATGATTCTATCTACCATGAAAAAGCATTTAGAACGGTTTAACGATATTAAACCTGATAGTCTTCCTAATAAAACCTGGGTTATACATTCTCCAAACGGAAGTTTTCCAAATGAAGCCTTACTTGACATAAGTACCTACTATAATGTTCCACTCGCAGAAAAAGTCTTTGATGAAAATGGAAATATGTTGGGAATAAAACCAAATGTTAAGGTGTCTAATCTAGCTCCTCAAATCGCTAATGGGTACTCTGCTACTGTACCCACAGCAATATGCGCAGCAATGGAATCTTGTAACATAGATGAAGAGATTATGGCAGTTTTCTATGGTTCGGGTGCTGGTTCTGATGTTGTTACAATAAAAATGAGAACTGATGGAACACATATAGCAAATTGCAATGTGCCAACAGTTGAAGAACAAATTGAAACCAAACAAAAAATCACTGTAAAGGATTACTTTAAATTTCGGGATTCAATGGAGATGGCTTCAAAGAATATAGCTATTTTAGATCTAAATCCATTGGGGAAGGAATTCTATGAGGTTCAGGGTTGCTCAAAATGTGGAGCAATCTACTTTGGAGACTCGTGGACAAAATCCAATTTTCCTGATTTCACCCCACCAGAGAAATTTTCTGAATTAGAAGGTCGTTGTTTACGTGGAATCCATATTGATAAAAGCGATGGCAAACGAATATGTGGAGAAAAATTGGAGCGAATTAAATTGCCAAAACGCGGAGTTATAAAGTCTGTTAAGACTTTTAGTCCCAAAAAAAAGAATAATTCGCACCCTGAAAATCCTTATTGGGTAATGTTTGATCAGAAAGCAGTTCGCGGATTTAATTATAACCCAAACGACAATCTATTTATTGAAGGTACCGAAGTAGAAGTAATAATCGGCCGTTGGCGTCCTGATCCGAAAGATTTTGTGCCTTATCTATATGTACCAATGTACCAACCAGTACGGAAAAATTGTAAACATTAAAGAAGTTTTCATAGAAAGTGATATTAAAATTTATATTTTCTAATTCTTTTCTTGATCGTTTTACAAAAACAGTTTAAATCAAATTAAAGGCTTTCTATTCTTCTTGGTGGATTCATTGAATTCTTCAGAACTTCCTGAAAAGTTACAGTATCAAATAATTAAAGAGAAACACTCATCTATTCCTCAAATAATGCAAAACAACCAAATAGATTGCTGGATTGTCTTTGTAAGGGAAACTATGATAAACAAAGATCCAATCTTTGACCTAATCATTGGAGGTCAGGTAGTTTGGGAGTCAGCATTTATTTTCGCAAACACTCAAAATTTGTTCAAAAAAATTGCTATTGTCGGTAATTTTGATGTAGCAGCTTTTGAAGTAAAAAATATTTGGGATCAAGTAATTGGGTATACTGAAGGGATCAGTCAACCTTTGAGAGAGGTCATTGATAATGTTAATCCGCAATTGATTGCATTAAATTACTCGATAAATGATGTGATTGCTGATGGACTTACATATGGTATGTTTTTAAAAATTAAAGATATTTTAAGTCATAACCATGAGAAATTTTGTACAGCAGCTCCCCTTATTCAATCAATAAAAGGAATAAAATCCAAAACTGAAATTAAACTGATTTCAGAAGCCTGTAAACTTACAGAGACGATTAATCAGAACATTACAAGTCAATTAAAACCAGATCTCTCTGAAACTAAAATACAACACCTTTTTTATAATGAGATTGAAAAATATAATGTCGGACATGCTTCGGCGAAGAGCTCATGTCCTTCAATTGATGCGGGTCCAGAAAAACAGATAGGCCATATAGGTCCCTCATCTAATAATTTTGTAAAACGTGGCCACACTCTTCATAACGATTTTGGGATAAAATTAAATGGCTATTGCTCTGATTTACAACGTATGTGGTTCTTTGGAAGTCCCTCGGAATTACCATTGGAATTAAGACATGGTTTTGATACAGTTTACAATGCAATATCTTTAGCAGCTGAAGAAATAAAACCTGGAATTGCCGGTTATTTGATAGATCAGATTGCCAGAGAATATGTAGTTTCACAAGGTTATGCAGAATTTCCCCATGCGTTAGGACATCAAGTTGGAACAAATGCTCACGACGGAGGAACAATTCTAGGGCCACTATGGGAACGTTATGGGAACACTCCTTATGGATTAATAGAGAAAGGTAATATATTCACATTAGAACTTCATGTCAAAACAAGGAATTATGGTTATATCTCTTTAGAGGAAATGGTTGTTGTTGAAGAAAATTTTGTTAAGTTCCTTGTACCAAGACAAACAGATTATATCTATATCAATATTTAGCTGTTCATTTAATTGTATTAAAATTCCTGACATTTAGGGCAATAATACGTGCTTCTTTCTTTTTGAATGATTCTTTCGATTGGAGTACTACATTGTTTACACTCTTGGCCTTCTCTTTTATATACTGAGTGCCAATATTGAGCTTCTCCTTCAACTCTTGAAGGTCGACTATAGGGTGTATTATTAATAGTACTTCCTCCATCTGAGAGAGCTTTATGTAATATAATACTAATAGATTCTCCTAGCCTTCTCCTATCTTCCTCTTGTAACGTTTTTACTACTCGAGATGGATGAATACGTGCTAAATATAATGATTCTGATTTATAGATGTTCCCCACACCTGCTACTAATTTCTGATCTAATAATAACTCTCCTATTACCTTTTCATGATGTCTAGAAAGTGCTAACTTTTCTAGAAATTCTTCTAGAGGAAAAGGGTCTTGTAGACCATCAATTCCTAAACTCTTTATCGGGGGGTATTTTTTAAGGACATCAAATGAAGGAAAAATCCTGAATTGCCCAAAATTTCTAATGTCATCGAATACTGCAACGTAGGGCCCTTCTGTTTCAATTATCACCTTGGGATGAGTTACATAATTCAAGTAATCTTCTTTATTTGAAACTAAACACCATTTTCCTGACATTCCGAGATGATTCAAAATAACTGGTTCTATCGAATCTTGGAAAACCCAAACAAGAAATTTCCCAAAGCGGTATATGTTTGTCAATACTACACCCGAAAATTGATTGAACCTAGTTTCTTCTCCTTGATATTTCGAATATTTTTGGGAAAGTGGAGTTAAAGAAATCTTTTTGATTTTTTGGTTGATTAGAGGTAGCAATTCTCTTCGAACTGTCTCTACTTCAGGGCCTTCGGGCATATTGATTCATTATCCTCCTCAACTAGCTAATTATATAAGAATTATTTTATATTTCTCATAGAAACACGTAATCAATCTAAGAATCAAAGGGTTACTGGTTAAAAATTCAAATTAACCCT
>WOR8_10005499_pt1 | contig 12198 bp, 7 predicted proteins | sample DeeMarSeWOR38_10_FD_19890 | JGI IMG/M metagenome (IMG submission 19890) | reverse complement strand
TATCTTCAACCCGGGTACTGAGAATGAGGAACTGGATAAACTGGCCAGATCCCACCGGATCGAAACGGTTTTTAACTGTACACTGATCATGTTGAGTTCCGGCTCGTATTAAGCATCACCCCCTTAGGCGGCCGGATGATTTTTGTAACTTTCCCATGTTTACCGGAAATAAAAGGAGTCGCCACGAATTGAACGCTTTGTTTAATGAATGAAGGATTGGAATCCGCATTTTTATTTCCTTAAATATCCGATTTTTTAAACCTATTATTTTGTTATTTTTCGCTGAAAATGCGGAAAAAAATGGTATTTTTGCACCACAAATAATCGAGTATGAGTGAAGAAAAAGTTAAATTAAACCAGCAGAACTACTCCGCACAGAATATACAAGTTTTAGAAGGATTAGAAGCCGTAAGGAAAAGGCCAGCCATGTACATCGGTGACATAAGTTTCAAGGGATTACATCACATGGTATGGGAAGTGGTAGATAATTCAATTGATGAAGCCCTGGCAGGTTATTGTACGGAAATAGAAGTGCAGATTCATGAAGATAATTCCGTCCTGGTGATCGACAACGGGCGGGGAATTCCCACGGATGTTCATAAAAAGGAAGGCAGGTCGGCACTCGAAGTAGTAATGACCGTCCTGCATGCGGGCGGCAAGTTCGATAAGGATACCTATAAGGTTTCCGGAGGACTTCATGGAGTAGGGGTTTCTGTGGTAAATGCGTTGTCTAAAAATCTGAAGGCCACCGTGCACCGGGATGGAAAAATATACGAACAGGAATTTATCCGGGGGATCCCTCAATACCCGGTACGGGAAACCGGCGAAACTAATAAAACTGGGACAATAGTTCATTTCCTGCCGGATGATACTGTTTTTACCGTGAAAGAATATAAGTTTGAGACCATTGCTTCCCGGCTACGTGAATTGGCCTATCTGAATGCCGGATTACTCATCAAATTGATTGATTACCGCGAGAAGGATGAAAATGGGAACGGCCAATACAAAAGTGAAAATTTCTTTTCCGAGGGGGGATTGCGTGAGTTTGTGAACTATCTGGATTCAAGCAGAGAGAAGCTGATTTCCCAACCGATTTATATAAACAATGATAAATCAGCAGTACCCGTGGAGGTTGCGCTATCCTACAATACCTCTTTCACCGAAAATGTGGTATCCTATGTGAACAACATCAATACCATTGAGGGGGGGACTCATATTGCGGGATTCAGAAGGGCTTTGACCCGTACGCTAAAGTCATACGCAGAAAAATCCGGTTTGCTCGATAAGGTAAAAATTGATATTGCAGGGGACGATTTCAGGGAAGGATTGACAGCGGTGATTTCGGTAAAAGTAGCCGAACCCCAGTTTGAAGGACAGACGAAAACAAAACTGGGAAATTCGGAGGCACTGGGTGCGGTCGATGCTAGTGTTGGGGAAGAATTGAATAATTACCTGGAAGAGCATCCAAAAGAAGCCAGATCCATTGTACAGAAGGTTATACTTGCCGCTCAGGCCCGGCATGCTGCCAGAAAAGCTAGAGAAATGGTGCAGCGAAAAAATGTACTCTCAGGCACCGGATTACCTGGCAAACTGGCTGATTGTTCAGACAAAGACCCCGGAGTAAGTGAATTATACCTCGTCGAAGGAGATTCCGCCGGAGGTTCTGCTAAACAGGGAAGAGACAGAAGATTTCAGGCTATACTTCCATTAAAAGGAAAAATTCTGAATGTTGAAAAAGCACAGGAACATAAGATCTATGATAACGAAGAAATTAAGAATATCATCACGGCATTAGGAATTACCTTTGGAACCGAAGAGGATGAGAAAGCGATTAACCTGGAAAAGTTACGGTATCATAAGATCATCATTATGACCGATGCCGATGTGGACGGCAGCCATATACGAACCCTGATCTTAACTTTTTTCTTCCGCTACATGCGTGAACTCATAGAACAGGGATTTTTATATATTGCCATTCCGCCACTGTATCTGCTTAGGAAAGGGAAAACAGAACGGTACTGCTGGTCAGAAGCTGATCTTAACCCGCTCATCAAGGAAATGACCGGAGATGGGAAAGAAGAATCTGTGAGTATCCAGCGGTATAAAGGGCTCGGTGAAATGAATCCTGAACAGTTGTGGAAAACCACCATGAACCCGGAAACAAGAAGCCTGAAGCTGGTGACGATCGAGTCTGCAGCAGAAGCAGAACATTTATTTTCAATGTTGATGGGAGATGAAGTGGGACCTAGGCGCGAGTTCATCGAGCAGAATGCCAAATATGCAAAGGTAGATATTTAAATTTTGTTTTAATTGATTGAAATAAGGACCTCCGTGATCAGATCCTTATTTTTAAAAGATCATTTCAGATGGCAGTAACAGAAACAGTACAAACTGAAGAATTAATTAATCAAAGTAAACTTATCAGCCGGGATTTAAGTTGGTTGAAGTTTAATCAACGGGTGCTTGATCAGGCAAAACACCTGGACAGGACCTTATTTGACAGGTTGAAATTTATGGCCATCACAGATTCGAATCTCGATGAGTTTTTTATGATCAGAGTGGGGAGTTTATATAATTACCTTGATTTTAAAAAGGAAAGAACAGATTACTGCGGTTTGCGGGAGAAACCTTTCAGAAAATTACTGTTCGAGAAGATCCATGAATTCACAACGGAACAGAAAGAGTATTATAAAAAGAAAATAGTTCCTGAGTTTAAAAAAAACGGATTCCTGATCGCAAATGTAGATGAGCTAAATGAAGATGAAAGAAAACAGGTAAAGGAGTATTTCAAAAGGACCGTATTCCCCATGCTTACCCCGATGGTATATGACAATTACCATCCTTTTCCGTTGTTAATGAACCTTCTTCAGATTTTTGCAGTAGTTACGCTTACTGCCGAAAAACCAATCAAGAAAAAACTTTCTTTTATTCAGATCCCTCAAAATTTGCCGAAGTTCTTTGAAATTGAAAGAGGGAATACCATCGTATTTGTTCCAATTGCGGAAGTGATCCGGTCGCATATCAATAAACTTTTCAGAAATATAGAAATTGTTTCCGTGAGTTTATTCCGGCTTACAAGAAATGGGGATTTTACCCTGGAAGAAAGTGATGATATCGAAGCAAATTTCCTTGAAGAATTAAAGCGGAAATTAAAAGGTAGACGGACCGGCAGAGTTGTCCGTGTGGAAATTGAGGAAGGCTACGATGAGTATCTGAAGTCGTTATTGATCAACCGGTGGGAACTCGGGGATGATAATTTTTTCCAGGTAAAACGGAATGAACTGATGGATTTTACCGCCCTGTGGCAAATTATCAAACATCAGGACTTTAAAAACCGCATGGCCAAGAGCCCGAAACAATTATTGCCGCTGATGTATCCGGAAAACGGTGATGAAAGCATCTTTGAAATAATAAAGAGCCGTGACATCCTCATGCACCATCCCTATAACAGCATGGAACTTCTGATCGAACTGCTGGAAAAATCAGCCGAAGATCCGAAAGTGCTTTCCATTAAACTTACGGTTTATCGTCTCGCCAAAGAATCACGGGTTACATCCGCCTTATTAAGAGCCGCTGAAAATGGGAAGCATGTTTCGGTATTGTTTGAAGTGAAAGCCCGGTTTGACGAAGAAAACAACATCCAGGAAGCTCAGAAATTACAGCGGGCAGGATGTTTTGTCATTTATGGGATAAGCAATGTGAAAACTCATACAAAACTCCTGCTCATTGTAAGAAAGGAGGGAGATTCCGTTACCCGGTATGTGCATATGTCGAGTGGGAATTATAATGAAATAACCGCGGATCTTTATACCGACATAGGTTATCTCACATCCGATGATGACTATGGACGGGACGTTTCGGAATTCTTTAATGCCATCACAGGTCATTCCATACCCAACATTTATGAATACCTGATTACCGCCCCGAAAGATATGCGGCAGCAGTTGATCGATCTGATCCGTAAGGAAGCACAAAATGCCAAGGAAGGTAAAAAAAGCGGAATCGTCATCAAGATCAATTCCCTACAGGACAAACACGTGATCGCTGAATTGTATAAGGCCTCAAAGGTTGGTGTGCCCATCAAATTAATTGTTCGGGGAATATGCTGTCTGCGGCCGGGAAGAGAGGGATTGAGTGAAAATATTGAAGTTTATTCGATCGTCGGAGAATATCTGGAGCATTCGAGATTATTTTATTTTCATAACGAGGGAAATCCGAAAGTATATGGAGGTAGCGCGGATGTGATGGTGAGAAGTTTTGAAAGGCGCATAGAATCCTTATTTCAGATCAAGGACGAAAAAGTAAGGGCCCAGGCCATTGCTATCCTCCGGTACAATCTAAAGGATAATGTCAATGCATATAAGATGAATGAAGACGGTACGTATACGGTGAAGGTACCCGTTGGGGAAGAGTCATTCAACATTCATCGCGAGTTTTATAAAATCAAAGTTGAGGATCTTACCAACGATTGCCTGGTATAAATAAATTGGGGCATATATTTCATTCTTATCGATTTCTTGGCGTAATTTGCATGGTCTTATCGAGAAAGACGGAGGGAATGGGCCCAATGATGTCTTAGCAACCTGCGATCCGTAACGGTGCTAATACCCATCCTTATCAGAAGGAAATGATGAGATTGTCCTTCCTGACCTCCTTTCTTGATCGGCTATTACCAGATTATTTTCATGAAAAAAGATATCAAGACACTTTTGAAAGAACGGATCCTCATGATCGACGGTGCAATGGGGACCATGATACAGCCTTATAAACTGACGGAAGAAGACTACCGGGGAGAACAATTCAGGGATCATCCGAAATCACTGAAAGGAAATAACGATCTATTATCCATTACCCGTCCCGATATCATTAAGGCGATACACCGTGCCTATTTTGAGGCCGGCGCCGATATTTCATTGACAAATACATTTTCAGGCACTTCCATTGCTCAGGCCGATTACGGATTGGAACCTTTTACCTACGATCTGAATTATCAGGCAGCACTCCTGGCTGCGGAAGTGTCGGAAGAGTTCACCCGCAAAAATCCTGAAAAACCAAGGTATGTGGCCGGCTCCATGGGCCCTACCAATAAAACAGCATCCCTTTCTCCCAATGTTAATGATCCCGGATTCCGGGCCATCACCTTCGACGAATTAAAAGATGCCTACAAGGAACAGGCCCGTGGATTGATTGAAGGAGGGGTTGATGTGCTGATGCTTGAAACGGTGTTCGACACGTTAAATGCCAAGGCGGCTCTTTTTGGGATAGAAGAACTATTTGAGACGCTGGGAAAACGGATTCCGCTCATGGTATCAGGAACCATTACGGATGCCAGCGGCAGAACCTTGTCCGGCCAGACGACCGAAGCCTTCTGGTACAGTATCTCGCATTTTGATTTATTATCCGTAGGTCTTAATTGTGCACTCGGAGCCGAGATGATGCGACCCTACATTCAGGAACTGAGCCGGATAGCAAATATCCCCGTGAGTTTGCACCCAAATGCAGGATTGCCCAATGAATTCGGTGAATACGATGAGTCTCCTGAATATATGGCATCGGTGCTGGCCGATTTTGCAGCTGAAGGATTTTTAAATCTGGTAGGTGGGTGTTGCGGCACCACCCCGGAGCACATCCGGACCATAGCAGAAAAAATAACCGGATATAAACCGAGAGAAATACCAAATAAGAATCATTACCTTCATTTAAGTGGCCTGGAGCCTTTGACCATCCGGCCAGAAACCAACTTTGTAAATATAGGTGAACGAACCAATGTGGCCGGTTCCCGTAAATTCGCCAGACTTATTACGGAATATAAATTCGATGAGGCACTGGAAATTGCACGGGAGCAGGTTCAGAATGGAGCGCAGATCATCGATATCAATATGGATGAGGGCCTGCTCGATTCGGAAAATATTATGACCCGGTTTTTAAATCTGATCTCCTCCGAACCGGATATCTCCAGCGTCCCTATGATGGTGGACTCATCCAAATGGTCGGTTCTGGAGGCCGGGTTAAAATGTATGCAGGGGAAAGGAGTGGTGAATTCCATATCCTTAAAGGAAGGGGAAAAAACTTTTCTGCATCAGGCGAAATTAGTAAGAAGGTATGGAGCGGCCGTGGTTGTAATGGCCTTTGATGAAAAGGGACAGGCGGATAATTTTGAAAGAAGGATTGAAATTTGCAAGCGGTCCTATGATCTCCTGGTAAATAAGCTGGCTTTCCCCCCCGAGGACATCATCTTTGACCCGAATATATTGACAGTGGCCACCGGATTGGAGGAACACAACAATTATGCAATAGATTTCATCCGGGCCACCAAATGGATTAAGGAAAATCTCCCTTTTGCCAACGTTTCCGGAGGAGTGAGTAATATCTCTTTTTCATTCCGCGGAAACAACGTGGTACGGGAGGCGATGCATTCGGCCTTTTTATATCATGCCATCGAGGCCGGACTTGATATGGGGATCGTAAATGCGGGGATGATTGAGGTTTACGAAGAAATACCCAAGGACCTTCTGACGAGAGTGGAGGATGTACTTTTTAACCGTCGACCCGATGCCACCGAACGGCTTACCAGCTTTGCCGAGAAGATCGAAGGAGGGGGAAAGAAATTGGTAAAAGACGACACATGGCGAAAAAACCCTGTCAAAAAACGAATTTCTCATGCACTGGTCAAGGGCATTGTGGATTATATTGAACAGGATGTGGAAGAAGCCCGGGCCAACTTTAAAAAATCCATTGAGGTAATAGAAGGTCCGCTGATGGCAGGGATGAACATCGTAGGTGATTTGTTCGGTGCGGGCAAGATGTTTCTTCCACAAGTAGTAAAAAGTGCACGGGTAATGAAAAAGGCTGTGGCTTACCTGATACCCTATATCGAGAAAGAAAATGCATTGGAAGGATTGGGAAATAAACCGAAATCTGCGGGGAAAATTTTACTGGCCACGGTAAAGGGTGATGTGCATGATATCGGGAAAAATATTGTCGGGGTAGTACTTGCCTGCAATAATTTTGAGATCATCGATCTCGGGGTGATGGTCCCCATGGAAAAAATACTGGATACGGCCCAATCGGAAAATGTTGATATCGTAGGATTGAGTGGTTTGATAACTCCTTCCCTGGATGAAATGGTCTATGTTGCCAGGGAAATGGAAAGAAGGCATATGGATATTCCCTTGCTTATCGGTGGGGCCACTACGTCCAGAGTTCATACGGCAGTCAAAATTGATCCACACTATCAGGGATCCGTGATCCACGTACTCGATGCATCCAAAAGTGTACCGATTGCAAGCAATTTACTTCAATCCAATAAAGAAGCGGTTTCCTCTTTTACAAAGGATTATAAAAAAGAATACGAAGAACTGCGGGTGGATTACGCAAGCAGGCAGGAAAACAAATCCCTCATTTCTCTTAGTGAAGCAAGGGAAAATCGATTTTCGACGGATTGGAGTAAACTGAATGTTAGAAAACCTTCATTCCTGGGGATTAAAACCCTGCCGGATTATCCTCTTGAGGAAATCCGTCCTTATATCGACTGGACTCCCTTCTTTCACAGCTGGGAAATTAAAGGACGATATCCGGCCATTTTTGAGGATGGTACCTATGGGAAGGAAGCTAAAAAATTATATAATGATGCCAACCTGCTGCTGGACCGGATCATTGCCGAAAAACTTATTACGGCAAAAGCGGTTTTTGGTTTTTTCCCGGCCGCTTCCGATATGGACGATATCGAGTTGTATCGTCACAATGGTAAGACCGAAGACCGATCCAGCATCCGGATGGTATTACACCATCTTCGCCAGCAGAATAAAAAAGCGAAAGGGTTACCTAATTACTGCCTGGCCGATTTTGTCGCTCCAAAAAGAAATAACGTGAAGGATTATCTGGGAGCCTTTACTGTTTCAGCCGGATTTGGCGTAGATGAGGAAGCCAAAAAATTTGAAATGGATCATGACGACTATAACAGCATCATGATCAAAGCCATCGCCGACCGGTTAGCTGAGGCATTTGCTGAACGTCTGCACGAATGTGTAAGGAAAGAGTACTGGGGCTATCAACAGGAAGAGAATTTATCCAATGAGGAACTCATCAAAGAAAAATATTCAGGGATCAGGCCTGCTCCGGGTTATCCTGCTTGCCCCGATCACCTTGAAAAAAGATTTCTTTTCGAACTATTGAACGTGGAGAAAAAAATTGGAGTAAAACTGACAGAATCCTGTGCCATGATCCCGGCATCATCCGTAAGCGGATGGTATTTTTCTCATCCGGAATCACGTTATTTCGGCATCAATAAAATTACGCGGGAACAGGTGATTGACTATGCAAAGAGGATTAATTTGAGTGTTGAGGAGACCGAAAAGTGGTTGTCTCCGATACTGGGCTACGATATCTGATGCGTGGGTTTTCTAGTTTACACCTGGTACCGGGCCGGTATACCTGAATTTTTTACCGGGCAACGTTTTGATAAAACCCCTGAATTCAAGATTGAGCAAATGAGAAGCCAGCTGATTAAGGGGTATCTGCGACTTCCAGCTCAGTTCATCAATTAAAATCTCATTTCCGGATTTAAGAAATAGCTGAATGATTTTTTTCTCCGGCATAGAAAAATCGGTCCAGTTAATTTCATTCCGCTGTGAAGGAATTTCTTCCATGATCCAATTCATGATGTATTCTATATCTTTGGATGAGGTAAATATATGCGCCTTGTGATTTTTTATCAGATTGTTGCATCCTTCACTGTATCTGGTATGAATATTTCCAGGCACCGCAAAAACTTCCCGGTTATAATTATTTGCATATTCGGCCGTGATCAATGCCCCACCTTTTAATCCGGCTTCAACCACGATCAGCACGTCCGATAAACCGGCAATGATCCGGTTCCTTTCCGGAAAAAAATGAGATTCGGGAACCACATCCGGTTCATGTTCGGACAGGATGCATCCGGATAGTTCCATCTCCCGGGCAGTTTTTTTATGCAATGCCGGATAAAGGTTGCGGTAGCCTCCGGCAATTACGCCAATGGTTGGCAACTGGCTTTTCAATGCGGACAAATGTGCCCTGTAATCAATCCCGTAAGCAAGTCCGCTGATAATCGTCGGATGATGGGGCGTCAGTGAACGCACAATTTCATCAACCATGGCTTTCCCATACCCCGTTGCCTGCCGGGTACCGACAATCCCAACCGATTTTTCAGGATTCAGATTACAATGCCCTTTACTGTACAAAAGAATGGGAGCATCGTACAGCTCCTTGAGACGGTAGGGATAATGATTGTCTGTAAAAAATAAGATCTGTATGCCCTCCTTCTCGCATTTTCTCACGATCGATTCCGCCTTTTCCAGCGGATCTTTCTTCCGGATTTCATGCGCAATCCTGGTACCTATCCCAGGTATTTTTAACAACCTGTTTTTAGGGGTGGTAAAAACGTTTTCTGCCGATCCGCAATAACTGATGAGATGCCGGGCAAGCACGTTACCAATTCCCGGGATCGTCGTAATTCCCACCCGAGGGATATTAAGCTGGTTCATATATGTGTTGAAATTATGAAAGCTGGTTTTTCAATTCAACCAGAAAAGTCCTGATTTCCTTCAGTGAATCGATCATAACCATTTTATCCTTGACCGGATTAGTATTGTTCTTCAGTAAGTCCTTGGCACCCTGAAGGGTATATCCCCTTTCCTTGACAAGGTGAAAAATCAACTTAACATTTTCTATGTCTTCCTTTGTAAATTGCCGGTTTCCTTTCCGGTTTTTTTTCGGTTTGATGATGTCGAATTCACTCTCCCAAAAACGAATTAATGATGTAGCTACCTCCAATTGTTCCGCAACCTCACCGATGGAATAATACTTTTTTTCTATTACTTTCTCTTTATAAGGCACAGTAGTAATATTAAAAACAATGAACAGATAATTTATAAAAATGCAAACCCCGGTGATTAGATTTTTCAAAAATCAAAATTATCAAAAATTTATACTTATGCTAGAAGAAAATGTAAAACTTTTTACCAAAAATAAAAAACGCTTTTGCCTGTCAGACAAAAGCGTTGATACTCATTATTTTGTAGAAAATCAGGACAAAGATTGATTCTCGATGGAAGCAAGTTCCAGTATTTTTTCATATTCTTCATCGTTGAGATCCATGAAGAAATAATTAACCGGATTCACTTTTTTGCCATCCTTAACGACCTCATAATGCAGATGGGGAGCGGTTGATAATCCTGTATTCCCCACGGTACCGATTTTATCACCTCTTTTTACCTTTTGTCCTACATTCACTTCGATATCCTGCATATGTGCATACAGCGTTTTATAACCAAAACCATGGCGGATAATGATCTGTCTTCCGTAGCCACCAAAATTCTTGATAACCCGTTCAATAATCCCATCTCCAGTTGCGTAAATGGGGGTGCCTCTGGGGGCTGTAAAGTCCACTCCAAAATGCATTCGTTTGTATTTAAGAATGGGATGAATTCGCATACCAAAGCCTGATGCCAGCCTGGTTAGTTCCCGGTTGGGAACGGGTTGTATGGCAGGTGTTGCAGCCAGTAACTTGGACTTGTTCCGGGCCATCTGAAGGATCTCATCATATGATCGTGTCTGAATATACATCTGCCGTTTTAATTGATCTACTTTATTTAAGGATTGCAGCACCAATTCTTCGTCTACAAGGTTTTTTTCCAGTATGTTTTTGTATCGGTCGGTACCTCCGGTACCTGCCTGCCGGATGCTGGAAGGAATCGGTTCGGCTTCAAATATTACACGGTATACATTGTCATCCCTTTTCTGTAGTGACGCCATCATAGCATTTAAATCCGCCAGCTCTTTTTCCAGTAAATCATAATATATCTTAAGTTCCTGGTTTTCCTTTTGCAGAAGCATTTCCTTGGGAGACTCGAAATAGGTACTGAATAAGATCACGATGAGAACGGAAATAATTAACGAAACCGAAAAGAACCCAAGTAAATTCAGGATCACATCCCAGGTCGAAACCTTGATCCGTTCGTATTTACATGATTCGGTATCGTAGTAGTATTTAATACGTGCCATAATATATTAATAAGCAATAAAGGCGTAATTTTGCCAATATTTAAAAAATGTTAACCTCTTATTTACATAGTGATCTGCAAAAATACGGTATTTGTCGTTCGCAATTTATAAACATTTAAAGAAAAAAAAACTTTAATTTTCTAAATTATTGGTTTAATGTATGAATTCTGAAGAAATCAGACGAAAATTTTTGGATTTTTTTAGGGCAAAAGGCCATGAAATCGTAAAATCGGCACCCCTGGTAGTAAAAGATGATCCGACCCTGATGTTTACAAATGCAGGGATGAATCAATTTAAGGATATCTTTCTAGGTACCAGGGAAGCCGACCATTCCCGGGTAGCAGATACGCAGAAATGCCTGCGCGTGTCAGGAAAACATAACGACCTCGAAGAAGTGGGAATCGATACCTACCATCATACTATGTTTGAAATGTTGGGAAACTGGTCTTTTGGTGATTATTTTAAAAAGGAGGCCATTCACTGGGCTTGGGAACTTCTTACCCGCGTGTACGAACTTCCCGGAGACCGGATTTATGCCACTGTATTTGAAGGTGATGCGGATGATAACCTGGACAGGGATGATGAAGCCTATCGGATCTGGAAAGAGATATTACCTGGTGAGCGTATCCTGTATGGATCAAAAAAAGATAATTTCTGGGAAATGGGAGAGACCGGCCCCTGTGGCCCTTGTTCCGAAATCCATATAGATTTACGGCCGGATTCGGAATTGGAATCGATCCGCGGAGATCAACTTGTAAATCAGGATCATCCCCTTGTGATTGAAATATGGAATCTGGTGTTTATTCAATTTAACCGGCTGGTGAACGGGAAACTTGAAAATCTTCCGGAAAGACACGTGGATACGGGTATGGGATTTGAACGGCTGGTGATGGCGATACAGGGGAAAACATCAAATTATGAAACGGATATTTTTCAGCCCCTGATCCGGGAGATCGCAGCAAAGGCAAAAACTTCCTACGGGAAGGATGAAAAAAACGATATCGCGATCCGGGTAATTTCAGACCACGTCCGGGCCGTAGCTTTTACCATTGCCGATGGTCAATTGCCTTCCAATACGAAAGCAGGATATGTGATCCGTAGGATTCTGAGGCGGGCTGTCCGGTATGGATTCACATATCTTAATTTTTCGGATCC